>Ga0256831_1000509_pt1 | contig 20014 bp, 15 predicted proteins | sample 132544metaG_FD_189087 | JGI IMG/M metagenome (GOLD analysis project Ga0256831, IMG submission 189087) | Hydrothermal vent microbial communities from Lau Basin, Pacific Ocean - 132-544 | ecosystem: Environmental > Aquatic > Marine > Hydrothermal vents | place: Pacific Ocean: Lau Basin | collected... | reverse complement strand
TATGTTTTATATACTATCAACTGCAAAACTGTAAACATTAATTTTTCAAAAATTAACGTTTTTTTAAATAAATGTTTTGGTTTTTGATATTTTTTTTACCTTGCACTGGGATTTTGTAACCCTTGATTTGTTTCAATAAATTATGTCAAAACCCTAGGAAAAGATATTGTACAAAAACATAAAAATTAAAAATTACTTGTTAAATTATTTATTCATTAACCAAAATTATCATTATGAGAAAATTTACTCTTATGCTGGCGCTCATGTCGTTTATCGGCATTCAGTTTGCGTTAGCCCAAACAAGGACCATTAATGGTACGGTTACCAGCTCCGAGGATGGAGCCGGAATACCCGGTGTTACAGTTCTTGTAAAAGGTACTACTATCGGTACAACCACCGACATTGATGGTAAGTATTCCTTGTCAGTTAATTCAGGTGCAAAAACACTTGTTTTTTCTTACATAGGAATGAAAACCCAGGAGGTTGCCATTGGTAGTCAAAATCAAATTAATGTCACTCTCCAACCTGATGTGCTGATGGTTGACGAGGTTGTGGTAACTGCCATTGGTATGACCAAGGAGAAAAAAGCCCTTGGATACAACGTACAGGATGTTAAATCTGAAGAAATTGCCAAGAGTGGTAATTCCGATGTTGTTAATGCACTGCAAGGGCGTGTATCGGGTGTTGAAGTAACCAGTTCATCGGGTGCTGCCGGTGGAGCAAATTACATCACTATTCGTGGTGCTACTTCCATTACAGGCAACAACCAGCCACTGTTTGTTGTTGACGGGGTTCCCATAGACAATTCAGTAACTGCTAACGACAACGGATCCGGTTCAGGCGATGTTGCCGGTGTAGCTCGCGGAAACAGAGCACTTGACATTAACCCCGATGATGTTGAAAGTGTTAGTGTACTTAAAGGGGGTGCTGCTACAGCACTTTATGGTAGCCGTGGTGCTAATGGTGTTATTGTTATTACAACCAAAAAAGGTAGCACTTCGGGAAGCCACAAGGTAGATGTTAATTTTAACTCATCAGTAAGATTTAGTCAAATTAGCCAGACTCCCAAGTTAAATCAAAAATATGCTCAGGGGTGGAATGGAAATTGGTACTCGGGCTTCTTTGCCTCATGGGGTCCTAAAATTTCCGAATCAGGCTACAGTAAAGACCCGGGAGTTTGGGGATATCCTGACTTTGACGTGGACGGTGCCATTGTTCCTAAAGCTGATGCTGACCCTTCGTTGGGAGACGTTAAAATTTACGATCACTTTAATTTCTTCCAAACAGGCGTTACCTTTAATAATAACATAAGCCTTTCGGGGGGTAACGATAAATCTTCGTTCTTTATGTCGGCTTCCGATATGGATGACAAAGGGGTGGTTCCTAACAACCATGTAAGAAGAAATACCTTTAAAATTTCCGGTTCTACCAAACTTGGTGATAAATTTAAAATTTCCGGAAATGCAAACTACATTATTAATGGTGGCGACAGAATTCAGCAAGGTTCAAATACCTCCGGTGTTATGCTGGGATTAATGAGAACACCTCCTACCTTTAACAATGCTGCCGGTTATGAACTGCCTGACGGTTCACAAAGAAATTATCGTCATGGCGGTGGCTACGATAACCCCTATTGGACTGCCAATAAAAACTTGTGGCAAGACCAAATTAACAGGCTTATTGGTAATATTCAGGTTGATTATTACGCAACCGATTGGTTACATTTTACATTACGTCCGGGTATCGACTATTACGGTGAGTTTGTAAAATCGTATATCGCAAAAGGTTCCAGAACAAAATCAGCGGGTTATGTGCTGGCACGCAATACACTGCATAGAGATTTTAATAACGACCTTCTTGCCTATATGAACCACGATTTTTCCGAAAATTTAAGCGCATATTTAACCGTGGGCTGGAACTTGCAGGAACGTTATAGCAATTATGTTTACGGACAAGCTGACGGATTATCGATTCCCGACTATTACAACCTGAACAACACATCCAACAATATGACCGGAGAATCAACCTTCAAAAAAAGAATGACGGGTGTATATTTTGACCTTGGTTTTAACTATAAATCGATGTTTTACTTTAATGTTACCGGAAGAGAAGACTGGTCAACCACGTTACCCGAAAAGAATAATTATTTCTTCTATCCTTCGGTTAACGGTAGCTTCATTCTTACCGAGCTTCCGGGTTTAAATGACAACAATATCCTTCCTTACTGGAAAATTTTTGCTTCATGGGCAAAAACAGCTAATGATGCTACTGCTTACCGTACATCCAATTACTATTATCAGGGTGCCATTTCTGATGGCTGGGTTTCACCTTATGGTGTTAATTTCCCCATTAGTGTTAACGGAGCTACCTACAATGGATTTAGTTTAGGTAATGTTATGGGAAGCACCGATCTTAAGAATGAAACTACCTTTACCTTTGAAGTGGGTACAAATATGAAGTTCTTTAGTAACCGATTAGGCTTAGATTTTACCTACTTTAATAATAACAGTGTAGATTTGCTTCTTGCTGTTGATATTGATCCTTCTTCAGGATTCTCAAGTGTGTATCAAAATGCAGCTTCCATGTCATCAAAAGGCTTTGAAGTTCATGCTTATGGCACTCCAGTTAAAACAAAAGCCTTTACATGGAATATCGATGTTAACTTCTCAAAATTTAAAAATGTTGTAGTAGCATTGGCTGATAACGTTGATGCTGTATTTTTGGGCGGATTCACCAGTGCTCAAATTCGTGCCGTTGCCGGTGAAGAGTATCGTACCATTTATGGATACGATTGGATTCGTGACGACAATGGAAACGTAATTATTAATGAAGCTACCGGATACCCCGTTGGCGACCCTGTTATGAAACCGCTCGGTAAAGTTAATCCCGACTGGACCATGGGTATTGCCAATACTTTCCAAATTTTTGACTTTAGCATTTATGCTTTATTCGATTTCCGTCAGGGAAATATGATGTGGAACGGAACAAAAGGTGCACTCTATTTCTTTGGCGCCCATGCCGATACAGAAAATCGTGATGATGATTATGTATTTGATGGTGTTTTAGGACATTACGATGCTGATGGCAACTTGGTTGTTAATGATGGAAGTCCTAAAAACGACATGGTTGTTAAACTGGATCAAAACTGGCGTACCAGTGGAGAAGGTAGCGGTTTTACAGGCCCATCCATCGATTATATAGAAGAAGCCAGTTGGATTCGTTTACGTGATTTAACAATTTCATACAACTTTAACAATCTGCTAAAAGATAGTTTTGTTAAAAATCTTGATCTCTATTTTACCGCTAAGAATTTGTGGTTAAACACTCCATACACAGGTATTGATCCTGAAACTAGTTTATTAGGTGCATCCAACGCACAGGGTATGGAATATTTTGATATGCCCGGTACCAAGTCCTATTTAATTGGTGTTCGTTTTGCATTTTAAAACAGTTTCTTAATAAATTTATAAAAACGAAAAAAGTATAAAATCATGAAACAAAATATTTTATCAAAAGCCGGTTTGTTCATTTTACTTGTTGCGCTCTTGTCATCATGTAACAAATGGATTGATCCGGATATGAATATTAATCCTGATGCACCAACAGTAGTGCCAATGGATTTGTTATTACCTACCATTGAAGCAAGATTTGCTTACAATATTGTTCAAGGTAATAGTAGTGAACGTACACTGTCGTTGTGGACACAACAATTAACAGGTATTGCTCGTCAGTCGCTGGCTCAAGGCGCTTACAGTTTCCGTGACGGTGATGCAAACAGCACCTGGGCCGATGTTTATTCCGGTGTATTAATGGATGCCAAACAGCTAATCGAAATGGCCGAGAAACCTGATACAAAATCAACACAATTTGAAGCAGTGGGTAAAATTATTACTGCAGCTTCTTATGGATATGCATCTGATTTATGGGGTGATATTCCTTTTTCAGAAGCCTTGCAGGGAGCTGACAATACAACTCCTAAATTCGACTCGCAGCAGGATGTTTATGCAAGTATTCAGTCGATGCTCGATGATGCAATTAATTTATTGAAAAACCCGGCTGCCGATGATGTGTTTTCATTGGATGGCGATATTATTTTTGGCGGAGATGTTAACAAATGGATTGGTGCAGCTTATGCATTAAAAGCCCGCTACGCCTTGCACCTTTCAAAAGTAAACGGCGATGCTTATGCTACCGCTTTGGGTTATTTAGATAATGCCATGGGTGATGCAAGTGGAAACGCTTACTACTATTATGCTGCGGGCAATAGCAACAATGCCAATCCGCTGTTCCTATTTATGCAGGACCGTGGCGATGTAAGAGTTAGCGATGTTATGATTGACCGTTTAAAAAACACCAGCGACCCGCGTTTGGGTGTTTATGCCTACCCAATTGGCGACACTTTGGAGGTTGACGGTGTAGTCTATCCCCCAGGCTCGTATGTAGGAGCACCTGCCGGTGTACCTTTGGAAGGAGCTTCGGCACCAGGCCCGGGTATTGCCTCAAGCGATACGAAAACACCTATTATTACCTATACCGAAGTGGCATTTATGAAAGCCGAATGTTTGACTAAAACAGGCGATGATGCCGGTGCTCAGGCTGCTTTAAAAGAGGCTGTTTCAGCTTCGTTAAATGAGTATGGTGTTTTTGATGCCGATTGGTTTGCTGCATTTAGTGCGGAAGTGGATGCTTTAACAGGAAATGACCTCTATCAGCGAATCATGACCGAAAAATGGGTTGCTTTAATGTTTAATTTCGAAGCCTATAACGACTGGAGGAGAACAGGATTTCCTGTTCTTACACCTAATCCTGCAGCCGGTGGTAAAGAAATTCCAAGGAGATTTCCTTATGCAACCGACCCGATTACCTATAATCCGAATACTCCGGCTGATGTAAGCATCTGGGATCACATTTGGTGGGATCAGTAGAATTATTCATATAAAGTATTAAATGATAGAGGCTACCGGCTTTTCTGGTAGCCTCTGTTATTATTTAAAAACAAACAAAACAAGCAAGGAAATTAAATTCATGCAGAAATTTTTGGAAAGTTTTTGCTTCCATATTAAAAAAACAATATTTTTGCTTAATAATTTTTAACAAAAAATTAACATTATGAGAAAAATTACTTTTCTGCTGGCACTTATTCTATTTGTCGGCATGAATTGGGCAAACGCTCAAACAAAAACCATTCATGGTACTGTTGTAAGTTCTGAGGACGGCCAAGGCATCCCCGGAGTTACTGTTGCCGTGAAGGGTACAACAGTTGGTACAACTACCGACTTGGATGGAAAATTTTCCCTCGATGTAAAACCGGAGTTTAAAACACTTCAGTTTTCTTACGTGGGAATGAAAACTGTGGACATTGCTTTGAGCGGTCAAACAGAAATTAATGTAACCATGGAACCGGATGTTATGCAGATGGACGAAGTGGTTGTAACCGCGCTGGGTATTTCCCGCGAGAAAAAATCGCTGGGTTATGCTGTACAGGAAGTTAAAGGTGAAGACCTTAATCGCGGTAAAAGCACCAATGTTATCAATGCAATGTCCGGTAAAGTTGCCGGTGTACAAATTACTAACAATACCAACATGGGCGGTGGCTCAAACGTGGTAATTCGTGGTGCTACATCGTTAACCGGAAATAACCAGGCACTTTTTATTGTTGATGGAATTCCTATAGTTAATGTAAATGCCAACGATGCTTACCAGCAATCAGGTAGAAGCGGATACGACTACGGAAGCCCTGTAAACGATATTAACCCTGCAGATATTGAAAGCGTTACCGTACTTAAAGGTGGTGCTGCTACTGCTCTTTATGGTTCAAGGGCAGCTAACGGTGTAATTTTGATTACCACTAAAAAGGGAACCAGAAAAAAAGGAGGTCTTGGAAAGAATTTCCGTGTTGAGTATAATAACAGCACATTGTGGCACTCAATGGATAAGAGTACTTTTCCAAAATATCAGCAAAACTATGGAGAAGGCTATGGACCATATTATAGTGGTCCTTTAGCTGGTGAGACAACACCTACAGATTATACAGGATTGTACCACTATGATTTTGATGGTGATGGTACGTTGGATTATGTAACCCCAACCACAGAAGACGCATCCATGGGTTCCCATTTTGATCCGAATTTGATGGCTTTCCAGTGGGATGCATTTTATCCTGAGTTACCTACTTATATGAAAAAGTCACCTTATGTAATGGGTGCTAACGGACCTGATTACTTTTTCAAAACAGGTTACACTATGACCAACAGCTTAGCTGTTTCTTCAGGAAGTGACCATGGTGCTTTTCGTTTGGCTTATACCAATACAAGTATTGGTGGTATTATGCCCAATGCCAGCGAAAATAAAAATATCTTAAATATTAGCGGGTCAACCGATGTAGGTAACAAAATTACAGTTAGTGCTGCCGTTAACTACTACAATATTAAAACTGTCGGTCGTAACCATACAGGTTATTCCGATAATATTCTTTCTTCATTCCGCCAGTGGTTTAACCTTGGTGTTGATATGAAAGAGCAGGAAGATTATTATAACATGACCGGAAAAAATATTACATGGAACCCCGTAAGTGAAAACAACCTTAATCCAATTTATTGGGATAATCCATACTGGCAGAGATATGAAAACTATCAGTCTGATGTAAAAAACAGGGTAATGGGTTTTGCCAAGGCTGACTGGGATATTCTGGAAGGTCTTAAATTCACTGCAAAATACTCGCTTGATACCTATAGCTATTTAATTGAAGAGCGTAAAGCTGTTGGTTCGGTAGCAGGTGAATTTGGTGTTGGCCGTCCTGATGTTCAATCGGGTTATGCCAGAAAAACACTCGACTTTACCGAAACCAACTTCGATATGATGTTGAAATACAACAAATATCTTACCGAAGATTTCAATATCAATTTATTGGCAGGTTCTAACTTTAGAAGAACCTCACTTGAAGAAGTTTATGTTTCAACAAACGGCGGACTGGCTGTTCCGGGAACTTATGCTCTTAGTAACAGTGCTTCACCAATGCTTCCTCCTGTTGAGTCTTATGAGCCTGTAGGCGTTAATGGTTATTTTGGTAGCTTAAGCTTAGGTTGGAAAAACATGCTTTACTTAGACGGAACATACAGATATGACGTTTCTTCTACCTTGCCTGTTGACAACAGAGCTTATGGATACTACGGTGCTTCATTAGGTTTTATTTTCTCTGAATTGATACATGCAGATTGGTTGAATCACGGTAAAGTAAGGTTTAGCTACTCACAAATTGGTAACGATGCTCCATGGGGAAGTACAGCAAATGCATACAATGTTGTAGCACCATTCGGAAATGTTACACTTGCCAGCATGCAAACCATTAAAAAGAATCCTGACCTGCTTCCTGAAATTTCATCAACAGTTGAAGGTGGTCTTGAGATGAATATGTTTAAAAACCGTATTAGATTAGACCTTTCACTTTATAAAACCAATACAGTTAATGCCATTATCCCTATTTCGCGTTCAACAGCTACCGGATACAGGGCAGAGTATAAAAATATTGGTGAAATGGAAAATAGAGGTGTGGAAATCGCTCTTGGCTTAACAGCTGTATCCAAAAAGAATTTTACCTGGGACATTAACTTTAACTGGTCAACCAATAAAAATAAAGTTATCAGTCTGGGAGAAGGAATTGATAATCTTCAATTGGCAAGATTACAAGGTGGTATTTCAATTAATGCCCGTGAAGGTGAAACCTATGGCGTAATTCAGGGTACTGATTTTGTTTATGCACCCGATGGAAGCCCGATTGTTCAGGGTAATGGTTATTATATGAAAACCTCTACCTCTGACAAAGTTATTGGTAATATTACTCCCGACTGGATGGCAGGAATGAACAACGTATTTACGTTTGGAAACTTCAGCGCCAGCTTCCTTATTGATATGAGAATGGGAGGAAGCCTCTTCTCATTAGACCAATGGTATGGAATGGGAACAGGCCTTTATGCCGAAACTGATTATACAAACGACCTTGGCAACCCTGTAAGAGATGCTATTTACGATAAAGATGGAAATGAACTTCTTCCTTATATCGACCTCCCCGGTTATGATCCGGCTAACGGATATGGCGCCAATAGTGGTGGTATGATTTTAGACGGTGTTACCTGGACTGATACAAATGGCGATGGTGTACCTAATGATGGTGATGAATTTAACAAAAACATCAGAAGAACCTCTGCACTTGATTACCGTGTTTGGGGTTGGTCAAGAAATCCAAACTCAAAATTTGTTTACGATGCTACATTTGTAAAATTGCGCGAAGTAACATTTAATTACAACCTTCCCAAAAAATTGTTTGAAAACAATTTTATTCAAAGTGCCAGCATTGGTTTAGTAGGTACCAACTTATGGATTATGTACAAAGCATTACCTCATGCCGATCCTGAAGCTTCACAAGCTGCTGGTAACATCCAGGGATGGCAAAGTGGTGTAATGCCTGCTACCAGAAATTATGGTTTTAATTTAAAAATTAACTTCTAACATTGATAGATATGAAAAAAATAAGTATATTATTTCTTGTTTTGACTGGTCTTATTCTTGGCTCTTGTACCAAGAATTTTGAAGATATGAACAAAGACGAGAAAAATCCCCCTGATGTTGATGGCTCATATCTTTTTGCAAATGCGCAAAAGGAGATGATGGATCAAATCTCAAACACAAATGTTAACTTAAACATTTGGAAATTAATGGCACAATATTGGACCGAAACAACTTATACCGATGAGGCCAACTACGATATTGTGAATCGTACCATTCCTGATAACCTTTTTAGAACATATTACGTTAATGTTTTAAAACCTCTTGATCAGGCTAAAAAGCTTATTTCCGAGGCTGCTTTAACAGCTGTAGAAACTGAAGTTACCAGACAAAATAAACTCTACATCATTGAACTGCATGAGATTTATGTTTACCATAACCTGGTAAATATGTTTGGTAATGTTCCTTATACGGAGGCATTAAATATAGTGGACTTTCCAAATCCTAAATACGATGATGCTGCTACCATTTATGCTGATTTGTTAGATAGATTGAATACCATTTATAATGGATTAAATGAAAGTGCTGATCCTGTTAGTGGTGATCCTGTTGGTAGCTTTGGTAGTCAGGATATAATTTATGGCGGTAATGTTGCAGCCTGGAAAAAGTTTGCCAACTCATTACGCTTGAAAATTGCTATTAATCTTGCTGATGTTGATGCTGCAAAAGCTCAGGAAAATGTTGAAGCTGCTGTTACGGCAGGTGTATTTACTTCTGCAAGTGATAATGCTTTGTTTCAATACAGGGGAAGTACACCTAATACCAACCCTCTTTATGAGGATCTTTACCTTAGCGGTCGTAAGGATTTTGTTCCTGCCAATACCATTATGGATTTGATGGAAAGCCTTAACGACCCGAGAATGGATATTTATTTCCAGGACAAGATTGATGGAGCATGGGTTCCCGGTATTTATGGTGCTAGTAATGCATATTCAAATACTTCACATATTAATGAAATTATATCTGAAAAAGCTGATTTCCCCGGTATTTTAATGACCTACTCAGAAGTTGAATTTTATATTGCCGAAGCTGCTGCAAGAGGTTACAATGTAGGCCAAACTGCTGAAGATGCATACAATGAGGCTATTCGTGCTTCATTTGCTTTTTGGAATGTTGGTGGTGCTGACGATTACATTGCAACCGTTCCTTACGATGCCAATAACTGGAAAGAAAGTATTGGAACACAGGCATACATTGCATTTTATACCAGAGGTTTTATTGCCTACACTGAGTATAGAAGACTTGATGTGCCTACCATGAATGCAGCTCCTGGTGCTGTAACCGGCGGCCCGGTACCTACCAGATTTACCTATCCTATTAATGAGCAAACATTAAATGCTGACAACTATTATCAGGCTGCCGAAGCCATTGGTGGTGATGATTTGTTAACAAAATTGTTCTGGGATAAATATTAATTATTTCAAAACTTAAAACAAAAAAAGCCGGCATTTAGCCGGCTTTTTTTATGCCTGTAGTGCAGCGTTTTGAAAAATATTGTTAAAAATTAGCAATTTGAAAAGGGCAATAACTCTTGGTTTTTGATTGCAGGAATACGAATCCGTTTAAATTATTTTATTCCATAACCCTGAAATGTTTAATTTTGACAAAAACAAAATTATGAGTCATTTAATAGCCCCTTCGTTGTTGTCGGCTGATTTTGGCAACCTCCGCCACGATATAGAGATTGTAAATACAAGTGATGCGGACTGGTTTCATTTGGATGTGATGGATGGTGTTTTTGTGCCTAACATTTCATTTGGTATTCCTGTAATTTCGGCAATTAAACGTTATGCTGAAAAACCATTGGATGTACATCTGATGATTGTTCAACCTGAGCGTTATATTCGTGATTTTAAAAAGGCTGGTGCCGATATTTTATCGGTGCATTACGAGGCGGTAACACACCTCGACCGCACCATTCATGCCATTAAACAGGAGGGGATGAAAGCAGGCGTGGTTTTAAACCCGCACACCAGTGCAATGCTGCTCGAAAATATTATTACAGTAGTTGATTTGGTTTTAATCATGTCGGTAAATCCCGGGTTCGGCGGACAAACATTTATTGAGAATAGTTATGCCAAAATTAAACAACTTAAGGAGTTGATGATAAAAAAAGGTTCTAAAGCACTTATTGAGGTAGATGGTGGTGTTAATTTGAACAATGCTCAAAAATTAGTTCAAGCAGGAGCTGACGTGCTGGTGGCTGGCAATGCAGTTTTTAAATCGAACGATATTTCAAAAACCATTCACTCCCTGAAAAATTTTCAGTAAAGGCAAGCTCCATGTGTCGGCGTTGGTTAGAACTGCAGTTATGTAGCGCAAAGGATTGATGTCAACTGCTGAGGTTTTAAAAAAGATGGGAATGGAAAGTTAACGGATTAGAATAAAGAAAGCCGCTTACAGCGGCTTCTTTTATAAAAGGTAATTATACTTTATTTTACTCTTGTCCAATAGGTTGTGCGACCAAGTAAACTTATGCCTATATAACCACGAATCTTCAGCTTGTCCTTGTTATCCTCATCCGGAAATTCCATGTAGCAGCTATAAGTTTTACCACTTTTTGGATCGTAAATTTCACCATCTTCCCACTCATCATCACCATCAAAAACAAAATCTTTTAATAGCAACAAACCCATTACCGGACGTGTGCGTAATGAAACATCTTCATTTTTATTATCTAATTTGGGCTTGCCGGTTAGCGAATCATTAGGGGTTTTTAGCCAGACAATTTTGCCATTATATTTATTCCCTGTTTTAAAAATTTCAACATGAGCATCTTTGTCTTCATTGAGCCAAACACCTACAATATCATCGGCTTTAAAATCCTGAGCCGATAGTTTTAATACCGGTGAAAGGAAAAAGATAGCCAACATGCTTAATAATAATTTTGTTTTCATACGTCTGATTTTTTTGTTGTTAATTAATATCAGTTTTGGATTGAGAGCAAAGGTAATTAAAATATTGGAAACGGCACATTCTGTCGCTTTCACATTTTTTAACGAAAATAACGGCATTAAAAAATTACTTTTGCTGTTTACTTAAATTAAAGTTTTATAGATGAAAGTTTTATCAAGAGTGTTGTTTTTGAGTGTGATTTTGTTTGTGGCGTGCTCATCTGCAGAAAATAAATTAACCGGTGTTTGGAAGGTGCAAGATGTAAAAACCGATTTTAACGAAAACACAAGTACCCCGCAAATGCTTCAGCAAATTGTTGAAATACAGAAACAAACTCATTTTAAGATTAAAAACGATTCGCTAATGGTTATTATTTCGAATAATAAAACTTACGAAGCTGTATGGTCGTACGACAAAAATACCAACGTAATTAATTATCATTTTAAAGGTGATTCACATTCGCATAAACTGGGCACCTTTGTCAGCCCCAATATTGTTTCCGAAAGTAAAACCCAATTGGGAACTATTACAACTATTTATGCTAAAGAGTAAAAACATTAATTAAAAACATTATTATGAGAAAATTATTTTCAATTTTAATAGCAGGGTTATTAGCCATAACTGTTGTTTCGTGTGGCGAAGCAAAAAAACCCAAACAGGATGGTAATTTCAATCTTCATGTAACCATTACGGGTATGCCCGACAGCACCATGGTGTTTTTAAAAAAACGTGAAGAGGCCAAATGGGTAACCGTTGATTCATCTCTGTTGTCGGCCTCAAAAGCTACGCTTTCGGGCAACATTGATTCGCCTGACGTTTTTTATGTTACTATTGCTAAAGTCAGGAGTGCTTTTCCGGTATTTGTTGAAAAAGGTGATATTAATTTTATTGCCGACAGCAAAAATTTAAGGGGCTACAAAGTTGAAAACTCTAAATCACATGCCGAATACGAAAACTTTATGGGCAATGTGCTTGGAGCATTTGATAAAAAAGTTCAGGAGTTGGGTTCTAAATATGGCGTTGCACAACGAAATGGTGACACTGCAGAGGTTAACCGACTGGAAAGTGAGTATGAAAATATTCAAAATAATAAAAAGAAGGCTATGTTGGACTATGTTAAGGAGCACAACAAAAGTGTTGTTGGGCCTTACGTAATCTATTCAAACTCATATATGTTTGATCTTGACCAGTTGGAGGATGCTGTAAATAATACTGATGGGTCACTTTCCAATAATAAGTATGTTAAATTGTTAAAAGACAAGGTGGCAACCCTTAAAAGGGTTCAAATCGGGCAACCGTTTATCGACATTACTCAAGACGACCCGCAGGGAAACCCTGTTTCGCTTTCATCGGTTGTTAAAAAGAACAAATATGTTTTGGTTGACTTTTGGGCATCATGGTGTCAGCCCTGCCGTGGCGAAAACCCCAACGTAGTTAATGCTTTTCACAAATATCACGATAAAGGTTTTACTGTTTTCGGGGTTTCGTTTGACAGAAATAAAGATAGTTGGATTAAAGCTATTCAGGATGACGGGTTGACCTGGACCCATGTTTCCGATTTGAAAGGATGGGGCAACGCAGCAGGAAAATTATACGGTATCCAGTCGATACCTCAAAATATTTTAATAGGCCCTGAGGGTAAGATTATTGCCCGAAACGTACGCGGGCAGGCTCTTCAGGATAAGCTGACAGAGCTGTTGGATTAAAGAATTTAATCTTGTAGAGGATCACGTTACCAACGCTATTTTAAAAGTTCTTAACCGGTTTTATGTTCGTTTGTGCTTTGCCTGACAGCTTGTTATAAAAGTGGTCATTGGTAATCAGAGGAGCGTAGTGAACAAGTTTCACACTGAGTGCCCGCCTGACCGGACGGGCAGGGAGTCGAAGTGTGACGTAACCACTACCTCTTAAAGGAGGAATTGTATAATAAATACTGTTTTATGAAAAAATGGTTAAAATATGCCGGAGTGCTTGACAGATTAAATCTGGTTATTTTGTTGGTGATTTTTGTTTTTTATCTTTTCTCTCTTCATAATTCGCCTTACAGCTATCAACCTCTGTTTGTGTTTGTTCCGGCAGCTTTTATTGTGTGGTTATCGGTTTTTCTGAAAAAAACCAATCGGTACAGTGGAGTAGCAAAATATTTTTTGCTTGCCTATCCGCTTATCTTCTTTTTCGTTCTTTTTGAAAGTTTTTACATGATATTGCCCTATTTTAACCTGAACAGGTACGATGAAGCATTGGCCAACATCGACTTTGCCATGTTTGGGGTACATCCTACGGTATGGATAGAGCAGTGGAACCGCCCGTGGCTAACCGATTTGTTTTATTCGCTATACATCTTCTATTTTCCCATGCCCTTGTTCATTCTTGTCTGGCTTTACAAACGACAACGATTCATAGACCTGGATAAAAGTGTTTGGATATTAATGTTAACTTATTACGGCGCTTATGTTGGATATTTTATCGTGCCGGCTGCCGGCCCCCGGTTTTATGAACCATTGATGCATTTGCAAAAAACCAATTTAGATGGCTTGGTTTTGGCGGTTCCCATCAGAACTTTCATAAATTTTATGGAGCCTAACAAACTGGATGCTTTTCCAAGCCTTCATGCCGGCATATCCTTTACAACGCTTCTTTTAATGGGAAAATTTAACCGGCGGATGTTTTGGATTTTTGTGCCCATAATTACCGGAATTATGATTGCTTTGGTATATTGTCGGTATCATTATGTTATTGATATGATTGCCGGAATTACATGGTCTTCCATAAGTTTTTACTTTGGTCAGAAATTTTATGATAAATTTGTATCGGGAAAACTTTTTCCGTTTTATGAATTAAAAAAATGACTTACAAGTTAGATTTTACAAAACACGACATTCACTATTATGTAATGCTGCTCAGTGCGCCGGTATTGCTTACACTTTATCGTTACCACGGCTATCCCCAATATTTTTACAGCTATTTTCCACAATTTATCGGACAGCCCGATGGCGATTTATATGCGCGTGCCTGGCAGTTTGTAGTGTTTTTTGTGTTGATGTTTATGGTTCCTGTAGCCTACATAAAACTGGTGATGAAGCGCCCGTTGTCAGATTTCGGGTTTGGCTTGGGCGATATAAAGTGGGGTTCTAAGTGGCTTATTACCATCCCTGTACTGGTGGTGCCGCTTATTTATATCAGTGCTAAAATGCCTGATGTAAGGGCTGAATATCCACTGGCAAAAAGTTTATTAACCGACCAAAGCCACCTGCTTGTTTACGAGCTGGGATACATTGTTTTTTATTACATCGCCTGGGAATTTTTCTTTAGGGGATTTCTGCTGTTCGGGCTAAAAGAACGATTTGGCGCAGTAAATGCCATATTAATTCAAACTATTTCGTCGTGTTTGGTGCACATCGATAAACCCGAAGGCGAAATAATAGGTTCTATTTTTATAGGTATCTTGTTCGGAATGATTGCCCTGCGAAGCCGTTCAATATGGTGGGTATTTTTGTTACATATCTCCATTGGTGTACTCACCGATTTGTTTATAATATATTTTCACTGATGAAAGCACTTGTTACCGGAGCTAACGGATTTATAGGGAGCAATGTGGTAAAGCGGCTTCTCGACGAAGGGGCAGAGGTCAATGTGTTGGTTCGTAAAAGCTCCGATTTAAAGTTTCTTAAAAACTTAAAGGTTACCTATTTCTACGGTGATATTACCGATTATGCAACCATCGAACCTGCCATAAAGGGTGTTGATAAAGTATTTCATGTGGCAGGCCTGGCAGCTGACTGGGGGCCGTACGAAAGGTTTGAAAAGATTAACTTTAAAGGAACCATTAATGTTGCCAAAGCGGCAGCTGCTGCACAGGTTAAGCGATTTGTACAAATTAGTACAGTGGCATTTCACGGCTTTGGAAAAATAAATGTTACCGAAGATGACCCGCCGGCAAACAACCTGATACCTTATGCTGAAACCAAATGGATGGCCGAGCAGTGGTTGTGGGAATATGCCAAAGTGGTGAAAATGGAAATTACTGCTGTACGTCCGGGAAACGTGTTTGGTATTAACGATCGTACCTTTATTTCCAAATATATCGATGCCATGCTGTCTGGAAAATTTGCCGAAGTCAATCACGGGCGCAGCAAAACCTGCCCGGTTTATATCGAAAATCTGGTTGACATTATTATGCTTGTTTCAAAGGAGAAAAAAGCTATGGGTAATGCCTATCTTGCCACCGATGGTCTTGATATTACCTGGCATGAGTTTAATTCGTTGTTGGCTGAAAGGCTTAATATTAAGCTGAAAAACAGTTCTGTACCCTATGGTTTGGCCATGGCGGCGGCGAAAATTTATTATGGTGCACATACTTTACTCAATTTGAAATCGGAACCGTTTTTAACCCCCTATCGAATTAACAATGGCGGCCTCGATTATCATTTCAGCATCCTTAAACTAAAAAATCATTTTAACTACACCCCAAAGGTGGATATCTCCGAAGCGTTATCACGTACAGTTAACTGGTACCGCCACACAAAATAAATATTTATGGAATTTTTTACCTATTTGTTGTTTTTATTTGTAGTGGCACTGGTTGGCATTACACCGTTCTTTTTGTTGTATGGATTTTCAAACTTTGTATGTTTTATGTTGTACCGGGTAGTTGGCTACCGCAAAGCTGTGGTCAGGTCGAACCTTAAAAAGGCTTTTCCGCAAAAAACAGCAAAAGAATTAAAGCGTATTGAAAAAGCATCGTATAAAAACCTTGCCGATATTTTTGTTGAAGGCGTTAAAGGGTTTTCCATGAGTAAAAAATCGATAATAAAAAGGCATCGGTTTTTAAACCCTGAAATTTTTGAAAAATATTATAAGCAGAATCGGGGTGTAATTGTTGTTGCCGGCCATGTGGGGAACTGGGAATGGGGTGCTTTTTCGGCAGCATACTTTACAAAAAACATTATTGTCGGCTTGTACAAGCCGCTTTCCAATAAGTATATCGATGAGTTTGCCATCAGGTCGAGGGCAAAAGCCGGGACAATTTTAGCTTCCATAAAAAAAACAAGGCTCTTTTTTAAAGAGTATGCCAATAAACCTTCGGTATTTTTGATGGCTGCCGATCAAAGCCCGTCAAATCCTGAAAAATCAATTTGGGTTGACTTTTTCGGTGTGGATACAGCATTTCTTCATGGCCCCGAACAATATGCCAGAAAATACAACCTCCCTGTTTTGTTTTTAAATATGCATCGTATTAAAAGAGGAAAGTATGAATATTCACTGGAACTGTTAACAGAAGACGCTGACAAAACATCTCCTGGCCAAATTACGGCGCTGTTTGCTAAAAAACTGGAAGCCCTCATAAAACAACAGCCCGAAAGCTGGCTTTGGTCGCATAAACGATGGAAACACAGCAAAGGGTGATGCCGAATCTTTCTTCCCGAAAATATTATGCACAAAATTTCGTTTAAAATAGTAATCAGCAAAACTTTAGATTATTTTAGCCAAAAAATTTATTATGAGCGACGGACTGGTAATAATACCTACTTATAACGAAAAGGAAAACATCGAAAAGATTATCCGGGCAACCATGAAGTTGCCCAAAGATTTTCACATACTCATTGTTGAAGACAACAGCCCTGACGGAACTGCCGACATAGTTAAACGCCTGATTAAAGAGTTTGAAGGTAAATTGCATATTCTTGAACGAAAAGGTAAACTTGGCTTGGGAACGGCTTATATTGCGGGTTTTAGATGGGGGCTAAAAAAAGGATACAACACTATTTTTGAAATGGATGCCGACTTTTCGCACAACCCCAACGATCTTATTCGTTTACACGAAGCCATCCAAAATGGGGCCGATGCAGCCGTTGGTTCACGCTATGTATCGGGAGTTAATGTGGTGAATTGGCCCATGGGTAGGGTGTTGATGTCCTATTTTGCCTCCAAATACGTAAGGATGATTACAGGCATGGAAACCCGTGATACTACGGCTGGTTTTGTGGGGTGGTCGAGAAAAGTATTGGAAACCATCGATCTGGATAAAGTTAAATTTGTGGGATATGCCTTTCAAATAGAGATGAAATACACTGCCATTAAACTGGGTTTTAATGTGGTGGAAGTGCCCATAATTTTTACCGACCGTACCGAAGGCGAATCGAAAATGAATAAAAGCATTTTCCGGGAAGCTGTTTTTGGAGTGATTGATTTGAGGTTTAGAAGCATGTTTGGAAGAATAAAACCTTATAAATCAGCTTAAACAGATAAGGCCGGAAAAAATATTATGCCTAATAGTTTTGTTATTAAAAATGCCACTGTTGTTAACGAAGGCGAAAAATTTACTGCCTCTGTATTTATTTCGAATGGTATTATTGAAATAATTGACAGAACCAATAAGGAAATTCTTCCCAATAAATACGAAGTGATAGATGCCCGCGGGTTGTTGTTGCTTCCGGGTGTTATTGACGACCAGGTGCATTTTCGTGATCCGGGATTAACTTACAAAGCTGATATTTATACTGAAAGTAAAGCTGCCGTTGCAGGAGGGGTAACTTCGTTTATGGACATGCCCAATACGGTTCCCAACACCGTTACACAGAATATTTTAGAGGAGAAATATAAAATGGCAGCGCAAAAATCGCTGGCAAATTTCTCCTTTTACATGGGTGCCAACAACAATAATTTGGATGAGGTTATTAAAACCGATCCTGCTAAAGTTTGTGGTATTAAAGTGTTTATGGGTTCCTCAACCGGTAATTTGCTGGTGGATGATGAAACAGCGTTGGAAAATATTTTTAAACATGCCCCCACGTTGGTAGCAACCCACAGCGAGGATGATGCTACCATTGCTGCCAACATCAAAATATACAAGAAACAATATGGCGATCAGGCACCCGCTCGTATTCATCCGATGATACGAAATGCTGAAGCGTGCTATCTCTCCTCTTCAAAAGCTGTTGAGCTTGCCAAAAAATACAATACCCGCCTTCATATTTTGCACCTTTCCACTGCTAAGGAGATGGCGCTTTTTGATAATTCCGTTCCGCTGGAAGAAAAAAAGATTACCGCTGAAGTGTGTATCCATCATCTTTGGTTTAACGATAAGGATTATGACGCGAAAGGTAATTTTATCAAATGGAATCCGGCAGTGAAATCGGAAACCGACAGACAGGCACTTTTTGATGCCGTGTTTGATGACACCATTGATATTATTGCCACAGACCATGCACCTCATACATTGGAAGAGAAGAAACGGCCTTTTTTCAAAGCTCCTTCCGGTGGCCCCATGATTCAACATTCGTTACAAGCCATGCTCGAATTTGTATATCAAAATAAAATATCTCTTGAAAAGGTTGTGGAAAAAATGTGTCATCACCCAGCCATTCTTTTTAGGGTAAAAAAGCGTGGTTTTATTCGTGAAGGATATTTTGCCGATTTGGTGCTGATAGACCCAAATGCTGCCCAAACAGTTTCAAAAGAAAATATTCTGTACAAATGTGGCTGGTCGCCTATGGAGGGCCAGACTTTTCATTCAAAAATTGTATCTACTTTTGTAAACGGACATCGGGTTTACCATCGTGGCATTTTTAATGAAACTCAAAAAGGGGAGCGCTTGTTTTTTGAAAGATGATGGTTGAATTGTTGTATTGTAACTTGCTTTTATTCCGGTTCCAACCCTGCCCTGCTTCGACTACCTGCCAGCCGTCAGGCAGGCGCTCAGCATGATGGCTTACGCTCAGTATAATGACTTCACGCAGCTTGACCTACCCGCAACAACTTAATAAATCCCGTAATCCCGGTCATCCTGAGTGTTTGTTTTTGACTGACAAGGAAAAAGCAAATGTATCGAAGGAGGCCGGTGATAAAACTACCTTCCAACATGCTTGACGGGCAGGTAGTCGAGCATGACTAGCCTCTTTTCTTTTCAAAAAAATCCTTTAGCAGCTTACTGCATGTTTCCTGCAAAACGCCTCCTAACACTTCCGTTGAAGGATGTAGCAGGTTTTTTGCTGTTTTTGTGTAACCCCGTTTTTCGTCATAGGCACCAAAAACAATCTTCCCGATTTGAGTCCAATACGAAGCACCTGCACACATTACACACGGCTCCAGTGTAACGTACAAAGTGCATTCCTTTAAATATTTTCCGCCTATAAAATTGGTTGCCGCCGTAAAAGCCTGCATTTCGGCATGTGCCGTAACATCGTTTAGCGTTTCGGTAAGGTTATGGGCACGGGCTACAATTTGATTGTTACAAACCACCACGGCGCCCACCGGAACCTCATCCTTATCAAAAGCTTTCTGAGCCTCTTTAAAGGCTTCTTTCATAAAATATTCATCCGAAAAAACAGATAATGTCATGGTTGCTTTTTTAAGGGTCTAAAGTACTTAAAAGTTTGGAGTTGGCTATGTGTATTGAACTTGTTTAAAGTTAAGCTGATGATATTTTAACGGCTAATTCCTATTTTGATGTGATAGCGATTTTGTTAAGCTAAAAAAACTTTACCTGTTTTTTTCAACAACTCTTTACCAAAGTCCCGAAGGGATGCCATTTGAATAGCACCGGGTGAAGCCCGGT
>Ga0256831_1000508_pt1 | contig 20017 bp, 13 predicted proteins | sample 132544metaG_FD_189087 | JGI IMG/M metagenome (GOLD analysis project Ga0256831, IMG submission 189087) | Hydrothermal vent microbial communities from Lau Basin, Pacific Ocean - 132-544 | ecosystem: Environmental > Aquatic > Marine > Hydrothermal vents | place: Pacific Ocean: Lau Basin | collected... | reverse complement strand
GAACAAATGGACAAAATTCTGGGTGAAAATATTCGTACTATTTTATATTACAGCTTATTAGCTTATCCAAAATTTATTCGTCATTGTTTTACGCATTCCATGCCTCGTGTTAAGCAAGGTATATTCCAAATATTTTATCCTATATTAAGAAAAAAAATTTATAAAAGCTATGTGATCTCAGAAGAAAAATATAATGAGGCAAGGTATAACTTTGAACAGGCTATGGAAGAAATAGCTCAAATGATTGCTCAGCAACCTTATTTATTAGGCGATCAATTTAGTCGGGCAGATATATCTATTGCATCAATGCTTTCATTATTGGTTATGCCAGAACAGCATCCTTTCCCGTGGCAAGATGTGCCGGATAAACAGGCTAGAGAATTTCTTAATAGTTATAAGGAGCATCCTGTTTTTAAATGGACAGAAAATATATACCAAAAGCACCGTATCCGTAGTTAGCTTATTTTCTCATTCTTTACTTTCCATAAGCACTAACTGATCCAGAAGTTCTAACATATCTTCTTGGCTTTTGACAAAAAACGGTGCTGTTTTATATTTTCCATTAACAATAATAGCGGGTACACCACGCATATTATAGCGCACAGAAAGCCAACGAGCCTTGTTGATTTTAGCCAGAACGTCTTTTGAAAAATAAGCATTTTCATAATCCATAGCGCTGACACCGTTACGTAGAAAAAAATGTCGGATGGCTAGTTCGCTATAAAATTGTTTAGCCTCACTATGAATCTCATGATAAAACTTTGTATGTAATTGCTTTAAGAGTCCAAGCTTTTCTGCCGTATAATAAAACTTAGCCATTTCACTCCAAGTGGGTGTATAAATGGCGGGAATACGAATAAAATCGACTTGTGGATGTTTGCTCAGCCATTTGTCTAACTTCGGTTCTAATTCTAAGCAATGTGGGCAACTGTATAAAAATAATTCAACAACTTCAATTCTGCCCTTTTTGCTCTGTGTTTTTATCGGCGGTTCAATACGCATAAAATGACTGCCTTCACGGTATTTTTTTTGTACCCCTAGCGTCTTTTTATGATGTTCCGGTATTTTTTTTATCTCACTAGCATAACTAATCGAATTCATACTCACCATGAGTAAAAGACTAATCATTATCATCTTGCTTAGTAACTTCATTTTGCTATTCCTGAATTGAGCATTGCTCTTAACTTTCTGCGCTGTAATAAATAATAAATAACGGGGATTAAAATCATAGAGACCAATGGTGCACTCACCATGCCACCCACCATGGGGGCAGCAATACGTTGCATGACTTCAGAGCCTGAACCACTGCCTATCATAATGGGCATTAAGCCCATAATAATTACTAATGCGGTCATGGCTTTGGGGCGCACACGTTGAATTGCTCCCTCAATAATGGCTTCTAGCAACTCAGCTTGAGTATTAGGCTGATGACGTTGCATTGATTCACGCAAATAAATAATCATCACAACACCAAACTCTGCTGCCACACCCGCCAAGGCAATAAAACCAATGGCAACTGCTACTGAAAAATGATAATCCAAAGCATATAAAAACCAGATACCTCCTAACAGGCCAAAGGGTACTGTTAGCATCACTAATAATGACTCACTAAAATTATGAAAACTTAAATATAATAAAATAAGAATAATTAATAAGGTAAATGGAATAATGGATGAAAGGCTTTTTTGTACCCTTTGCATATATTGATATTGACCTGACCAAGTAATGGTATAGCCCGTAGGAAGTGCTAATTTTTTAGCTAATAATTGTTGTGCCTTGGAAATATAATCACCAATATTGGTGTCATTTAAGGTAATAAAAACCCAGCTATTTAAGCGCCCATTGTCACTTTTAATTAATGGTGGACCATCAACAACGCTTATTTCGGCCAAATCCTGTAATTGTACATGAATGTCTTCTGTGGCAACCAGTGCCAGTTCTTTTAGTTTTGTTAATGAGTCACGTAGCTGTTGAGGGTAGCGTAGATTAATAGGATAACGTTGTTGTCCTTCAACCGTATACGTTAGGTCAACCCCAGCAATAGCAATATTGGCAGCGTTTTGGATATCACTAATACTCAGCCCATAATGAGCAGCAGCATAACGATCGATATCAATATTAATATAACGAGCACTGGCTGCTCGTTCAGCATAAACATGATGAGATTCTGGCAAACTATTTAATAATTGCTCCACATCCTTACCAATACTCTGAAGTACCTTAAGATCCGGACCCGCAATTTTAAGACCAACGGGGGTATTAATGCCTGTTGATTGCATATCAATACGTGTTTTTATCGGCATAAGCCAAGCATTATTAACGCCTGGAATTTGAACCTGCTGATCCAATTCTTTAATGATGCCATCCATCGTCATACCATCACGCCACTGTTCTTTTGGTTTTAAAGTAATGGTACTTTCTATCATGGTCAGTGGCGCTGGATCGGTTGCTGTTTCTGCTCGACCAACTTTACCAAAGACTTGTGCCACTTCTGGAACGGTTTTAATTAATCGATCTGTTTGCTGTAATAATTGCCGAGCTTTACCAATAGAAATGCCGGGTAACGTAGTCGGCATATATAATAAGTCCCCTTCATTCATTTGAGGCATAAATTCACTGCCCAATTGTGACATAGGCCAGAGGCTACTCAGCGCAAGTAGAATCATAATGATACTGAGTTTACGAGGCTGCATTAAGGCTTTTTTTAATATTGGTTTATAGACTGCAATCAACCAACGGTTTAAGGGATTCTCTTCTTCTTTATGAATCTTACCCCGTATAAAAAATACCATTAATGCTGGCACCAAAGTAATGGACAGTATCGCCGCTGCAGCCATAGCATAGGTTTTTGTATAGGCTAACGGCGTAAATAAACGTGCTTCCTGAGCCTGTAAGGCAAAGATCGGTATAAAACTTAGGGTAATAATTAATAGTGAGAAAAATATAGGCGGGCCAACTTCAGCGGTGGCTTGTGTGATAAGAGTAATGCGTTGTGTTAAGGTCGCCGATTCAAAATGATGAGCCTCTGCTTTTTTATGTACATTTTCGATTAAGACAATGGTCGCATCAACCATCGCACCAATGGCAATGGCAATACCTCCCAAAGACATAATATTAGCGTTTATACCTTGCCAATGCATTAAGCCAAAGGCTAATAATATCCCTACAGGTAAGCTGATTAAAATCACTAAGGAAGAACGTAGATGATATAAAAATACCATGCAGACAATGACCACCACTAAAAACTCTTCAATCAGACGATGACTTAGGGTATCCACACTGGCTCGAATAAGCTGTGAACGATTATAGGTTTCTACTAATTCAACACCTTCAGGCAAGCTAGCTCGTAGCATCTCCAGTTTCGCTTTTACTTCATCTATAGTATCCAGTACATTTTCACCATAGCGCATAACAATAATACCACCGACTACTTCACCTAAACCATCTAAGTCGGCAACACCTCGACGGGCAGCAGGCCCAATACGGATTTCGCTGGCAATGTCATCCAATAGAACAGATGATATTGACATACGCCGACGTAATGTTGGCACACTGATTAAACGAATATCATCCAAGTTTTTTATATAGCCACTAAAACGCACCATATACTCTGCTTCAGCCAATTCAAGACTGGCACCACCTTGTTCTTGGTTGGCTTGTTCAATGGCCTGTTTAACATTGGCGATGGTCAGGTAATAACCTCTTAATTTATCTGGGTCAATGAGGATTTGATATTGTTTAACCATGCCGCCAAGGGTCGCCACTTCGGCCACACCAGATAAGGTTTGCAGTTCATATTTAAGAAACCAATCTTGCAAACTACGCAGTTCTGACAGGTCATGCTTACCGCTAGTATCTTTTAGCGCATATTGATAAATCCAGCCAACACCAGACGCATCCGGCCCTAATTGAGGTTTTGCCTGAGTAGGCAGTTGATCCGTAATTTGATTCAGATATTCCAATACTCTCGAACGTGCCCAATAAATATCGGTCTCATCATCAAAAATCACATAGACATAAGAATCGCCAAAAAAGGAGTAGCCCCGAACGGCTCGTGCACCGGGTACCGATAACATTGCCGTAGATAAAGGATAGGTTACTTGATCCTCAACTACCTGTGGTGTTTGGCCACTATAATGGGTTCGCACAATAACCTGCACATCAGATAAATCGGGTATGGCATCCAATGGAACAGCCATAAGCGAATAAACACCCCAAGCACTACCGAGCAAGGTAATCAAAAGCACTAAAAATCTATTATGGATAGACCATTTAATAATTGCAGCTATCATTTTTCTTTTTCCAGAGACCTTAGGCTTAATTACTCATACGCGAAAAACCCGCAGATAATTGACTTTCTGAATCAATTAAAAATTGTCCAGAAACAACGATTTTATCCCCTTCATTTAAGCCCGAAATAATTTCTGTTACATTATTTGCTTCTTCTCCTGCTACTACAGTGACGGGTAAAAAGTACCCCTTTTGATCCATCGTCACAACTCTTTGCCCCTCGCCGGTACGAATAATAGCTTCTGAGGGCACTAATAATAAATTTTTGCGTGTATTTCCCTGAATAGTTATGCGCGCAAACATACTTTGTGAAAGCCCTGGATGATTGGTCTTAAATTTTAGGCGGATCTCAAGAGAACGTGTTGTATACCCCACAGGTGGTTCAACACGAGTGACTTTGCCTTTAAAATGCTTGCCCGGTAAACCACGTACCTGCATAACCGCACTCTGTTGTTCTTCGATAAAGGGCCATTGACGTTCAAATATTTCGGCAGTCACTTCAATCACTTGATAGTCTCCACCGAGATTAAACATTGTGAATCCTTTATTAACCTGTTCGCCGACTTTACCTCGTCGAGCATAAACAAAACCGGCTTCTGAAGCACGAACCTCAGCAGGTAGATCCGTACGACTGCCTTTTTGTAATTGGGCAATTTGCTCAGGACTCATACCAGCCTTACGCAAGGCCGGAAGCATAGGAGTCGCAATATTATTTTTACCTTGTTGATAAGCAAGTTGATACGCTTGTTGCATCTTCTCTAATTCGGGAGATTTAATAGCAAAAAGTAATTCACCTTGAGCTATCGTATCCCCTTGCGTTTTATCAGCCAGATAAACAATGCTGCCTTTGACCGGTGGGGTGATCCGTCTTCTAGCCATAGGATCCACACGGGTTATTTTGCCCAATGTTTCAATACTTCGTTGTAATTCACCACGATGAACAAGCGCGGTACGTACTCCTAGGTTATTAATGACCCGAGGATCAATTTTTACGGCTGGAAATTTTTCTTGAAAGAGCACGTTGTGATCGGTCGATTCACTCTTAGTATCAAGCGCACTCTGATCACTTGTTTTTAGTATGCTTGATTGAGCCTTATTAATAACCAGATCCATGCCACAAATAGGACAAGTACCCGCTTTATCAGAAACAATATGATGATGCATTGGGCATATATAGTGAGTTGATATGGGTTTTGAGCTAGCCAGTGTCTGTAACTCATTTTCATTCGCAAGTGTTTGCTTAGCACTTTGCTCAGCTGTTGAAAATAAGACCGAAACGCTCAGAATAATAATGACAAGCAAGCCTATAATAAAGGCTATTTTTGGTCTTGTCGCAAGGTCCTTCATAAGTGATCTCTCTTGGTTTTTATTAATTGCAGTTCAAAGATATAAGGCCAGTATTTTCCGGTCACAAAAAAATGATCCGTTTTTTTATTATAGGCAATACCATTAAGTACCGAGTGATGATTGTTTCTTTGTTTTTTAGGAAATAAGTCCTGTAAATTTAACCAGTGTTCTACTTGCCCATTATCGGGGTTAATCTGTGCAATACAATCGGTTGGCCAAACGTTACTATAAATTTTTCCTTGAGCATACTCCAATTCATTTAAACCTTGAATAGGGTGGTACCGAGCTTGCACCAATAAGTGTTTTGTTTTTTTCATTGTCGATGGCTCAAAATAAGTAAGCAGAGGCGAACCATTACTGATCACTAATTCATCATTAATCGTTGTTAGACCCCATAGTTCTTTGTTTTTGTCTTTTAATAGCAGTGTCTTTTTTTCTAATGCTTGTAATTGTTTTACCGAATAAACCAAGAGCGTAGCTGATTGCCAAGTCAGTTGTAATAAGCGATCCTGATAGAGACTCAAACCTTCAGCAAAATACTGTTTCTCTAACGGCTGAGAATAGATAAGCTGCCCATTATCCGCATTAATTTTACGTGTACTAGAAAAACCATTCAATCCAGTGCTCTCATAAAGAAAGCCATTTGCATAAGCTAAGCCTTGGGTAAATGCAGAGTCATCATGAGGTAATATACGAATAATCTGATAGCCTAAGGTATATTGATCAAGCTGTTTAATATCTTTTTTCTGCTGGTCATCTGTTGACAAAACAAGTTCACAATGCCCCATAGTATATATAGGAAATCGTTCATCACTCCAAACGGAGGAACAAAAAAAGAGAATGGGACAAAGAAAAATATAATATTTTTTAATACTAAGGGTATTTATCATTGAGGGCATAATACTCAACTGAGCCTTTAAGTTATTAACTAATAACAAAAAGGATCTGTTGAGTTAACACAGACAGAACTAATGCAATGAATAAATTGCGGTATCATGATGCAGTGGATCAAATTGATATATTTTCAAACGTCGTGAAGGTTCAAAATTATAGTGTATTTCCACCTTATGCATACTCGGTGTGCCGTCACTTGCAACAGGAGGCACATAGATCCCCCCCCAAGGGCCACCAGCATTTGGCCACGCATAGTTACGTCCAAAGGTGAAGAAACAGCCTGAACCCATTTGTGGTAGACCATTATCAAGATCACTTTCATTACGCGGTGTCGCTTGTAAAAACTCTTCTGTACCACCCGTGTTCATGGGAAATATTCGGTCATTGGTGACCACACTGTCTCCTGTTGACAAGTCTGTCGCTAAAGCTGCTTTTGCCGGATTTTCAGTATTATCAAGCAATACGTGATCATCGACCACATTGCCATCAGAAACCACCACCTCACCATTTACAATATCGGTTCTGGAACCAACAATGAGTGTTGGATCGGTATGAATTTCTTGTGCTAATTGTGTACTGGGATCGGTGTCTTGAAATTGATTTTCCCAACCACGAGAACCACCAAAATCCACATTCATATAACCATGAACAAAATGATCGGCATTATAAAGCGTCACATTATAAGTATAAGGACGTTTTACCCAATCATGCACACAGCCATTACAAGTTCCTTTAAAACTCGCTGGACCTTGAGTTGTACCGTCTCCGGCCAAGCCTTGACGACTGCCATAAATGGTATTATTGACATACAATAAAGTAATCGTTGCATTTGGATCTGCTGTGACACCTGCAGGCAATTTAGTTCGATCAGACCAATCAAGATAAGCTGCTCTTAAATCAGATACTATCTGTTTTAACTGCCCCTGATCCTGCTGTTTTTGTTGTGCTTGCTGTACCGCTTGAATTGCAGTGGCAACCATAAGATTACTGCCCTTGGGTACTATTATATTTGCTGAGGTGTTGCTACTTTGATCATTTTTAAGCTCACGGAATAATGTCCATAAGCGTTTAGCGGGTGATAATTCACCAATTTTAGCAATAGCCGCCAGCTTATTTGCCTCACTACCTTTGGGATCGTCACCAAAGACATCAATTTCCCATTGAGGTAAGGTTTTTGCCTCTACCCCAGGTTCACCACTGGAACCTTTTTTGAGAGCATTTTCTGTTACCTGTACTCTTGGTGGGTGAATACGCCAGCCCCAAGTATACGTTAGGTTATAATACTTACCTAAGCTCTGCTTAATTTTAATGGTATATTGAGTGCCTTCATCTAACATAGGAAAATAGGTTTGATCCATTGATGCATGAAATGGCCCTCTTTGACCATCAGGTGTCTGATCAAAGTTCATGGTCATGGGAGAAAAATCTTCTATTCCACCGGTTAAAATATTTACATGATAGGTAATCGTCCAAGGCACATCTTGTACCGCTGAGGGATCGATAAACGCAGTATCTGCTTCAATATGTTGATCCCAATAGATCATATTAACATCTACATTGCCCCCAATGACGGTATCACCAGACTGACAAGTACCATTAGTACAAATAGGCTCAACCACTTTGATTTTATTAGGTCCTGTATAGTGCAACATAGGAAAACCACTATAAGCACGACCGGCAATGGCATTGCCTTCTAAAATATCAATACCTGTTTGTACTAAGGCTAAATCAACCGCAGTGTTATTTGCTACATTCGCTTCAAGAGCATCAATAATATGATCCAAATCTTCAGCAGGGGAGGTAGGATCAATTTTCTTTCTCAATACAGGGCCATCTTGTAATAGATAGGTGTCATCACCCAATCTTGATGGTTGAGTATTGGGCATTTCATTACCATTAAAGTCAAATAAGTTACTATCAACGGTTAATAAAAAATTTGAACCTGGTGGCTTATCAAATGGATTAACGGCTTCATGTTGACCTTCTGGTGTGATCACGGTCGTTTTAGTACCATCATCCGAAAGTGTCTGTTGTGAACCAAAAAAACCACCATTGCCCGGACGGGGCTGAGGACAGGGATGTCCAATCCAGCCACTGACACCACCTTCTACTCCTGGGGCAAAGTTTCCTGTAGTAAAATGGCAATTACCAATACCCTCTGGCGTTGCACTGGCTGTCTCTATAAATAGCAAGCTCATGGCAGCAAGGCTTATTATTAAGTTTTTCATTACTAAGCGTCTCCTATACACTGCGCATATCAATCAAAAAGGGTTTATGATCCTTACCAATGCTCAAACGAGCAATTGACTCGGCAATGTATAAAGGATGCTGGCGACTGGCCTTGGTCATCCAACGCCCAGTTTTTTCATTACCAACCCAGGCGAGACCATTAATACGGCCACGTATACCAAAGGCAGCTAAAATGTCTTGAACATCATCAACCTCTCCTGTCAAGAACGGCCACTTAGCACCTTTTGAATCTGCTAATTTTTTTAACTCTTGAGGGCTATCTTCTTCTGGACTGGTGGAGATGGTATACATAAACACATCTTTACCTAAGCGATCCTCAAGCATTGCCTGAACTTTTACTAGATTATCAATGATAGGATATAACTTTTCTCCCCTAACTGAGGTAAATGAAATGAATACTAACTTGTCATGAATGAGTTCTTCATAAAACCATGATTTTTTCTTATTTTGGTCTTGCACAACCACTTGTGGAAAACGTGAGGCTGTTGGCCCACCTATGGCTCTTGGACAATTTTTAAATACCGATTGAGTGTCTTTTTTATTAATGCCTGCTGCTGTCGCTGCGGCAGGTACGACCAGTGATGCTAAAGAGGTGAGAAATACTCTTCTGCTTTTCATTATTTGCTCCTTGAAATTAACTGGATTAATTTCATTAAATATCATACGAATTGTGCTATTAACTTTGGTCTTTTTTATTGTTAACCCGAGTATTGTTAACCCGGAGTTAAGTCCCAGCGCAACATCATGGCATTATCTTCATGAACGTTATTATGGCAATGGATAACATAGCGACCCACAAAATCATCAAAGCGATAAAATACTTTAGCATGATCATTCGGACCTAGTGTCGCAACATCCTTACGTGATTTAAGCACTCCAGTTGGTTTACGACCATTCCATTCAAGTACTTGAAATTCTTCAAAGTGAACATGGCATGGATGTGCCCAAGAGCTACCGGCATTTTTAAAATGCCAGATTTCAGCAGTGCCTTGTTTGGGGGTAGCAGAAACCACGGTAGGATCCATAAAACTACCGTTCACCGTCCATAAGCCCATATCATGATCAAAAACCCACTCACGCTCAGCCACGACTTCGTCCAGATTAATGGCGGGTAAGGGGCGTAAGAAATCAGGAACACGGCTATTATCAGGAGCAGTTGCTTCTTTAATGCGAAACTGCATCACTTTCATACGATCAGGACCTTCAAGACGGCGACCTGTTGGCCCTTGGCCGTTTACTTGTTCCATTAAATTAAGCAATTCAACGGTATCCCCTGCTCTATAACGAGAAAAGTCAATAATAACGTCATGACGATTAGCAGGACCAAGAATAATACTTCTTTCTTCAACTGGTTCTTCTAATAAATTACCATCATTAGAAATTACCAAAAAGCTACTATTATCACTTAATGCCAGTTCATAAAAGCGTGAGGGTCCACCATCATAAATTCGAAAACGATACTTACGGCGTTCAACATTTAAAAAAGGCTGTACTTTGCGATTAACGGTGATCAAATCACCTAGGTGACCATCGGTATCAAAGACATTATAGGTTGGATGACCATTGGCATCAAAACGGACATCATGGATCAGCATGGATATGTCATAACCTAAGGAATTACCTTGTCCATCATCACCAAATTTCATATTACCCGGTAAGCGCAGTGCTTCAGGATTGGGATCATTTTCATCCCCTGAATCTAAGTGATCATAAAAAATGGCCATACCAGACAAGCCGGCATACACATTGGTCGCTGTAAAATCAATCATGTGATCATGATACCAAAGACTACCCAAAGCCTCATTTGAATCGTTACGAGCATACATCATGGCATAATGATGATCCCAATACTGGCCTGATGTGGCAAAGTCCATAGGAAAGCCATCACTTTCAGAAGCCGTATGAGCATTATGTAAATGGGTACTGATGGATGGATAGCCTATCGGCATTTTTACCACATCGGCTGTTGGTAGATCGTTATAGCGACGCACAAAAACCGGTTCACCATAACGGGCAACCAAGGTAGGTCCAGGCGTACTAGAACCTTGTCCACCACCACTATACATCCATGCAAGAGAACCATTAAAAGGATTTAGACCCGATAGATCACGATGATAATTCCAAAAACCTTCGCTAATATGTTGTTCATAATATTTTTGTGGCCTGAATTCATCAAAACGTTGGTGTCTATTTGGGTCAGCGGGTGGTGTTAGATCAGCGGGATCTTTTTCTTGTAGTGTAGGGGGAATATAAAGAGGTTCTACATAGGACCGTACTGGTGGACTATTTGGCTCAGTTCCGGGACTTCTAATACCGCTGGAACGACATAATTGTGCATGGGCTGTTGAACCACCAAATACAGCAGGTATTGTTAAGGCAGCACCTGCCTTTAAGATATTTCTTCGTTTGGTCATCATTCTCTCTCTGAATTAAGCGCTCTAAATTATATTTATGCTATTTTTTATTTTTGACTTAGAAATGAAACTGCACACTAAGGCTATAAGCATCATAGTCTGTATCAATATCACCACCTAAAGACAGACGATCCCAATCACCACGAATATCAAAGGAATCATTTATTTTATAGCTAAAGCCTAAACCCCAAATAAAGTCTGAACCGCTATCACTATTATGGCTACTGGAGTTGACACCATTAATACTGACTTTAGATTTAACATCGGCATCCCAATCCATATAGCCTAATTTAGCAAATACAGACCATTCATCTGTTATTGGTGCTCCTAGATTAACACTAAGATTAAAGGCATCGACATCCGTATTGGTTTTAACCGTACCTGATACAGGAGATAAAATACGGGTTTTAGCATCCATGTCACCAAAATCCTGATAGCCTAATTCAACAGCAATGTATTGGTTAAAACGGTAGCCAGCAAAGATTTTCCAACCAGTATCATTATCATCAACCGAGGTATCACTACTAATACCATTACTAGCAAATGCCTGATCAAAATCACTGGAACTGAGATCGTTTTTATACAATCCAAGACCGGTGCCAGCATAAAAATCAGTTGCCAAAACGCTCTGCAATGGCAAAATTGCTAACACGGATGCCATTGTAAAACACTTAAAAATAGTCATTTATTGCTCCTGTTTGTTACCAAGTAAAACGAGGGTAAATACTTCATTCTGTTATATCACTCCATTTTTATTAAGAACTTGGTAGTTGTCTTAAGGGTCTAATCATTTATATTCAGCTCCTATTTAAAGTAGCCTTACTCATCAATATCCAGTTCCAGATTAGTTTGTTTCATCATATAATCAATAGCTGCTCGTAATTCATTGTCCGTGCAATTTAGACATCCACCTTTGGCTGGCATAAAGTAGCCAAAACCATTAATAGTGTGTTGCATGAGTAATGACATCCCTTTAGCTTTTCGATCTTGCCATTGGGCAATATCACCGGGCATGGGTGCTCCTTGTGTATTTTTGCCATGACAGCCTTTGCAACGATATTGATAAATTGTTTTGCCACTACGGGCTATACCACTATGCTCAGAGGTAACACGATGCATTTCTTGCCAAAAACCAGTCGTTGTACTGACTGAATGGTTAGCGGCAATTACACTCGTGATAAAACTAAAAAACAACAAGGAGCACAAAATAAAAAAAAGATAGGCTTGAGAACGCATCAAATATCCATATTTAAAATAACGATAGGTCAGAATACGCTAATGATAGGTAATTCGAGGGCAGTTTTCAATCTTTAATGTTGTTTATAGCTGACTAATTTATAATTTAATCATCTGGAAATTGTAACGACCAGCCGAAGACAATTGAACAACTGGGTCAATTTCTTGATGGCACCCAATTAATTTTGATATTTTTTTATTAATGCTTCAGAAGCTAAATGTTTTAATTGTTGCATGAGTCTAAGTTCATGTTGCTTGATGACTAACTCATCAGACTTAAAACGATCACCATAGAATAAACCAATGGCTTTATTTTTAACCATAACAGGTAAGATAATAAAGCTTTGAGCCTCTATTATTTGTTGATACCATGCAGGAATTTTCTTGGTAATTTTTTCATCCAGTGTATCCGCGATAAAAACATCAATTCCCTTATCAAGTGCTAAATGGAAAACATCAGCTTTATACTTCATTGAAAATTGAAACTGATTTAAAAAGGTATTGTTAATACCATAGCCAAATTTTCCTTCCATTATATTTTTTTTATGGTTAAGCATACAAACAACGGCATGATCAAAATTAAGTGCTCTGTGCATAACCTCAAGGCAGAGTCTAAAAATGGTAGTAACGCTATAGTCTTCATTTAACATGGCATTAATGTCATCAATACCTGCACTTAATATATCTTCTGGTTTGTTAGAAACTTTATCTTGGTCAATAGAATTATTGAGTACCAGTGTTTGTTCTACGGGAGTTTGCAGTCCATCATCTTTACTGGAAATAGTATTGTCATCATTTAAGCCTTGGATAATAGATGATTTTGACATATTAATGTTTAAAATTGAATTAAGATCAATTAAATCTTCTTTGGCCTGATCGGCTAATGATATTAAATCTTTATCGTTTAGGTGTAATTGAGGCGTATATTGACGCCAGAGTTTTACTGATTTTAAGCGCCAATCTTCTTCGCTATTGTCTTCTATCAGTGTTGTTAATTCATTTGATAAGGAGCTAATAGCATGCATTTTTTCTTCATTACTGAGCTGTAAACGTTTGCTATTGAGCTTAGTATTATAGGGGGTAATGGTATTGACTATATAGTGGGGTAATTGCCATTCCTTTGCAATGGCAACACCCAGCTGATGATAGGAGATACCTAATATTTGGGTGGCCGCACTTTCTTCACTAATATGTTTATCTAGCATTAGGCGTTCGACTTCTAATGATTCTTCATTAAAATAAAAAATAGCCAGTAGTTTGCCGAGATTATGAAAAATACCACTAAGAAAAACTTCTTCCTTATTATCAATATTTGATTTGTCAGCTAAGTTTTTTGCAAATACACCACTATATAAGCAAGATATAACCCCATCTTTTAATTGCTTAGCTTGAGATTTATTATGTAAATGATCGATTAATAGTAAACTAACGGCAATGGATCGAATGGCATCAAAGCCCAGCATCATAACTGCACGTGATATTGTTTTTACTTCGCCCCCACTGCGCCGATAGTAAGCTGAGTTAACAATTTTTAAAATTTTATTGGTCAGGGCAAAGTCTTCAACAATAGCGCCTGCCAAGGCATCAAAGCCTTTTTCATCTTCATCAACAATTTTATTTATTTTGAATAAAGACTCAGATAAGGCAGGGAAATCTTTTTTACGTTTCATGCGCCTAAGTAAAAATTCAATAGTCACATCCTGTTTTTTACTAGAAGGGTTGGCTATTGTATTATGAGTAGATAGGTACTCATCAAGTGCGGCATTAAGTTCACTGGTACTGTGATAGCGGTTAGCCAGTTTCTTATCAATGGCTTTTAAGATAATGCTTTCAAGCTGCGGATCAATATCGGTATTAATGCGTGACGGCGGTGTCAGTGTTTCATTAAGAACCTTATAAATAATACGCTTGATATTTTGTCCGCTAAAGGCGGATTTCCCCGTTAACATTTCATATAGAATAATACCTAGAGCATAAGCATCGTTACTGGCAGTAATGATTTGTTCTTGGATATACTCAGGGGGCATGTAACGAGGAGTGCCAAAAAAACCATCGGTTTTAGACTTTTGCTCAGAAAGAATACGAGCAATGCCAAAATCCATAATCTTTGGGATACCATCATCATTGATTAATATATTAGCAGGTTTTAAATCACAATGGATAATATTTTGTTGATCGGCATGACTGATCCCTTCAATCACTGGTTTTAAAAATGAGAGTACATTTTTGACTGACATAGCCCCCTTTTTCTTCATAATATCAGAGAGTAATTGCCCACTGACATATTCAAAAACCAAATAGGGATTGTGTTGTTCATCTTCACCTGCTTCATAAATAGAAACAATATTAGGATGAATGATTTTACTGATGGTACGAGCTTCTTTGAGCAATAAATCTTTAGTATTAAGACCATGGTTCAATTGCGCAACATGCAATGATTTAATGGCGACATTACGTTGTAATACAGGGTCAACTGCTAGATGAACAATTCCTTGTGTGCCTTTGCCTAATACTCTTATTTTATTAAAACGACCAATTTTATTTGTCACACCAGCACAATGCCTTTTTATGAATTATTCGTTATAACTATAGAATGTTTGGTAGAATTGTCCAGTAGCATTAATGAGCAAGCAAATAATGTTATACTCTACATGTGACTGTATTCAAATGCCTTACCCGTTAATTAAGAGTTATAACTGATAAAATGATTGAGAATATTGATCCTAAAAGACATGAACTCATATGTAAAGAAATTGGTCTAGTTATTGGCTCTTCAGCAGCAATGACAAAATTGATAGAAGATATATGTCAGTTATCTCAATCTGATTTGCCAGTGCTCATTACTGGGCCAACAGGTTCTGGAAAGGAACTTGTTGCCACTTTACTGCATCAACTGAGCTCTCCTTCTGACAGCCCTTTTTTAGATGTTAACTGTGGTGCAATTCCCGAAGCACTTATTGAATCTCAATTATTTGGTCATATGAAGGGGGCATTTACTGGCGCGACTATGAACAAAGAAGGTTTTTTTACGTTAGCTGCCACTGGTAGCTTGTTTCTAGATGAAATTGGAGAACTACCCCTTTGGCAACAAACAAAATTATTAAGAGTATTGGAAACGAATCAGTATCGGCCAGTGGGAGGTTCTGTTAACCTTCATTTCCATGGTCGGATTATTGCTGCGACTCATGCTAATTTAAAAGAAATGGTCGGGGAAAAACGTTTCCGAGAAGATTTATTTTATCGTTTAAATACATTAACGCTACATGTTCCTTCCCTTAATGAGCGCTCAGAAGATATTCCGTTATTAATTAAGCACTTTATGAAACGGCATTCTAAAAAAATTGGTTTTTCAGATCAGGCGATGAAAAGACTTGAAAATGCTCATTGGTCAGGCAATGTGCGTGAGCTAAAAAATGCCATTGATAAGATAGTGATCATGTCAAAGTCTCAGGAAATTGATGTAGATGAACTTAAAAACTATATTACTATTGTTGATAATGACCATTCATACCAGTTGAATCACTTAGCAGAACAACTGCTTAAATTAAATGTTCCCAATAAGCTTATAGCTATAGAAAATGCAATGGTACAATTGGCATTAAAAAATTGTAAGGGCAATAAAAGTTCGGCAGCAAGGGCTTTAGGGGTACATCGAAAGTATATTGAACGTAAGCTGAATCAGCTCAATGATAGCACTCAATCTATTAAAGATTTATATCAATTAGCAGCAGAAAAAATGCAATGCTGTGACTACAAAGGTGCTCTGAATGACTTACAGAAACTACTCTCTTATATTGATAATGCGATGATAACGCAAAAAAATGAAACACTTGAGCTAGAAGCTCTCATTATGATGGGAAGCTGTTTGAGAACGTTTAATGGCTGGAATCATCCTGATGTTATATCCATCTATGAAAAATCGGTTTGTCTCGCCAATAAACTTAATAATCTGGATAAACTGCATTCAGTTCATTTTGGGTTATGGGTCAATCAGCTATTGGTTTTGGATCTTGATGATGCTTTGTTAACCATGTTCTCTTATAAAAGAGAAGCAGAGCACTTAAATAATGTAGCGTCTATTGCTCATGCAACCATCTTTTTAGCGAACACTTATTTTTGGATGGGCGAGCATCAAAAAATGATGCATCACTTGCAATTATTTTTAGAACTGTATCAACATGAACAGCAAATTGTCATTGATCTTGGGCAAGATCCCTTTATTTATTATTTAATGTTTAAAGCATTGCATAATGTGCATATAGGAAAAATAGAACAGTCTAAAGAAATGCTCACTAAATTACTAAATTATGCACAGGAATTAGACCACCCTTTTTGTTTGGCAACTTCATTGCAAGCAGGCGCTTGGATAAGTTATATAATAAAAGAATATGATGACTCCTATCAATATGCAGAACAATTATTAGTACTGGCAAAAAAATATGATTTTATTTTTTTTGAAGGGATGGCTGAAATTTTTATAGGTCACAAACTGGCTTATCAGAACAACTACAATAAGGGGCAGGATATGATCAATACTGCCTATAGAAAAAAGATAAATGCAGGAACAGATTCAGGTAAACTTTTCAATTCTATGTATGGTATTATATTTTCTGATATATCCTTGTTTTCTGGAGACTATAAAACAGGCTTGGATGTATTGGAAAAAACCATCACTGTTTCCATAGAACATAAAGAATATTGCTATTTTCCTGATGCTTTATTAATGCAGGCACGTTTAAATTTAGCATTAAACAATCTGGATGATGCAGAATCTTTGCTTAAAGAAGCCATTACAAAAGCACAAAAATCAGGATCAAAAATTTGTGAATATAATTCTAGCTGTGAATTAGCAAGTTTATATATGAAAAATAGTAAAATGTTAGAAGTAAAAAAAATATTAATGCCTATGATGTTGCGTTTTTCTGAACAGAGTACCGAGCTTGATTTAACTTGGGCTAATGATTTACTCGATACCGTTTAGTGGTTATTAGAAAATGCTTTTCCTTCCCTTCAGATTAAACTAGCTGTCTGTCTGAAAGGAAGGTTAAATGAGTACATCTAAACAGAGCTTATATGGACAAATTATTGCCCTATTGTTGCTTTTGAATAACACAATCTACTTTGTGAATAACCATTTCTTACTAATAGCATTAAATAGCTGAATGCTGTCATATTCGGATCAGTGACTGGAATATAGCCGCCATATTTTTCGCTGAGCATTTTGCTTACTGGTTCTGCAATGCCAATAAAACCTGTACAGCCAAGAATAATAGATTGGGCACCATCTTGTTCAATGGCCATATTGCAGGCTTGATAAACCATAGCAATGACCTCTTCTGTATTGCTTAGGTCTTGTACAGGGCAGTTAATATTTCTAATAGATGCAAAATTTTCCATTAAGCCAAATGCTTTTACATGCTCACGTTGCATGGCGACAGTACTGTCTAAGATTGTAATGATTGAAAAACGTTCAGATAACATCATGGCAGTAAATGCACTGGCACGAAAACCGCCAATGACAGGAATATTGACAATCTCTCTGGCGGGAGCAACCCCACACATATCAAAATCAGTAACAAAGATGCCATCAAAGCCCTCATCAGACGTTTCTTTAACCAGCTTAACCACACCCATGCTATTTTCATAAAGATTATAGCGATTTTCAATACAGTCATTACCACTACTAATATTCTTAACATCATAGTCAATGTCTGGGGGAACAACGGGACTGACTGCATGGGCTATTTTTTCATTAAATGCTTCTGTGTTTGCAGGCACAATAATTCTTACTTTATATTTTTTAGTCATAGTAAATTCCTGATTTTATGTATTTATGTCTTCTATTGCTTTATAAGAACCATAATAGCCTACTGTTTTTAGTGCTTGTGTGAAAATATCTAATAAGCTATTTTTGTGATCATTACTTCTTAAGAACTCTTCTGCTGCTATGCCAATAACATGTACCTTGCATGATCTTAAATTTTGAGAAAGCTGACCATTTTCATCCATAATATCACCAACGGAATAAACTTTTTGCTCATCCTCAACAAAAAAAGTAATGGAATCTGGCGCCATTACAGCAGGTTCACTCGAATTACTTTTCCAAGCGAGTAATAATTCATTTTGATAAATATTAATAAATTGATTTTTGCCATCGGTAATGGTTATTGTGCCATGATCGAAGCCTCCAGCAGTTAAACTAGTGCATCCTTTTTCATCGAAGGTGCCAGAAAATAGATGAAAAATTTTCTTACCTTTTTGAGTTAATAAAGCCATAACTTCATTTAATCCATGGGCAGCAATTTTTTCTCCGGTTTCTTTAGCAAGTAATAAAGAACCTTTTGACTTTATTGCTGTTTTAATTTGTGCTGGGGTCATTACCCAAATGGCTAGGCCGGCAATTTGATTAAATTGTGTCAGTTCAAGCATTGGCCTTGCTATTTTTTCAATAACAGAAGCATCACTGATAGCTTGGCCACTAGGATTTTCTTCACCAACATTAAGATTGACAGTGAAAGAATCACTATTCGTCATAACGGTTGGCTTGCAGGAAACCCCTTCGGCTGAAAAACTTAACATGGTTAATTCAGGAACTGCTCGGCCAGCACCATCACCATTTATAACGGACAAGTGAAGTTTGCTGGCAACAAGACAAGGTACAATAGAACTTAATGCTCCTACTTCTACAGGGACAACATACTTTAGTTCATGCCCTTGTGATTTTAAAATTCTCTGAATCTCTTCTACTGCACGAACAGCACCCTTGGGGTAATTAACAGTTTTAATTGCTTCAGGTGCACCAATATAAGCAACAACAACAGCGTAGCCTGTCATATCAATATCATCGATATCAGTAATATTAAATTGGGCAGTTTTATAATAATCAGATATTACAAAATGATTGGATAAATGCTTGCCTGAATCATAAGTACCACCGCCACCACTGGCTAGAAAACAGGCGCCTTTAGCAATGTTCTCTAAATCAGTTTGGTTATATTGTTTTTGTTTTTCTATCATATTATTTACACTCTTTTTTATTTAATCGTAAGTATCTCTAGTTATAGGGAATATTCTATGATTTCTTTTTGTTCCCGTTTAAGACATAAAAATAGAATAAACACTATTTATGCCAACATTAGGTGTTCTACTTAATATCAATAGATTACTGGAGAAGTGTCGTCTTTATAAAGACTGAGCCAAATAATAATTGGATGTAAATGACCAGTTTCTTACCTGTTGTGGACAGATAATATTAAGCTGGATGATGACTATTAGTTTTTGATGCTCGGATCGTAGCTCTGATTTACTATACAGGTGTGCTAAATGCTATTAGAGCCAACATTATCTTAGGTAAGGACTTTAATATGGAAAATATCATCCAATATTGAAATTTTTCATGGAAACATTCAACCATAATACATAGTTAATAAAAAGATAATTCCATTGGTTTGGCAATAAAATGTTACGAACGTAAAAAATAAGATGTTATAAGGCCATGAAATATATATTTAAAATATTTACATTTAATTTTTTAAATGTAATGGCATAAAAAATGCTAATAGGAATAGCATAGTAAGTAATAATAC
>Ga0256831_1000507_pt1 | contig 20054 bp, 17 predicted proteins | sample 132544metaG_FD_189087 | JGI IMG/M metagenome (GOLD analysis project Ga0256831, IMG submission 189087) | Hydrothermal vent microbial communities from Lau Basin, Pacific Ocean - 132-544 | ecosystem: Environmental > Aquatic > Marine > Hydrothermal vents | place: Pacific Ocean: Lau Basin | collected... | reverse complement strand
TATTACTTGTTTTCGCAACAATACTTAGTTCTTGTTCTAATAATGGCAAAAAGGCTGAAACAGGAGAGGCAAAAAAAGTGACAAAGCAAAGCAATAACAACTCAAATAATTATCAAAAAATTAAAAGCGGAAGTGTAGTCAAATGGCGTGCTTCACATTTGGGAGGCACTAACAAAAGATTTGGCAATGTGTTTTTAAAGAATGCAGAAGTATCTGTCAACAAAAATCAACTATCAAATGCTATAATATTAATTGATATGAATTCTCTTACAGTAGAAAGTTTTCCAAAGGGAAGTGATGAAAAAAGAGATCTCACCAAACACCTTAAATCAGGAGATTTTTTTGATGCACAAAAATATCCGACATCTAAATTTGAATTAACAGGTATAAAAAATATATCCGGTGACTATAATTCAGAGATTACAGGAAATCTGACAATAAAAGATGTAACGAAAAGCATCGTTTTTAAAGCAAATGTCAATATCAATGATGATGCTGTCTCAATAAAATCGGAAGATTTCTCTGTAGATCGTACAGATTGGAATCTAAAATATCATATGAAAGGCTCTCCGGGTATTCCGGTGAATTATTTGATATCAAACGATATTGGATTTACCATAGAGGCTACAATCACAAAATAAATGAAAGGTTTTTGCGATTCCAGCAAAATACGTGTTGTAGCTTCCTGCCTTATAAGGTAGGATTGAGATGAGTTCTCGTTAATGTAAAATGATACATTTTCCTATATATATGGCATAAAAGGCTAATGTCGCTGTATCAATGTTTGTGATCGCAATTTTCGTCGTGAATATGTTTATGTGGATTTTTTGGTACAGGATCATATCCTGAACCTCCCCATGGATTGCAACTCAGGATACGTTTTATTCCCATATATCCACCTTTCAGTGCACCCCATTCTTCAATTGCATCTACTGTATAATGTGAACAAGTAGGAGTATATCTACAATTACTTCCCAACAATGGAGAGAGCAATTTTTGATATATCCTTATAGGGATAATCAACAATAACTTGAATAGTTTATTTATATATTTGATTAATATCATTTTTTCCACTTAATATTGCATCCTATACTTGGTAATTGTTTTGCTTGAACGGCCTTTCCGTTTAAGATATCATCCAAAGCATTTTTAAAATCGATACCGGTGGCTTTTACCCCTGATTGAGGTCTGGTTTCATCAAATCTTCCTCTATATGCCAACTTCATATCTTTGTCAAAAATATAAAGATCCGGAGTACAAGCAGCTTGATACTCTTTTGCTACAAGTTGAGTTTCATCATAAAGATACGGAAAAGGCAATTGACACATATCAGCCATCATTTTCATCAAATCCGGGTGATCCTGCGGATAATTCTCAACATCATTTGAACTAATCGCTACAAAACTTACTCCTTTGGAAATAAAATTTTTGGCAATTTCTATAAATTTCTGCATGATGTGATGAACATAAGGACAGTGATTACAAATAAAAATCACTACCGTAGCTTTATTTGATTTCACATCATTAATTGATACCATATCCTTGCTAATAGTATCGTACAATTGAAAATAAGGAGCTTTTGTTCCTAAAGCTAACATATTTGATTCTGTTGCTGCCATGTCTATAATTCTTTTTTATACAGAATGAATATCAAAATCCAGATAATAATTAGTGCCTGTTTTCTTTCAGACACTATTTAAAACAAAGAATTGATATATTTAGTTGAGATTACACAAAGTTTTTTTTATAAAGTGATTTCATATAGCGACTGGTGTATTTTATGTAGAAATAAGATACCAGATAGGGGATAAATGTGACTAGCCGTGGGTAAAACCCGCTATAAATTGAATTTTATTTTGAAACACAACTCCGAATGGAGTTGAATGTTAACATTGAAAACGAAAAAATATGAAATGAGCCCATTTTCAGAAGAAAAACATACAAATTTTATTATTTTTGTCGTTTGAAATAAAACTATCTATGAACAGAACATATCTTACAGTATTTTTTATTATTTTATTCCTTGGTTTTAACTCTTGCCAATTCTTAAGGAATATAGCGGTAAAAACTGAAAGGCCCCAAGAAGAAAAAATTGCTGCACTTGAGGAATTAGAACCTATTGCAGAAATAGATTCTTCTTCAGAGGATATAGTATTAGACGATACCTTAAGCTATGAAGATTCCATATTTGCAGATACCGCCTCTAATGAAATAGTTATTGCTCCGGATAAAGATACATTAAGCCTCGTTCAGCAAATACTAAATGATACCGCTGCTTTTGCCAAGGTCTTTAAAAACAAATACAATAAGAATAGTAAGATATATGCTGATAACACTATGCTTAAAGGTTCTGCTCTTATGGAGCAATTGGATAAGCTTACGAAAATAAATTTTTTCAATAAATATAAGTTTGAAACCAATCGTGACAAACTAAATAAATACGGTTATGCTCCCGGAGAGAAACCCGAATTTAGCGATTCTGTTTATAATCTTCGGATAGCGATGTTGGATTTGCAGACACCGATGAATCTGACATACAATGAGCATGTCAAGGGTTTTATCAATGTATATGCTAATAGAAATAGAAAACAAACAGCCAGAATGTTGGGATTGAAAGAAATTTACTTCCCTATTTTCGAACAGGTTTTAGACAAATACAATATGCCTTTGGAATTAAAATATCTCGCTGTTGTAGAGAGTGCACTCAATCCTACCGCCGGTAGTAGAGCCGGAGCCAAAGGTTTATGGCAATTTATGTACAGTACCGGAAAGAGATACGGCTTAAAAGCAAATTCTTTAGTTGATGATAGGTTTGATCCATACAAGGCCACAGAGGCAGCAGTATTGCATTTAAAAGATTTGTATAAGATATATCACAATTGGGAATTGGCTTTAGCCGCATACAATTCAGGTCCGGGCAATGTCAACAGAGCGATCAGAAGAGCAGGAGGAGTTAAAGATTATTGGGCTATTTGGCCTTTCTTGCCGAGGGAAACAAGAGGATATGTACCGGCATTTATCGCTGTAAACTATATTTTCAATTTCAGTATTGAACATAATATTTATCCTATTAATCCAGGCATTTTAGCTGATGGTATCGATAGCGTATCGGTGAGAGACGTGCTATCATTTGATCAGATATCAGAATATTTGGGAATAGATAAAGAAGACCTTAGCTTTCTCAATCCCGGGTATAAACACGGTATTATCCCTGCTACAAATGAAAATAACTATATATTGAGATTACCAAGAGAAAAAGTAGGATATTATTTGGATCACGAAAATGATATTTACAATTTTAAATCAAGTAAAGGCATAGAAAAAGAGAAACTATTAGCCCAAATAAAAAAAGCAAAAGAAAGGACAATTCATATAGTGAGAAGGGGACAAGTACTAGGGCAAATAGCAAGACAATACCATACCACCGTCAGAAAAATAAGAGATTGGAATGGTCTTCGAACTTCAAGGATATATCCTGGACAAAAACTTGTGGTTTTTATGGGAAATAATTCCTCTTATGGAAAAAAATCAAAAGGTAAATCTACAGGTAAAATCAAGGGGAAATATCATACTGTAAGAAGAGGAGAAGTACTGGGGCAAATAGCACAAAATTTCAATATGTCTGTTCGAGAATTGAAAAGAATAAATGGACTCCATAGCAATAGGATAAAACCTGGACAAAAACTCCTTGTTAGAGCCAAAGCCGGAAAGAAAAGATCAAAAAGAACATCTACAGAACCGTATTTATTTGGCAAATACAAATATCATACTATCCGTAGTGGAGATACGCTTTGGGATTTATCAAGGAAATATGATGCATCGGTCTCACAAATAAAAAAATGGAATAATATCACCAACTCTTACAGACTTAAATTGGGAGAGCAGCTTATTGTCGGCAAAAAAAGTTAGCAAGACTCCATGAATAATTTAGAATTATCAAAAATCAAGAAAATAAATCTCATTTGATAGTGAAAGAATCTGTGCATCATTACATGAGTAATACCATTTATACTAAAAGCGAAATCTGAAACATTCGCTTATCAAATACTTATCAGTTGAATCTATATTATTATAACTACAAAACCTTTGGAATAAAAATAATCAATCCAATAATAAAAGCAGCTAAAGCTGTTATCAACACTGCAGCAGCACCAAGGTCTTTTACTACTTTGATATCTTCATTCCATTTGGGAGATACATGGTCAGCAAGTTTTTCAATAGAGGTATTAATGATTTCAAAACCTATAACAAGTCCAATTGATATTACTATTACAAACCATTCTGACGATGAAATATCAAAAGCAAATCCGGCAATTATTACCATTAAACTAATGATAATATGTATTCTGGCATTGGGTTCATTTTTTATTAAATATTTTAGTCCTTCTTGTGCGAAAGCAAAACTTCTCAGGCGTTTGTATACATATTGGTACATATTTTTTTATTATTCTAACAAACCAAATCAATAATTTATTATTTTTTTCGAAAAACAATAGATTAAAATTCTTTAAACTTCGTACTTTTACCGTTCGGATATTAACAATTGTGAGCATAAATTTAAAACACGTGAAAGCAAGCATTCTAAAAGGAACTAGAGATTTTTTACCTAAACAAGTAATTCAAAGAAAATATATCTTTGATACTATCAAGTCAGTATTTGAAATATATGGGTATCTTCCAATAGAAACACCAAGTTTTGAATCATTGGCTACTTTGACGGGTAAATACGGTGAAGAAGGGGATAAACTTTTATTTAAAATTCTAAATAATGGGGATTTCTTGAGTAAAGTGGATCAAAGTGCATTGGATGAAAAAGACTCAAGAAAATTGCTACTACAGATTACCAAAAGGGGGTTGCGCTATGATCTTACCGTTCCTTTTGCGAGATTTGTTGTAATGCACGAAAATGAACTGAGCTTTCCCTTCAAAAGATACCAAATTCAGCCTGTATGGCGAGCTGATAGACCACAAAAGGGAAGATACCAGGAATTCTATCAATGTGATGTAGATGCTATTGGTTCGGAATCCTTGATGTATGAAGCTGAACTCGTGAAAATATACGATGATGTTTTTACAAAACTGGATATCCCTGTTGAAATAAGGATAAATAACAGAAAGGTTTTAGAAGAAATGACAAGAGCTGTTGGTGCAAGCGAATTCTTCAATGAAATCACAGTAGCTATAGACAAATTGGATAAAATCGAATGGGAAGGAGTGGAAAAAAGCCTCCTCATTCGCGGTATAAGTCCTAAAGCAGTGAAAGGGATTAAAAAATATCTTGAAATCGGAGGAATAGGCGAACTAGTAGATTGGTTTGAACATCACGATATAGATTCTAAAGGATTAAAGGAAATAAAAGATGTATTTGAATATCTCTATCTTACACCGCTGAATAATAAGATTAAATTTGATCCGACATTGGCGAGAGGACTCAATTATTATACAGGTTGTATATTTGAAGTCGCAGCAGAAGATGCAGATATGGGTAGTCTCGGTGGAGGTGGAAGGTATGATGAATTAACGGAGGTATTTGATAAAAAAGGTATGTCCGGCGTGGGAATAAGTTTTGGGGCAGAAAGAATATTTGATGTGATGACAGAAAAAGAAATGTTCCCAAAAGACCTTGTTAACCCACTTGATGTACTATTTATTGCATTCGATGAATATACACATAGAGAGGCTTTTAAGCTGACATCTAATCTGAGAAGAAGGGGAATAAAAGCGGATCTATACCCCAGTCCTGCAAAAATGAAAAAACAAATGAAATACGCAAATTCTATTGAAGTACCTTTTGTTGCGCTCTTAGGAGGAAATGAGATGGATAAGAGAGTGGTCTCCATTAAAGATATGCAGACAGGAGAACAAAATGAAATTGCATATGATGATTTAGTAGCTTTTTTTAAAAAATAATTAAACCTATACGATATGAAAAATTTATTCTTAAAAATAATTATTCTTTTGCTATTTGCCTCTTTTTATTCTTGTGCGGATAAGCCGGCTAAAACTGTCAATAAAACAAAAATCGAAAATAGACAAGCGGAAAATAAAATGATTTCTCTATTGGATAAGGGATTTTTCAAAGCGAAATTTGTCCCCACTGGAGATAAACTAATAGTTAGCTCTGAAAATGACAAAAGACTTGCCGTATATGATTTTAAAAACGATGTTGTAGAGCATTTGACTTCAAAACAAGGTGCAGGAATGTATCCAAAAATTACTCCCGATGGCAAGTATGTCGCTTATCAAACACATGAGTTTAAGAACAGAAGGCGATTGACAAGCTTATTTTTGCAGGATATCACTGAGAAAATCATAGTTCCTGTTGTAACGGACAAGAGGGATATTAAATTATTGAGTGTCGACAATTCTAATGTTTATTACTTGGAAGGTGATGTTGTTAAGGCTTTTGATATTTCAGGCAAAAAAACAAAAACAAACCCTAAGAACATAACAATTGCATTTACCGATAACAACCTCAATCTATCCTTGTATTCCGGTGGTAAAAAATCCAATATCAATCCTCAAGGAGAAGGTAATTATATTTGGGTTTCATTATCTCCTGACAAAAAAAGGATTCTGTACAATTATCCTAAAAAAGGAGCAATTATAGCTGATTTAACAGGAAAAACTATGAAAGAATTAGGAAAATTGGATGCTGCTCAGTGGAGCAATGATGGCAAATGGATTATAGGAATGGAAGATTATGACGATGGGCATAAATACACAAAATCTGATATTTTAATGGTTTCTCCGGATGGAAAAATCAAGAAGAATCTTACTGAAAATTCAGATTTAATCGCCCTTTATCCAAATCTCTCTAATGACGGTAAAAAAGTGGTATATAACACAGAAGAAGGAAGAGTGTATTTGATGAAAATAAAATAATAAACATATGAAAGCAAAATATCTTTTTCCTATTCTGATTTTAATACTTACGAGCATTAGTTCTTTTGGTCAATTGCAGGGCATAAAAATATGTATTGATCCTGGTCATGGTGGTCATGATGCAGGCAATGATAGACGTATAGAATTACCTCACGGACTGATATTTTGGGAATCCGAAGGTAATTTTATGACTGCTCAAAATGAAAAAGAGTTATTGATATCCCTCGGTGCAAATGTAAAAATGACTAGAAACGGAAATGATGATGCAGATGATATCGCTTTATCTGCAAGGGTAGCTATAGCCAATGCATTTGGTGCGGATTATTTCCATTCAAATCATACTAATGCAGCTTATGGAGGAACAAATTATTCACTAGTATTATTCAGAGGAGAAGATAATAGCCCTGCATTTGCGGATGCCAAAGCAATGGGGGCTTTGATGGGCCCTAATTTAGTTGATTTGCTTGAGACCACAAGAAGTTACAATAGGGGTGATAAATCATTTTTGGGTTTTAACTTAGGCGTACTAAGAAATACTAATATGCCGGCTACCCTTTCAGAAGGCTCTTTTCATGATTTTCTTGAGGAGGCTTTAAGATTAAAAAACCAACAGTATTCCAGAAATTATGCTTGGGCATTGGCGAAATCCTTTTGTAAATATTTCAAGGTTGATGGATTTAAAACCGGAAGAGTAGGTGGTATAGTCAAAGACAGACAAACAGGTAATGTGATTAATAATGTAAAAGTAACAATCAATCCCGGAAATATTACCTACTTTGGTGATGATTTCTACAATGGGTTTTATGGCATTGGCAATTTGCAACCCGGTACTTATACTATCAGTTATTCAAGAAGTGGATATTTTGATCTAAATAAAACAGTTATAATTCAAGCCGATAAATATACAGGATTGGATGTGAGTTTAGCTGTCAATAATGATGGAGCTCCTTTTGCTTCTTTTGATATTACTGGAATTCCTGCCGGAGCAGGAGACGAATTGACATTCGATGCATCAAAATCAGCAGATGACGGACAAATAATTGAATACAATTGGGACTTTGGAGATAGTACAGCGATAGATACCGGAAAAATAGTGAAACATGCATATGCTTCGGACGGTAATTATACAATCACTCTAACCATAAAAGACAATGATAATAAACAATCATCTTTAAGCAAAACGATAGAAATAAAAACAGCAGCTCCAAAAACACCTGTTTTGTTGTCAGTTGAACCTATAAATGATAGCAAAGGAGTAAGAATCAAATGGAAAAAACTTAGTCAGGGCTCTATTGCCGGATATAGAATATACTACAATGTAAATCCATATCTTGAAAATTTGAGGATACTTGCCGATACCAATATATTGAAACCCGATATTACCGAATTTGAATTGGATAGTATTGATGAAAGATCCGAAACATACTATTTTTGGATAACCGCTGTCAATAAAGCAGGAACGCAAAGTGAGAATAGTGATATGTACGGAACTTTGAATTATAGATTTGGAGGAAATAAAAAATTACTTATAGTTGATGGATTTCACAGGCGTTCATCTTATACCAAACCGACTCATGATTTTGCCTCTACCACTTACCTCCTTGGATTGTACGATGCAGTTGGGCATGTAAATGTAAGCACATGTATGAATGATCAGGTAATCTCCGGTAAGATAAAACTGAGCGACTTCGATATAGTTTTTTGGTTTCTGGGGGATGAATCCACAGTGGACGAAACTTTCAATTCCTATGAACAGAATAAAGTAAAAGATTATTTGAGTCAAGGAGGAAAATTGTTTGTGACAGGAGCTGAAATAGCTTGGGACTTAGATCACAAAGGAAGTGTAACCGATAAAGCATTTTATCACGATTATCTCAAAGCAGAATATGTTTCTGATGGTGCAAAAGGCAGATCTCCTGCCAAAGGAATCAGCTCTACTGATTTCGGAGGAGTGAATTTGAATTTTAGCGTAAGATATGAAGAAGATTATCCGGATGTACTTGCGGGTTTAGGTGGTGCTAAATCCATACTCAAATACAATGAAGGATCTGTTGCAGGTATCGCTTATAAGGGTAAAATCGGAGGTGGCTCATCTAATGCAGCTGTTGTTAATCTAGGTTTTGCATTGGAAACTGTTAAGAACAGGCAACAACTAAAAACATTCTTTGAAAAATTGCTGTTGTATTTTGACACAAAAGTTTCTACCAAAGAATTGGCGACTAATTTTAATTCAAAAATAAAGGTTTATCCGACTTTAGTCAAAGATATAGTGAAAATTGAATCCAAACTGGATGATAATCCACAAGTCGTTATCAATGTTTTTAATATCAAAGGAGAAAGAGTTTTTAATACCAAACAACAACTTATTTCGCAAAAGATATTGCATATTGATTTGTCCGGATTATCAAAAGGCATATATTTTTTAAATATCAATAATGGCAAAAAAATTGTAAGTAAAAAAATTGTAAAGCAATAGACATATTTTTTCGCTGAGGACTCCACGATTTCGCTAAGTTCAAGCATAGCTAAGGGTAAAATAAGTAGGTTTCCTCTGTGTACCTCTGCGTAACATTAGCGCATCTTAGCGGGAAATGAATTTATACTTTTATGGAAATGTTGCCACAGATTGTAGTTTCGTAACAGCCATAACAAATTTCACTGAGGACGTTCCTACACACTTAAACTAACCCTGTGTACTCCCGGTGTATATTCCTTTGCAATTACCGATTTGAGTATATCGTAATATTGTTTTTCAGCTATGAAGTCAATATCTCCGAGATCTATAATCAGAACGGGAAATGAAACTATATTTCTAAAATATTCAAAATATGAATCTTGGATATTGTAGAGGTATTCTCTCTCGATATTTTGCTCATAATCTCTTCCTCTTTTACTGATATTCTTTAGTAAGATATCGACATTGCGGTGTAGGTAAACCAGTAAATCAGGATTAGGGAAATTTTGTTGAAGTGTGGTGAACAATTGTTGAAAAAGCCGGAATTCCTTTTCATTCAGGTTCTTTCTGGCAAAAATCAAGGTTTTGATAAATACATAATCGGAAATAGTAAAATCACTAAACAAGCTTTGTTGAGCCACAAGACTATCTTCCATTTGCTTATATCTTTCAGTCATAAAAAACAATTCGACTGTAAAAGCATATCTTTTGGGATTTTCGTAAAATAGCGGTAAAAACGGATTATCTGCAAATTCTTCCAATATCAAACGGCAATTGTATTCATCTCTTATCATCTTGGTAAAAGAGGTCTTACCTGCTCCGATATTGCCTTCTACAGCTATATACCTATATGGAAAATCAATTTTCATTAAAAAGTTTTACTTTGTTTTTATCTTTAACAACTTGCAATAGTTCGCCTGACAATGCTTTTCTGTATGGATCCAAAATCTTATCAGAAATATCACACAAAGGTATTAAAACAAAATTACGTTTATGATATCTTGGGTGAGGAATTATTAATTTTTTTTCATATATGATCTTTTGGCCGTATAGAATTATGTCTATATCGATGGTTCTTTCTCCCCATCTAATCTTTATATCCTTTCCCAATTCCTTTTCTATTTCCTGAAATAATCTCAATAAGTACCAAGGTGAATAATCGGTTTCAATCTTAACCACACAATTCAAAAAATCATTTTGGTCGGTTTTTCCCCAAGGCTCTGTGGTGTAAAAAGCTGATATTACCATGACTTCAATGCCATCACTTTTATTTATTTTTTCAATAGCTGTTTTAATATTCAGGTAACTATCTCCGATATTACTCCCCAATGATAAATAAACCTCAATCACAAGCAAATAAAATTATTGTAATGATTTTTGATGATAAAAATTCTTAATAGAACTCAAGTAAATTTTTATTTCCTTTTTTACAGTTGGAGCAAAGAATATAAGTCCAATCATATTTGGAAAAACCATTGCAAAAATCATAGCATCTGAAAAATTGATTACTGAATCAAGACTTGATGATGCACCAACTATTACAAAGAATAAAAATAGAACTTTATATGTGAGATCAGTTTTAGTTCCTTTTCCAAATAAGTATTTCCATCCTTGAAGACCGTAATATGACCAAGATAACATAGTAGAAAATGCAAATAAAATTACCGCAATAGTCAATAAAATTGAGAAATGTGGAATTGCAGAATCAAAGGCTACTGATGTCAAATCAACACCACCCAAATGTTGTCCATTATTCATTATTACGTTATTTGCGCTATCCAAATTGGCATAATCAAAAAGATTGGCATCTATATTTGTAATGATAATCACCAATGCTGTCATCGTACATATAATCACGGTATCTACAAATGGTCCTATCGATGCAACAATACCTTCACTAGCAGGAAACCTTGTTTTTACCGCTGAATGTGCAATTGAAGCAGAACCAACTCCGGCTTCATTGGAAAAAGCTGCTCGCTGAAATCCTACTATAATTACACCGATTATACCACCCAATGCGGCATCAGGAGAAAATGCTCCCCTAAAGATTATTTTAAATGCTTCAGGAATATGTTGATAGTTTAATCCCAAAATAATAAGAGCTGCTCCTACATACATAATCCCCATGAAAGGTACTATTTTCTCTGTGACCTTACCGATTCTTTTAATACCACCAATAATTACTATACCTACTAAAAAAGCCATAAATACACCGAATACAAAACCGGAATCAATACCAAAAAGCAATTTGAATTGAGCTGCTGCTTGATTTGCTTGAAACATATTTCCTCCTCCAAATGATCCTCCTATAACCATAATCGCAAATAATGCAGCCAATATTTTACCGATTAAACTGAGATTTTTTTCTTTGAATCCTTTGCTTAAATAATACATCGGACCACCATAAACCTTTCCATTATCATCTACTTCCCTGTATTTTACTCCAAGAGTAGCTTCCACCAATTTTGTTGACATTCCTAAAAATCCGGCTAATATCATCCAAACAGTTGCTCCTGGGCCTCCTAAGGCAATCGCTACTGCTACCCCGGCAATATTACCTAATCCTACTGTTGCTGATAATGCAGCAGTCAAAGCCTGAAAATGCGTAACCTCTCCAACTACTCCTTCTTTCATTGGAGTCTCGAATACATCTCCATCATCATTTGGAGTTGGATCACCGTAAAGTGTATCTGCAACGTGATGATCCATTTCATCATACTTTCCTTTTGCTGCATTGATTGCAACACCCAGATATCTGATATTAGCAAAATTGAAATAAAGAGTAAAGAATAAAGCACCAAGTAAGAGTACAATTAATACTATGGGAACATCCATCCCTGCAATATTTATAGATGTAAAAACAAAATTAAACACCGCGTCAGAGAAAGGCTTAAACCCATTTTCTATTTTTTCGTCTATTCCTGTAGCAAATGATAAATATGGAACAAATAAAATGGCTAAAGAAGTTAGTAATCGCTTCATAAAAGAGATTTAGTTAACAAATAATACATAAATTAGCACTACAAAAGACATGAAATTTTTGCAGTACAGCACGTAAAAATAGATTATTTTTCCAATATATTATAAAAATGCAACTGTTTAATCAATATTTCATTGATTTTTATCCTGATTTTTAATCCCTATTCAAATTACTTTCTCACATTTGAATCTATGTTTTATTTAGACTTTTTTTAGGTAATTTATCCTTTTTTATCATGACCATTCAGGCACTCTCTGTTCTCCTAAGAAAATATCATTTTCATTATTTACTTATGTTTTCTCGCCATATGCTAAAAACACAGGAAATTTTCTTCCTTCTTTATCAATTTTAAATATAGTTTCAATTGTTGTGTTTATAAAATTTGCTTCTTCTAGCCAGCTTAAAAATTCGTTTTTGTCAAATCCAAAATGATATACTCCCTTAAGGTTTTGTTTACTATGAAAAGTGCCATTTTCAGTTTCTAAGTCTGCGATGCAAATTTTTCCTCCGGATCTCAAACTTGAATAAATCCGTTTTATAAGGTCAGCCGGTTTTTGAATATGATGAAAAGTCATATTTGAAACGGTCAAATCATAACTGTTTATAGGCAGATTGTCTATGTCAGCATCAAATAGTTTTAAACTTGTATTTTTTATATTGCTTTGTTTGAGTTTGTTGGCAAGTATATCCAACATTTCTTTTGAATTGTCAGTTCCTGTAATATGTCGTACTTTATCAACAAAATTTAATAGCAACAGACCAGTACCGGTACCAATATCATGAACTTCCATTTCTTCTAATAATGAAACTTTTTTCTGAATCTCATTGAAAGTATTCTTTGCCATTAAAACTCTTCGAGGCTCTAAATCCCATTCTTCTGCTAATTTGTCAAATCTGTTCATCTTTATTTCTTGCGTTGTGCACTAATTGCTATTCTGTCCCAATATTTGTTTCATATAACCCTTTAAATCAGCCATTTCTTTTTCTAATCTATCGTAATTTTTAGCATTTATTTTCATATTAGTATTGGTAGCTTGCAATGATTTTATCTGTTCTTGCTGCTCTTGAATCGCTTTGATCAAAACGGGTATTAGATCAGAATATTTTACTCCTAATAGGTCTTTTTCATTATCTGGAACAACAACAACTTCCGGGATTACTTCCAACAATTCTTGAGCTATCAATCCGATTGTTTTAGATTTATTCTGTTTATTTTTCCATTCGAAGTCAACCGGACGCAATTGCATAATCGTTTCTATACCGTACTCGAGATCATTTATATTTTTCTTTGCCCTTTTATCCGAGGTATTGATAACTCCAATGGCGGCGAATATTTGAGACCATCTTTTACTTGCAAATCCAAGATTGTACATATCATCCTCATCTGGAGAAAAATGGGTATTGGTAGCTAATGCATTATTTGTTTCATACAATTCACTTCCTCCCAATTTGATCTTTCCAGATAAAAATATGTTCTTCCATCTAAAACTACTACCACCTAAGTTATAATTAGCTGTACTATATGGGGTGAAATTTGATTTAGCCCTTATAATATTTGCTCCACCATCTGTAATAAATTCATTTCCAATATACAACTTAGCACCTTGACCTAATCCTACGACTAGACTGTCTGTGACAGACAATGCACCATCCAGCAATGAAGAACCTTGAACATGAAACCTTCTGGTAGCTGTACTTATACCAATTGCCAAGCTATCTATGACTGTCATATTGCCATCTATTTTTGAGGAACCATTCACATGTAGTTTATCAGTTGGTACATTGACACCAATACCAATATTTCCATCTTTATCAATCACTAATCTTTCTGTCCCACTTCCCGTCAAATCTCTTATTGCAAATGATTCACTTGGAATATCTGAGTTGTCACCTACAGATACAAGAGAGTATCTTTTCCCATTTGCTGCTCTATTATCCAAGACACAATGGACGTGTTTGGTTCCAGTACCTCCTTCCAAATATAATCCAGCAAATTCATCTGCATCTTCAGCTACAATATGTACCGGATCCTGAGGATCATGCGTTCCATAACCAATAAGAACACCTTTAGGAACATACATGGTATCTTTTTTCATATTGATCATAAGATTATTCTCACAATAGAAGTTTATATTATCATCATCGGGAGTTTCCTCGACTGTTATCTTTGTGTCATTATCGATATCTTCCATATTTGCTGATACACTAGACCAAGAAAGTATTCCACTTCCATCGGTAACAAGAGATTGTCCTGCAGTACCATCACTATTAGGGAAAGTTATCGCATCATTCAAGGTAAGGCTTCCATCACTATTCATTCTAAGCCTATTAGTACCATTATAAGCAAATGACATATCATTATTTAATCCGGTTCTCCCGACAAGAGCCCATCTATCATTATTATGTTTGTTTAAAAACCACAGCCTCGCAAAATCTCCTTCAGATTCTTCTATTAAGGCAAGGTGAGCAGAATTATCAGGATGATTGACCACTCCGGCAACTTTTTTTGAATCGTGGCTTATCGTAAAATAATGTTGACCGGGAGAGATTCCCAATCCGATATGTCCTGCATGACTACCTTTGGTTTTTGTGGATAAGCCAAGTACTGCATCAGGATTTTCTCCTGCACTCAATCGTATAGTACTATCAGATTGAGTGTATATAAGTCCACCTTCAACTTTCGAGCCTTTCTGTAAATAAAACCCACCATGGCTATTTGATATCTTAGCAATGACTCTGGGATCTTGTGCTTCGACACTTACGTCATTTTGTCCAAACAGTTGAAATGAAAATAGAAATGTAAATAGAATAATAATTAAGTATTTCATACTAGCAAATATTTTATGTTATTTAATATTTGCAAAAATAGGAGCTTATCTTTTTCTAAAACACACCCTTTCGGGTCAAAATGTAAATTTATTCTTTATTATCTCGAAACATTTAATTTAAATCCATCTTGGTTATTTACAAGAAGATAATATTGACCAGCTGATAACTTGTTTAAGTTTAGTTTATAATCTTTCAAATTCAGATTATCAACTTGAAGCACAAGCTTTCCAAGACTATCAAATAATTGTATTCGATGAATGGGATGAATACTTTCAATCGAAATTTCATCTGAAGCCGGATTTGGATAAATTTTTAAACTATTTTCATTAACTGAATTAGTTTCGATTGTAGTTGTAATTGAATCCTCAAGTTTAATTATTAAAAAATCTGGAAATCCTTCATTCGTATAAGTCCGATTATGAATTTTAATTTGACCATCTAAATATCCAACTAAATATATGTCGTTCTCTATAAACTCCAAATTTCCAACTATTGAAGTAAATTGGTAAGACGCTTTTAAAATATCATTTAAATCATATTTTTCCAAATGAAAATAAAATGAGCTATCTACTACATTGTATTCTTTCCAAGTAATCCAATAATTGTCTTTATGAAAAGATATTTGATACTTATTATTATCCACAGCTTTCAACCATAATGGTCTAAGCGAATTGTCGAATTTTGCAATAAATCCTTTTTCCTCTCCTAAGGGATCAATTGTGTCTCCTTTAAATTGGATTGGCTCATTAAATGTGCCAATTAAATAGACATTGTCGTTTTTATCTACTTCAATCTTGTATATTCCTCCCCCATTGCCTATTTGTGGAGATACAAATTTAAAAGCGTCAACTTGTTTTTGAAATTCTCCTAGCATATTATACTTAATCAACTTATGTTTGTAAACACCACCTATCGGAATTCCGTTATTATTTTTAACATCGAATGAATCAATTACTACGAATACATTTCCCCGATGAATTTTCGAATGAATACTATTTGATGTTGGGAATTCTTTAATCCAAAGCATTTCACCATCTAAGTTATAAGTCAAGGTTTGAAAAGCGCCATAAAATCCTGATATATTGATAAATTGATCATCAGCGCTCATGCTTGTATTAAAGTTTAACGAGCCTTGAGAAAAGGCACTTTCGATCCAAATAACCTCATTTAAACTAGTGTCTATTCTAGCCAAGAAAATTTCATTACCAGCATTTTGATTCTGATATGAATTGCCAAGCAGTTCGTATGATGAGCTACTCGTATTTCCAATCATAAAGATTGCATCGTCAACAATTTCGATTGCATTTGTATTGTCAAATTGCGTTCCACCCCAAGATATTGTTCGTATGAAATCTCCATTTTTATTAATTATACTTACATAGCCATCGGAACTACCAGATGAAATAAGAACAGTTGTATCGAAGGTCAAACTACCAGAAAACGTTCCTCCAAAAAGAAGTTTGTTACGGTTGTTGCTCGTTGAGCTTGTAATCCAGTTATTCTTATCGTTTTCTATTACTCTAATCCATTCTGCATTCTGTGCATTAGCAAAATAATGGAAGCAAACAACTAAACCAATTATTTGTATAAATTTCATATACTTTTATTTATTATGTCAAACTAGGTATTCATGAAACAAATATATGAAAATTTTACCATTTACCCAAGAAGTTGCATTTCATTTTTTTGCATTAAAGTTTATTTTTTTTGATTCTAAGCACAACTACCCCCTCATCCATCCCCCAGTGAAATACTTCGTTGATTTCACGGGGTAAACTGCAAAAGCTCTGCTCTCCCCCTTATAATTTTTCTCCACTTTGTTACAAAAAATGATAGGGGGAGGTAGCATCCTACGACTTATCGTAAAGGTAAATGCGGGTTGCGGTTCTCCCTGTTTCTCCACTCTGTTACGAAACCGGGAGTTAGAGGACGGTGAGGCAAAAAGAAATAATTTCAAATTTAATATACTTTTTTTGCAGACACTATTTATTCTTTTAGTATATTTGAATGATGAAAACGAATGACTTATAATATGAATGAGTTAAATAAAACAGAAGTACTTGAATTGATTAATAAAAAAATCAATAGGCTTAAGCGTAAAATTGATAGTTATAAAGAACTTACAAAACCTATTTCCCCCGACAATGCGATAGGAAGAATTTCAAGAATGGATGCTATCAATAATAAAAGTGTGGCAGAAGCCGGATTGAGGGAAGCCCAAAAAGAGCTTTCAGGTTTGGAGTACATGAGTGCAAATATTGATAAAGATGATTTTGGTATATGCAAAAAATGTAATAAAAAGATTCCTATTCGAAGGCTACTCCTTGTTCCTCAAAGTCCTTATTGCGTGAATTGCTCAAGTTAATCACCGATAAATTCAAGTTTATGACAGCAGATTATTTCGAAAATGAGTCCTTTGAAAATGAAGATTTCAGAAATTCGGATTTAACTCAAAAGGAATTTGAAAACTGCAATTTTACTAATTGTAATTTTTCAAATACTACACTCCCTAATTGTTCTTTTGTAGAATGCGAATTTGTCGATTGTGATTTTAGCTTGGCAAAACCCAATAATACAAGCTTCAATAAGGCTAGATTTATCAATTGTAATCTTCTAGGGTTGGACTTTAGTAATTGTAACAAATTTTTATTGTCTTTTGAATTTACTGAATGCAATTTGAGTCTTGCATCTTTTTATCAACTGAAAATAAAGGAAACTGTTTTCACAAACTGCAATCTCAATGAAGTGGATTTTATAGAAGCTGATTTGACAAATTCCGTTTTCAATAATTGTGATTTGAATAAAGCCGTTTTTGAAAATACTATTATATCAAAAGCGGATTTTAGAAACTCCCACAATTATGCTATTGATCCTGAACAAAACAATATTAAAAAAGCAAAATTCAGCCTCTCAGGAACCCCGGGTCTTTTGTATAAATACAATATAAAAATAGAATAATCTCTAAATACACTCCAATAAACAAGGGGGCATTTCATTTTTTCGCTATACCAACTCTTTGCCTCTAACTCCTAAAGGAGAATCAACCCGCAATGCGAAAAAATAAAATACGCCTTAAAACAACTCGTTTATCTATTAATTCTGTATGTCTCTCTATAAAATAATGCTAATTTGAATTATAGATATACTTTTACAGTATGTTTTTGGAGAATATAAAAATAGCGATTCGTTCCATTAGATCAAACTTGTTGAGATCTCTTCTTACTATTATGATAATAATGGTTGGCATCACTGCTTTAGTTGGTATTCTAACGGCTATTGACACTATGTTGTATTCCATAAATGATAATTTCAGCAGCATTGGTGCTAATTCATTCAAAATAACACCTGCATACGCATCATTGAAATCAAATAGACATGGCAGGAGAAAAAGAGTTGGAGAAGTAATAAATTTTAGACAGGCAGATCAATTTAAGGAAAAATATTTTTTCCCCGGAGCAAAAACCTCCGTTTTTACTCGCTATCTATTTGATGCTACCGTGAAATACAAAGATAAAAAGACCAATCCCAACAAAGTGGTAATTGGCATAGACGAAAATTATATGGATATAGCCGGTCTTGAAATCGGTACAGGAAGATTTTTTAGCAATTCAGAATTACTTGATGGTATGCATAAAGTTATACTGGGAAACGGAATTGCAAAAAAGATTTTTAAAGTAAAAAAAGATAAAATCCTAGGGAAAATAGTCGATATCAATGGATATAAATACAAAGTTATTGGAATATTGAAAGAAAAAGGTAGTAATAAAAACTCAAATAGCGACCAAAGTATTCTTATCCCTCTGCTAAACGGTAAAAGATATTATCACTATAAGAAAAAAGATTATGGCATCAATATCGGTCTTGACAACTCGCTTCATATGGATGAAGCGATATCCAAAGCAACGGGAATCTTCCGAAATATTAGGAAACTTAAGATTAAAGATGAAAATGATTTTGAAATAAAGAAAAGCGATAATATACTCAAAATGATTAAAGATGCTACTTTCCAAATCAGATTTGCAACCATCGCAATTGCACTGATTACTTTATTGGGTGCAGCTATAGGACTGATGAATATAATGCTTGTAATGGTATCAGAGCGAACAAGAGAAATAGGTATCAGAAAATCTATAGGAGCAACCAATAGACATATCTTGACTCAATTTATGACTGAATCGGTGATAATTAGCCAAATAGGTGGTCTTCTTGGGATAATTTTTGGGGTTATTATTGGTATTGTTTTGGCACATGCCATAGATGGTCAATTCAGAATGCCTTGGGCATGGATTGGTCTAGCTATCATTATAAATACTTTCGTAGGATTGTTATCCGGGGTTTATCCCGCTATGAAAGCTGCAAAATTGGATCCAATTGAATCACTACGATATGAGTAATTAACATCATTTTTTACTCCCTACCATTTTGTAATGATATTTATCATTTCCATCAACAATGGTATAATCGATTTGTAGAGAATAATCAGAGTAAAAACCCCTACCATATATTTCTCTTCCTCCTTCAAAGTCTTGAGTTGGGATATCGATATGCAAAATATCACTCTCACCGTCATTGGGGTCAATACAACCGTCTGTATCCGCATCTACAACCATCCATATATCTTCCAACCAAGGAGCATCAATTTGAATATTGTCATCATTTTCTAAAGAAATAACCAAATTAAATGGTCCAGATACACCTACTATATGCGTCTCATACACACCTACAATTGGAATGGTGCACTCTTGATATTTTTCACAAGAAGACATACCAAAAACAAAAACTGCAATAAAAAGCAAATATTTCATAATTTTAAATTTAGTTATTCTAAAACACATTATGCTCAATTTTAACGTTGATTTATCAATTCTGAAGTATTTGATTGACCCTTTAACTATACCTTAATAT
>Ga0256831_1000506_pt1 | contig 20058 bp, 17 predicted proteins | sample 132544metaG_FD_189087 | JGI IMG/M metagenome (GOLD analysis project Ga0256831, IMG submission 189087) | Hydrothermal vent microbial communities from Lau Basin, Pacific Ocean - 132-544 | ecosystem: Environmental > Aquatic > Marine > Hydrothermal vents | place: Pacific Ocean: Lau Basin | collected... | reverse complement strand
AGAGGATAAAGAGAGGTTAACGGTCTTCCATCTCAAACCACCTGCCGTTGAAGCTCTCAAACAGGTATTTTCCGTTTTCCACTCTGAACCTGTGGGGGAGGAGGGGGACTTTTCCGTACCCTCCGGGACCGTCTACTGCGTAGTAGGGTATGGCAAGGGGAGAGAGCCTTTTAAAGAGCTCCCTCAGTATCTTTAGTCCTTCTGTTATCGGTGTTGAGAAGTGCATCACTCCCTTAACCGGGTCGCAGTGGAAGAGGTAGTACGGGCGAACCTTTATCTTCTGCAGGTTCCGAAAGAGCTTTTCAAGGACTTCCGGGGAGTTGTTTACCCCTTTCAGGAGCACAGTCTGGTTGTTAACGGGAACGCCACTCCTTAAAAGGGCTCTCACCGCCTCCTTTGCCTCTTCTGTTACCTCGTCTGGGTGGTTAAAGTGGGTGTTTACCCAGACCTTTTCTGCCTTTTCAAGGAGTGAAAGGAGCTCCCTCCTTAAAACCAACTCCGGGTCAACTACCGGAACTCTTGTTCCTATTCTCACAACTTCAACGTGGGGAATTCTCTTCAGCTCAAAGAGGAGTTTTTCAAGGATACCTAACGGCAGCGTTAGAGGGTCTCCCCCTGAGATGAGAACGTCTCTGATTCTGCTGTTTGAGGAGATGTAGGAGACGGCTTCCTCTATCTCCCTTTCTGAAATCGTAAATGCCGGTTTCTTCCAGTTCCTCTTTCTCATACAGTAGCGGCAGAGAACGGGGCAGAAGTTTGTCGTAACGAGTAAAACCCTGTCGGGATACCTGTGGGTGAGGTTGGGGGTTACGGCGTCTCTCTCCTCCATAAGGGGGTCGTCTTCCCCTTCCTTCTGAACTTCCGGGTCAACTTCACTGAGGGAGGGAAGGAGCATTCTCCTTACAGCCGGTGATCTCTTGGCCAGCTTCAGGTAGTACTCCGTTGACGAAAAGGGGTAGATTGGGGTTACCCTCTGGAAAGCCTTCCTCTCCTGTGGGGTGAGGGGAAGGAGCTCCTCAACCTCAGAGAGCCTTCTTAAAACTCTACTCAAACTTCCACCCGCAGGCTTCAAGCTCTCCGTAGATAGAGTCTCTCTGACCGAACCGGACAAACTTAATGGTGTCCCCCTCCATTTTCAGGTAGACCGCTCTGTACTCTCCGTAGGGAGAGGTTACTCTTATCCTGTAGATGTCGTGTTTTGAGTCTCTCTTTAAGAGCTTGGAGGTTGTGTCTATTCTGGTTAAGGCCGAGATAAAGCTGTCAAAGAGGAACGGCCTTACAGATACCTCTTTAACCATGTCTTTCCTGAACCTTTTGGAGAAGAGCACCTTTAACCTGTTCTGGCCTGCTGCAAGGCCGGAGACCGAGTTGAGGGCTACTTCAATGAAGAGTTCCACCTTTGATTTGGGCACCTCTTGAGCCTTTAAGTTCTCTATCTGTCTGTCCTTTTCAGCTATTTCGCCTTTCAGCTTTGCTATTTCTGTCTGAAGGTCTTCAATTTTCTCCCTGTAGCTGTCTATCTGTTTGAGTTCTTTTTCCTTTTTCTCTATCTCTTTCTGTCTCTTTTTGTACTTTGTAAGTTCGTTCTGAAGCTGGCTGATTTCTCTATAGAGTTCCTTTATCTTCCTGTCTTTCCCTTTTAGCTTATCGTTCAGGTTCTTAATCTGGTTTATGAGCTGTTCCCTTCTTGGAGCTTGCTTTTGAGGTCTTTCCTTCTTCTCCTTTATCTCTCTAAGCCTCTTCTCCTCGGCCTCAAGGAAGAACTGTTCTATATCGCTAAATCCCTTTTTCATTGCTCTTCTCCTTTGATGAGATAAATTCACAGACGTTATGGGGCTACAGATAGAAAATTTAGGTCACTCCACCTTAAGGGTAAAGCTGGGAAGTTTGGATATACTAACAGACCCCTTCCTTACCAGGTCTGCAGGAGGGGTTCCGCGGGTTGTCCCTCCCGCCTGCTCCCCGGAGGAGGTCTCTCCCCGTCTTGTTCTCGTCTCCCACGCACACTACGACCACCTTGACCTTAAAACACTGAGGAGGATCCCCTCAGAGTTTGTGGTGGTTACCCCTGAAAACTGCAGGAAGGTTTTAAAGGAGTGGGAAGTTGTTGAGCTTAAACCTTTTACTTCCTTTACTTTTGGCGACGTGAAGGTTACGCTGGTTCCTGCGAGGCACAACAGGGGAAGGAACCTTCTCTACCCGGATACCGGCGTTGGGGGTTTTGTTCTTGAGTGGAACGGCCTTACCGTTTACTTTGCTGGTGATACGGCCTTTTCAGAGCACCTCTACCTGTCGATTTCTGAAAGGTTCAGCGTTGACGTTGCTCTCCTTCCCATAGGAGGGTTTATGCCTTTTTTCAGGAGGTTCCACCAGACGCCTGAAGAGGCAGTTAGAGGTTTTAAAATACTGAACGCCAGGTGGCTGATACCGATACACTACGGAAGCTGGCACGTTATTCCCTTCCTTGTGAAGAGGGAGAGAGCACTTGAAAGGCTCCTATCCTACAGTTATATTTCAAACGTTAGCGATAAGGTTGTTGTTCTCGGAACGGGAAGCTGCTGGAGTTTAGAGAAGTGATAGGGCTGAGGAAGCTTATTGTTGGCGTTTTTCTAATAACGGCTGTTGTTTGCGGGGGAGTTGACCTTTCCACCTTTTCAACCGGACATGACTCCTCTCCGAAGGCAGCTTTCCTCGTTTCCTCCCACCAGAGCGAAGAGCTGACCTCTCAGGAGGTTTCACTTCCTACAGAGAGAGAGGTCAGGACGGAGCTCCGCTACAACTTCACCTTAAAAATTTCCCACCGCTTTAACTCTTTCCCTCCCAGAGCTTCACCTCTCTCTGCCTGAGTAGAACTTAACCTTTTCACTCTAACCAAACCTAAAGAGATTCGGAGGTGAAGCTGTGATTAACGCTATTCTTACGAAAATTCTTGGAAGTAAAAACGAAAGAGAAATAAAGAAGCTCAGGCCTTTAGTTGACAGAATAAACGCCCTTGAGAAGGAGTTTGAGAAGAAGAGTAAGGAGGAGCTCCAGTCCCTAACGGCAAAGTGGCGCTCCGAGCTTGAGAAGATAGGGAGCGCAGAGGAGCAGTTCCGCTACATGGACAAAATACTCCCTGAGGCCTTTGCTGCCGTTAGAGAGGCTGCAAAGAGAACGAAAGGAATGCGCCACTACGACGTTCAGCTGATCGGAGGAATCGTCCTCCACCAGGGAAAGATAGCGGAGATGAAAACGGGAGAGGGTAAAACCCTCGTTGCTACCCTTCCTGCCTACCTGAACGCCCTTGCCGGAAGGGGAGTTCACATAGTTACGGTTAACGACTACCTGGCAAAGCGTGACGCCGAGTGGATGGGGCCCATATACAACTACCTGGGCTTGTCTGTAGGTTACCTCCAGAACCAGATGGAGAAAGAAGAAAGAAAGGAGATGTACTCCAGAGACATCACCTACGGAACCAACTCTGAGTTTGGATTTGACTACCTGAGAGACAACATGGTCTTCTCAAAAGAGGATAAGGTTCAGAGGGAGCTCTTCTACGCCATCGTTGACGAGGCAGACTCTGTTCTCATAGACGAGGCTAGAACTCCACTTATCATTTCCGGTCCTTCCGAAGAGAGCGTTGACGTTTACTACATAGCCGACGGTATAGTAAGACAGCTCCAGAAGGATAAGCACTTTAAAGTTGAGGAGAAGACAAAAACTGCAACCCTTACAGACGAAGGTATAAGGAAGGTTGAGGAGATAGTTAAACGGATAACCGGAATGAAAGAATTTAACCTTTACGACCCCAAGTTCTCTGATCTCCTCCACGCAATAATCCAGTCTCTCAGGGCCCACCACCTCTTCCACAGGGATGTTGACTACGTTGTGAAAGACGGCAAAGTAATAATTGTTGACGAGTTTACAGGCCGTATTATGCCTGGAAGGCGCTGGAGCGACGGTCTCCACCAGGCCGTTGAGGCCAAAGAGGGAGTTAAGATAGAGGCCGAGAACCAGACCCTTGCAACTATAACGATTCAGAACTACTTCAGGCTCTACAAAAAACTTGCAGGAATGACCGGAACTGCCGAAACGGAGGCTGCAGAGCTAAAAGAGATATACGGCTTAGACGTTGTCGTAATTCCAACAAACAGGCCTGTAATCAGGAAAGACCACCCCGACCTCATCTACAAAACGAAAAAGGCCAAGTTTAACGCAGTTGTTAAGGAGATAGAGAAGAGCTACAGAGTAGGCAGGCCGGTTCTCGTTGGAACCAGCTCTATAGAGGACTCCGAGTACCTCTCAAGGCTACTCAAGAGGAAGGGAATACCTCACCAGGTTCTAAACGCAAAGCACCACGAAAGAGAGGCGGAGATAGTTGCCCAGGCAGGCCGTATAGGTGCCGTTACGATTGCCACCAACATGGCCGGTAGGGGAACGGACATTTTACTTGGTGGAAACCCGGAGTTCCTTGCAAAGAAGGAGCTGAAGGAGAAAGGGATAACCCCTGAAAAGGTGGGAGAGGAGAAGTACCGGGAGATATACGAGGAGACCCTGAAGAAGTATAAGGAGATAACGGAAAAGGAGAAGGAGAAGGTAAAGGAGCTTGGAGGACTCTACATAATCGGAACGGAGAGGAACGAGTCAAGGCGTATTGACAACCAGTTGAGGGGAAGGGCTGGAAGACAGGGAGACCCAGGAGAGTCAAGGTTCTTCCTCTCACTTGAGGACAACCTTTTAAGGCTCTTTGGCTCAGACAGGATAAAGAAGATGATGGAGATGATGAACGTTCCCGAAGACGAGCCGATAACCCACAAAATGGTCAGTAAGGCCCTTGAAAACGCCCAGAGAAGGGTTGAGGAGCAGAACTTCCAGATAAGGAAGAGGCTCCTAGAGTACGACGAGGTTTACAACGTTCAGAGGAAGGTTGTTTACGAACAGAGGAACAGAATACTGGAGGGTGAGAGCCTTAAGGATGAGATCCTCGGTTTCTTTGAAGACGTAGCCTGGGAACTGGTTGACTCCTTCGCTCCTGAAACCGTCCTTCCCGACGAGTGGAAACTTGAAGAGTTAAAGAAGACCCTTGAGGCCCGTTTCGGTTTTGAGTTCCCGATTCCCGTGAAGTACGAGGAGCTTATGAACCTTGAGGTGGAGGGAGCTCCTACCGACAGAGAGAAACTTGCAAAGCTCATCTACGACACCCTCATTGAGAAGTACCGGGAACTTGAGAAGCTCGTAGGTGAAGGGCAGCTGAGGGAGATAGAGAGGATGATACTCCTTGACAGGCTCGACCACTACTGGAGAGAACACCTCAGAGCCCTTGACCACATAAAGGAGAGTATAGGCTGGAGGGGTTACGGTCAGAGAGACCCGGTAGTGGAATTTAAGAAGGAGGCCTACCAGCTCTTTGAGGACTTCCTCTCAAACGTTGAGAACGGGGTTGTTGATTCACTGATGAACTACTACAGGTACGTTAAGGAGCAGGTTGAAACTGAAGGAGCTTTGGCTTGACTGTGTTAAAATTTGAACTCACCGTATGAGGGAGAGGTTGGAGTGAGAAAGCTCGTTCTCTGTGCCGTTTTTCTCTTAGTCTCTTCCGTTCCTGCTTTCTCTCAGGTTTACGTTGTGAAGAGAGGGGATACGCTTGCGAAGATAGCGAAAAAGTTTCACACGTCGGTTTCAAAAATAAAGAGGGCGAACAGACTGAGGAGCTCCCTAATAAGGGTAGGTCAGAGGCTCTACATACCTACCCGTTTCCACTCTGTAAGCTGGTACAGGAAGTTTAAGCCGAAAAAGAGCTTAGAGACGATTGAGTTTTTAGAAGAGAAGTCGGAAAAGGTAAAGTCAAAGATAGTCTCTGAGGAGATATACCCGATAACCGACGTTGTTTACAGAGAGGCCGAAGCTCTCTCAGACGTTTTATCAACTCCTTTAAACGTGAAGTACGACAACTGGAGCCTCTCCATACTTAACGATCCGGAGTACAAAGGAACTTTCTTTCGGATACTGGCCGAGATCTTCAAGAACCTAAAGAATACTCCGTACGTTTTTGGAGGCAGTAATCCAAAGGTGGGGCTAGACTGCTCTTCATTTACGATGTACGTTTACAGGAAGCTAGGTATAAAGCTCCCTAGAACTGCAAGAGCCCAGTTTAACGTAGGGATGCCCGTTGACAGGAAACACCTCAAAGTTGGAGACCTGGTCTTTTTTAGAACCTACGCCAGTTACCCTTCTCACGTTGGAATATACATAGGTAACGGCAAGTTTATCCACTTCTCCTCTATGTACCACGGACTGGCAATATCGTCTCTCGGTAGTAGGTACTTCAGCCGTAGGTTTTTGGGGGCCAAGAGAGTCTTAAGTGAGAAAAAAGTAAAAGAGATAGTAGACAGGCTTTACGCAGATAAATAACAGAAAAAGGAGGTAGTGCGATGAACACAAGACAGCTTCTAAAGGGAGCTCTAGCTGCAGCAACTCTCGTCACTTTAGTTTCAGCTCCTGTTTCGGCCTCTGTAGAGGCAACCCAGAAAGACTACTCTGTCGTTGAGTCTCTTCAGAGGGTCTTTGAAACCGTTGCTGAGAAGGTAAAACCTGCTGTCGTCAACATCAGTACGGTTTCTGAGTTTAAAATAGATCATCCCCCCATTCCTCCAGAGTTTAAAGATTTCTTCCACCACTTTGGTTTCCCCTTTCCCCAGATTCCAGAGCACTTTCAGATGAGATCGCTGGGTTCTGGATTTATCGTTAAAGTTGAGAACGGGTGGGCTTACATCCTTACGAACAACCACGTTGTAGCAAAAGCAAAGAAGATTAAAGTGAAACTTAGCGATGGTTCTGTCTACAGGGCAAAGGTTGTTGGGAGGGATCCAAAGACCGACGTTGCCCTGATAAAAATTAAAGTTGGCAATAAGAAAGTTCCCACTGTTGAGCTTGGAGACTCAGACAGTATAAAGGTTGGGGAGTTTGTTATTGCAGTAGGTAACCCCTACGGACTGAACTGGACTGTGACCCACGGAATCGTCTCTGCAAAGGGAAGGCACGGTTTGGGCCTCAACCCCATTGAGGATTTCATTCAGACCGATGCAGCCATTAACCCGGGTAACAGCGGTGGTCCCCTGTGTGACATTCACGGCAGAGTTATAGGAATAAACACTGCCATCGTCAGAAATGCCCAGGGGCTTGGCTTTGCCGTTCCCATAAACATCGCAAAGAAGGTTATGCACGACCTTCTCAAGTACGGAAAGGTTATAAGGGGATGGCTGGGAGTTTACATTGAGGACGTTTCTCCTGAGCTTGCCCAGAAGTTTGGGGTTAAACACGGAGTTCTGGTTACGAAGGTTATTCCCGGCTCTCCGGCTGAGAAGGGTGGCCTTAAGAGTGGAGACATTATAGTTAAGTTTAACGGACAAGAAGTAAAGAACGTTGCCGACCTTCAGCTGAAGGTAATAAATACTCCGCCTGGCGAGAAGGTTAAGATTACCGTAATTAGAGACGGTAAGGAGAAAACCCTTACAGTTAAGATAGGCCAAATGCCCGGGGGCGGAAGTGTTGCATCTGCCGACTTGATGGGTAAATTTGGTCTTTCTGTTCAGAAGTTGACTCCGGAGCTCCGCAAGAAACTCGGAGTTCCCAGCTGGATTAAGCACGGGCTGATCGTTACCTCCGTCAAGCCCGGTTCACCGGCAGACGATGCAGGTCTGAAGGAAGGGGATATAATCGTTGAAGCCGGAGTTACTCCCAGAACAATGAAACCCGTAAAGAGCGTTGACGATTTGATTAAAGCCCTCAACCAGGCAGGGGAGTCTGGAGTTCTGCTGAAAGTTATAAGGGGAGAGGGCGTAATCTACGTGGTTCTGAAGCCGGAGGAGTAAAATGGAGGAGAAGGAGTTTTTCCTGGAAGACGAGGAGAATCAGATTTTTGACGATAATGTGGGAGCTCCCTCCGAAGAGGGGGAGTTCCCTCTCTTTGATCAGGAGATAGATCCGTCCCTTATAGAGTCTTTTGTTCCCGATAAAGACTCTTTAGACGCTTTCCTTAAGGCCATATCTAAGATCCCTCTTCTTTCAAGGGAAGAGGAGATAGAGCTTGCAAAGAGAGCAAAGGCCGGCGACAAGGAGGCTCTAAAGAAACTCGTTGAGTCAAACCTGAGGTTCGTTGTCAGCGTTGCCAAGAAGTACCTTGGGTGCGGACTGCCCCTTCACGACCTAATAGCTGAAGGAATACTAGGGCTTATAGAGGCTGCAAGGCGATTTGACCCAGATAAAGGAGTTAAGTTCATCTCCTACGCCGTCTGGTGGATCAGGCAGTCCATTATGCAGGCTCTTGCCCAGCAGACGGGGGCCGTAAAAATACCTGTTAAGCAGGCGGTTCTCGTAAACAAGATTACCAGGTCTTATGGGGAGCTCCTCAAGAAACTCGGCCGTGAGCCGACAACCGAGGAGCTTGCAGAGTACGTAGGAATGGATCCGAAAGAGATAGAGAGGCTTCTCTCAATCTGTCAGGTACCTCTTTCTCTAGATACGCCTATCGGGGATGAAGAGGATACAACTTTCAAGGACTTCCTTAAGGGAGAAGGTACGGCTGAGGTAGAGGAAAAAGTTGTTCAAGAAGAGCTTAAGCAGAGCATTCAGGAGATGCTTGAGCAGTTAACTCCTCAGGAGAAGAAAATAATCATAATGCGTTTTGGCCTTGACGGAAGTGAACCCAAAACCCTTAGGGAGATAGGAGAGAAACTGGGAATAAGCCGTGAGAGGGTTCGTCAGCTTGAAACCAGGGCCAAGAAGAAAATGAAAGAGTACGCCTTAAGAAAGAAGCTCAACGTTTTCCTGAATTAACCTTTAACTGCCCATTACCGGGCAGTTTCTCCTCCCTTTTCACTTCAACCTTTTTCTCCCTTTCATCTTTGGGAACGGCTACTTTTATGTATATTTCAACCCTTCTGTTCCGTGCCTGCAGTATAGGGTTGTTCCAGGTGTAGAGAGGTCTTGTCGTATCGTAACCGACGGCTTCAACTTTAGAGGGATTTACTCCTCTTGATACTAAGTATCTGACCACGGTTGTTGCCCTTCTTATGGAAAGATCCCAGCTATCTTGGATACCCGGTAGAGGGACTGTAGGTTCTCCTTTACTGGTGTGCCCTTCCACAACGACTTGATAGTTACCTTTAAGGTTTTTAATTACTTCCGCTAGTTGATCCAGAGCTTTTTTCGCTTGAGGAGTTAGCTCAAGGGAGTTTTCCTTAAAGAGAATTCTGTTAAAAATTCTGATCATTACGTAGTTTTTCGTTACAACTATTTGGTAACCGGAAATCGGAAGTATCCTCTTTAGGATTTTTTTTATCTTTTTTGCTAGATCTGTCGTGTATATTTGAATGGGCTTTACCACTGACAGTTGTTCAAACGACTTGGCCTTCTCTCCCTGGAAGTAGGAGAGGAACTTTACAGCCTTTGTAATGTCCAACGTTGACATAGAGTAGAGAAGAATAAAGAAAGTAAGAAGTAGAGACATTAAGTCGCTGAAGCTCGTAAGCCACGCCGGAACAGACTTGCATTCCTCTTTTTTCTTCCTAGCCATTCCCTTCTCACATAGGTAGGTGGATTACTAACTCTATTCTCCTGTTTTTCGCTCTACCTTCAGGTGTCGTGTTTGGAGCTACAGGTCTGTAAGGGCCACAGCCGGCCGCCGAAAGCTTTTTCGGGTTGTATCCGCACTGTATAAAGAGTCTTAGAATGCTCGTTGCCCTTGCAGCCGAAAGTTCCCAGTTAGAGGGAAACCGTTTGCTCTTAATGGGAGTGTTGTCTGTGTGTCCCTCGATTGTTATAGGTAAGTCGAGTTCCTTCAGTTTCTTGCATATCTCCATAATTATCGGGATTGCTTGAGGGTAGGGTCTGTCGCTTCCAGGAGGAAAGAGCTTATCTGTGTTTATCCTGAGCCTTATGCTCGTTCCAAACTTTGCTATTTCTGACTTGATACCAAGTCTACTTAGGGCTTCTCTAATTTCGTGTAGTTTCTTCTCTATGGCCTTTCGACTCTTCATCTTGGGGTACATGTTTGGCATCTGAACGGGAGTCTTCTTTCCCTGTATAACCCTCTCCTCGTAAATTACGTAGTGTCCTCCGAAGGCTTCTATAATTCCCTTTATTGCCTGGTAAAACTTCTCTAGAGATATGGTCGACATTGAGTAGAGAAGAATGAAGAACGTGAGAAGGAGGGACATCAGATCGCCGAAACTTGTAAGCCACGCCGGAGGAGCTTTACACTCCTCCTTTTTTCGTCTTGCCATTACTGACCCTCTTTCAGTTCAACTCCAAACAGACCGGCAAGCTTTTGGCGGAGGATGTTGGGGTTAATTCCCTTTTCTATGGCTTCAGCAGTAAGTATGTAGGCTTCAAGGAATAGCATCTTAAGGTCTTTGTAGTACTTTAGTTTTTTGGCTACCGGAATACAGAGGGTGTTTGCAAGGATCGCTCCGTAGAGTGTTGTAATCATAGCTACGGCCATACCGGGACCAAGAGCTGAGGGGTCTGAAAGGTTTTGAAGCATTTGAATAAGACCAATTAGCGTTCCTATCATACCGAAAGCGGGGAACAGGTCTCCCAAGGATTCCCAAACGGAAGCTTCAGTTGACAGCTTCTGTTCAATCTGGGCCATAGCGCTTTCTGCGGTACTCTTTATCTCTTCAACCTCTAAACCGTCTATAAGCATTCTCATTATGTTTCCTAGAAAGGGGTCTTTTGCGTAGAACTGATCTATGTCGGCTTCAAGGGCTAAGATGCCTTCTTTTCTGGCCTTTTTGGCTATTTCGGTTAAAAATTCAATAGTTTCTATGGGATCTCCCACTTCTGGTTTTATTGCCTTGAGGATGGCTTTTAGTCCACTTATGAACTCCCCTAAAGGATAACCGGCCATTCCTGCTGCAAGGCCGCCACCAACGGTAATAAGAAGAGAGGGAACGTTTATGAAGGCACCAGGGCTTCCGCCTATGACTATTGAACCAATGATCAGTAGATAGGCCGCGGCGATACCTATTATTGTCGCTATGTCCATCCTTCACCGCCGTGTTTTTAATTTTGGCCGACAGGGGCCTTTTTCCATTTTCGGCTCTGTTTTGACGATTTTTAGCCTTCCTTAGTCAACTTATGTCTTGAAGCGACGATAATATTCTACTGGGTAGGAAGTTAGTTGCCGGTTCCTACAATAGCCGTCCCTTCGGCTGCACAGCGCAGCCTGAAAGCCCCTCCTTCGGGAGGGGTTCCTTTTAACGGTATAATTGTCACATGGTTTTAGTGTTTTTCTTGGTTTTTTTGCTGTTACCCCTTGTTTCTCGGGCTTTACCCTATGAGGACGCTAAGCTGTTTGTTGGTTCTGTCAAATCTGGCAGTTTCTGTTCACCGGAGTTTCAGAGACTTTTCAGTACTGATCTAAGAGAAGTTGCCCTGCTTCTATACCTTGATAACTGTTCCAATTCTAACTTAGACGGTAGTTTAGAACCTAAAAATCCTTACGGAAAATTGAAGCTAGCTTCTCTTTTAAGGAAGAGGGGGCAGGAAGAGGAGGCAAGGTCTCTATACCTTAAGGTATTCTCGTCTACAAACGGTTTGGACGAAGACGTACTTCTAGAGAATAGAGGGGAATCTTCCTTTCTGTTTACACCGGAAGTTCTTAGGAGGAAGGTGTGGATAGCTGCCAAAAATAAAGAGATTGATACTGCCCGTTTTTACCTCTCTTTTCTGAGAGAGGATCCTTATTACACTTACCTTTTAGCTTACCTGTTTTTAAAGGAGGGAAAGAGGGAACTTGCTAAAACTCTCTTTTCTGCTTCAATTCCCGACGAACGCTACTTCTTCCTTATGTTTCTTTCGTCTGATCTGGTAGAGAAGTTCAACTTCTACAGAAAACTTATGGGGAGCTCCGCTAAAACCTCTTTTAAAAGGTCGGCAACCGTTTACATTCTAGATAAACTTTTCAACAGAGATTTGGGGCTTTTTAGGAAGGCTCTTCCCTATGCCAGACCCTACTCAGGCGTTTATACCTACTACCTTGCTCGGTACTACGCCTTAACCGGAAACTGCAAAGGGTTACAGTCTCTGTCTGGTAAGAGTAGAGCAGCCAGAGCTCTGTACGCTGCTTGTTCTGGAAAAGGGTGGAAAGAGTCGAGTATCGATTTCTACACCCTCCTATTGGCGCCTCCTCAAAGGTTTCCTTACAGCAGGGAAAGTGCTTTCTCGAACCTTGAGCTGAAAGATAGAGGACTTGGCTTTCTCTACACTCAAGGGTTTTGTAGTGCAATCTCTTTTATAAGTAGGCCTTCTCCTCAAAACGCACTTGCCAACTACCTTTGCGGCAACTACAAGCAGGGAATAAAGCTTGCCCTTCCCTTTAAAAGGGAGCTAGACAGGTATCCCTACCTACTTCCCGTCCTGTACCCTAAACCTCCCGTTTTCGGCGACGACATCGTTTCACTTGCCATTGCAAGGCAGGAGAGCCTGTTTGACGAGAGAGCTCTCTCCCGGAGCGGAGCTATAGGGCTGATGCAGATAATGCCTTTTACTGGAAGGGACATTGCCAGAAGGCTCAAAGTTAAAGGGTTTAAGGTTCACCACCTCTACGACCCTGAGGTGAACTACAGGTTCGGCTCCTACTACATCCACGCTCTTTTGAAACGGTTTAAGCTCTTTCCCCTTGCTGCAGCTGCCTATAACTGCGGTCCCGGCAGGGTGAAGAGAGCTTTAAAGAAGTTTGGAGCGATTAGAACGCCTCAGGATTTGATACTCTTTACAGAGGTCTACGTTCCGTTTCAGGAGACCAGAGATTACGTAAAGAGGACCTACGTTAACCTCTACTACTACTCAAACCTTTACGGTAAGGGGACGGAGTGGAAGATTTTCTCAAAGCACTGATAGAGGACGGCTACAAGAAGAACACGATAGACACCTATAGGAGAGTTCTTAAGTACTTTCACTCTTTTTTAAACCTTTACGGCTACGACCTTACAGACTTTGACGAGGATAAACTGTACGGTTACTTTTCCTCCCGTTACAGAACCGAGAAGAGCTTCAGGACTGCCATGTCTGCCATTCAGCACTACCTGAAGTTTAAGGGTATAAAGAGGCGTTTAAGGTTCGTTCCCCCTGAGTCTTCCGAGTTTCAGGAGTTTAGACCCGTAAGCGATGAGGAGTTTAAGCTCCTCTACTCGCAGCTTTCAAAACTTAAGTCGGAGGACTTGAAAACTGCCCTCCTTATGATTTTCAGGCTTGGTCTTTCCCCTTCTGAGATAGGGAAGCTGAAGGTGAGCTCCTACGGCCACTTTATGGGAATTCCCGTTCTTACAGAGAAGAAGATAAAGCGGTTCGTTATAGACGAGGAGATTAAGGAGCGGCTTGAGGAGAAAAAGTTTGAGAAGCTTCCGATAGCTCCCCTTCTTGACGTAAGGCCTTCAACTATTAAGGTTACCTTCCACAGGATAATGAAACAGCTGGGCTTGAACCTGACGGTTTCTGACTTTAAGGACAACTACGTGGCGGAGCTCCTCAAAATCGGCCTCCCCATAGACATTGTTGTTGAGTACTCAGGAAGGAGTTTGGAACGGGTTTCTTACATAAACAGGGTTTTAAACCTTCAGAGTAAGGCGGAAGTTATTGAGAAGAAGCTGAAAAAGAGGAGTCAGTAGGTGCTACCGTTAGCTTAACGCTCCTGTTAAGGGGGAAGACCCTTGAAATAAATATCTCCTCTCCGTCTGTAAAGGTTGCTACCTCTCCCAGTTTTGCAAGCTCTAAAACGGCCAGGAAGTAGGTTATTGCCTCCAGTTTGCAGGAGCTCTTCCGGAGGAGATCTGAGAAGGGGATGAGGTAGTTCTCCCTCATCAATCCTCTTATCTCTTCCATTTTGTCTGAAACTTTAAAGCTCTCAGACGAGATTTTAATTCCAACTTTTAGTTTCTTCGGCCTTTTCCTCTCAAACAGGTTTATAAGTGCGTTTTTAAGGTCTTCCGGCGTGTTTGCTATCTTTACCTTTTCCTGGAACTGGAAGATAAGGTCGGATGGGTCGTGTTTAAGGTACTTTGCCGCTTCTTCCTCTAACTTTTCAAGCTCTTTTGCAGCCTTTTTTGATTTCAGGTACTCCTCAATTATCTGAACAAGCTCTTTCCTAGGGTCTTCCTCTTCTTCCTTGGGAATCAGGTATTCAGACTTTATCCTTGCAAGGGTGGCGGCCATAAGCAGGAACTCTGAGGCCAGCGGTATGTTGAGCTCCTGCATTCTGTAGATGTAGTTGAGGAACTCTTCCGTAATCTCTGCAATTGGAATGTCGTAAATGCTTACTTCCCTTTTCTTTATCAGGTAGATAAGGAGATCTAGGGGGCCTTCAAAGACCGGCGTCTCTACTTTTATTGCCATTTAAAGACTATCCCCTTATCGCTGCTATTAGGTTTGCAAACTCGGTTGTGAGGAGCTCCATCACGTCGTCTATGGAGATGAGGCCTACTAGCTTACCTTCCTTGTCTACAACTATCAGGCGGCGAACGGCGGCTTCTCTGAAGGTTTTTGTCAGCTCAAAGAAGGTGGCGTCTTCCCTTATTGTTATCGGGTCTTTTGTCATAACCTCCCTTACCGGTGTGTCTGGAGACTTCTCTCTTCCCACAACCCTCAGGGCTATGTCTCTGTCGGTTATGATCCCTACGGGTCTGTCTCCGTCAATTACGACAAGGCTTCCCACCATTTTGTCTTCCATTCTTTTTGCTGCTAACTTCACCGGGTCGTCGGGTTCAATTACTACGACTTTTCGTTTTATTAGGTCTTTAACCGGCATCTCTCCCTCCTGAAAGGCTGTTTTCAACTTTAATATTAGTTCGGAGGGAGATGGGGTGTAAAGGAGGAGGGGAGCTCCCTACCCCTCCTTAGATATACCTTTCAGAATTAGAACGTACCTTGGGTGGTTGATGTTGTACATGGCGGGGAACTTCTGGTAGATAGGGCCGGCGTATATGGTCTTTCCGTTCTCCTTAACCTCTACCAGAATTGCAGGGTTCTGGGGCTCGTTGGAGCCTGACGTGTAGCCGTTGTCAAGGACGAGGTGGGGAACGATGTAGAGAACTTTGATCTCCAGCCCTCCGTACTTAACGGTTTCCCCGTTGTGAACTTTAAACTCCTTTACGACCTTACCGGAGGCCTTGTCTACAATGTCAACGGTTGCCGTCTTCCAGGTCTTTGTAACCTCTTCTGGAATTCTTATGGGTCTGTCAAACTTTGTCATGTTCTTGCTGGTGTGCATTGACATAAGCTGTTTGTCTACCTTAGGATGTCCTGGAGGCATACCCATGTTTCCGTTTATCGGTGGATGCCCCGGAGGGAGTTCTTTGTTAACGGGTGGGTGCCCTGGTGGAAGCTGTGAATTTTCCTTGTTGAGTGACGTTAACGGCTTTGGCATAGGTGCAGTTTCCTGTTTGGAGGAAGTGTTCTCTTTGCTTGAGCTCTCTTGATTACCGCACGAGGAAGCGGCGGCGGTTGATAGCCCTACTAAAAGGGCAAGTAGTGCTGCTTTTAACTTCATCGCACTCTCCTTAAGTGTTTGATTTAGAAAGCTATTCTACCAAAGTGGAACTTATAGTCATTTCCTATTTCAGATATTGTCAAGTTAAAATCCTGTTTCAGTTTACTAGGAAATCGGCAGGAGGCGGTATGGAGAGAAGGGAGTTCCTTAAGGTTGCAGGACTTACAGTTCTGTTAGGTGCTGGTGTAAAGTTAGAGGGTGCTTACGGTGAAGAGCTCTTTAAGCCGGTTCTCATATTTGACCAGGGAAAGTGTATGAGCTGTAAGGCCTGTATGGCTGCGTGTCAGCTTGAGCACGGCCTCAACGAAACGCCTGAAATTAACCTCTTCTGGATTAAAGAGAAGGAGATTGGAGAGTACCCCAAGGCAAAGCTTGTCTTCCACCAGGAGAAGATCTGCGTAAACTGTTTTGACCACCCTTGCGTCTCTGCATGCCCCTTCGGAGCCATCTCTGTTAAAAAGGGCGGCGTTGTTGTTATAGACGAGGCAAAGTGTACAGGTTGTGAAAAGTGCGTTCCCGCCTGCCCCTTCGACGGCATCGTTATGGATAAGGGAAACAAGGCTAAAAAGTGCGACCTCTGTTTTGAGAGGGCAGTTAAGGGAGGAGACGTTCCAAGGTGCGTTTCTGTCTGTCCCAGCGGAGCTCTCATCTACGGAAACCTCTACAAACCTACCGGGCCTTTAGCGGAGCTCTTAAAGGCAAGGCCGGAGGTAAGGAGAGCTCTCCTTAAGAGCCACCACGCTGAAATCGTTCCAGAGGTTGAGAAAGTTAACCCCTATTCCTACCCGGAAACAAAAAAACCTGAGGGAGACAGGATTGTTAACACCGTCTGCCTTGCCTGCAACGCCCGCTGCGGTTTAAGAGTGACCGTTAAAGACGGAAAACTTGCTCAGGTAGACGGAAACCCCTACCACCCCTACAACCGTTCCGGTAAGGAGATTCCCTACACCACTCCGCTGGAGGAGAGCTTTAAGGCAGTTGCAACAACCTGTGCAAAGCCACAGATGGACAACGACTACCTTTTTAACCCCTACAGAATTACGCAGCCCCTCAAAAGGATAGGAAAGAGAGGAGAGGGTAAGTTCAAGCCCATTAGCTGGGAGCAGCTGATAAGGGAGGTTTCAGAGGGTGGATACCTATTTAAAGAAATTGGAGATAACCGCTACTACCCGGGAATAAAAGACGTTCTCTCAGATGAGCCTGTTGACCCGGGAGCTCCCGAGCTCGGCCCTAAAAGGAACCAGCTGGTCTGGTTTACAGGCCGCTCACAGGCAGGAAGGAGCCACTTCATAAAGAGGTGGGTCTTTAACGCCATAGGCTCAAAGAACTACATAGCCCATACAGACATCTGCGGAATCGGCTTCAGAATGGGCAACTACGCCCTTTCAGACGGAAAGCAGGTTGAGTTTAAGGCCGACTACTGGAACAGTAAGTATATGCTGGTTTTCGGTTCAAACATCTACTCGGCACAGCAGCCGGGGGTTAACACTTCTGGAGCCATAATCGCAAGGAGAATTGCAGCAGGGGAACTGAAGCTAGTTCTCATAGACCCCAGAGCTCCCAAAGCGGTTGCCCACGCCCACAGGTGGCTTCCCGTTAAGCCCACCAAAGACGGAGCCCTTGCAATGGGCTTCATAAGGGTAATGCTTGAAAACAGCTGGTACGACAGAGACTTCCTCTCAATTCCGTCTATGAAAGCTGCTGAAAAGGCCGGAAGAAACGTCTACACAAATGCCACCCACCTTGTAATAGTTGACGAGAACCACCCTGAAGCCGGAAGAGTTCTAAGAGTTAAAGACGTTAAGGGACTCAAAGGGAAACCCGATGAGGAAGTTGTTATAGACCCTGAAAAGAGAAAACCGGTTCCTGCCGGGAGTGTAGGGAGAGCTCTCCTTGAGTGGGAGGGAGAGGTAAACGGCATTAAGGTGAAAACTGCCTTCTCACTTATGAAAGAGAGCGTTATGAAACACCCCCTCTCCTTCTACGCTGAAGAGTCTGGAATTGACGAGAAGACCATAAAAGAGGTAGCAAAGGAGTTCTGGGAGCACGCCCCTTACGCTGTTGCCTTTGCCTACCACGGAGGAGGAAACTACGTAGGAGGAACCTACGCAAGCTACGCCCTCTCTATGATGAACGCCCTCGTTGGAAACATCAACAGGAAGGGAGGCTACCTGTGCAGAGGTAAGGGAGCGGCCAGCTGGCAGAACGGGCTCTACGACCTTAAACACTTCCCCGGAATGAAAAAGCCTAAAGGCGTGAAAATCTCAAGGGAGAAGGCCAGATACGAGGATACAACAGAGTTTAAGAAGAAGGGCTACCCGTCAAAGCTCCCCTGGTTCCCGTTCACAAAAGGCGGCCTTTCCGTCTCTGCAATCTCAGGAATTGACCAGAAGTACCCCTACCCGGTTAAGGTCGTTATTACCTACTTCTCAGACCTCATCTACAGTATGCCCGGAGGAAGGCGCTTCATAGAGACCCTGAGCGACCCCGATAAAGTTCCCCTCTACATCTCGGTAGACACGACCATAAACGAGACAAACATCTACGCCGACTACATCGTTCCAGATGTAACCTACCTAGAAGGACACTACGGCTTCCTCACTCCCCACGCCCCAGGCTGCTGGTTTACGGCGGTAAGAACGCCCGTAGTTGAGCCTCTAACGGGAAGGACTACCGATGGAAGACCTTTCTGTATGGAAACCTTCCTTATAGACGTTGCCCGCTATCTGAAACTTCCCGGTTACGGCGAGAGGGCAATTCCCGGAAAAGATGGAAAACTCTACCCTCTCATCACCCCTGAAGACTACTACCTGAGAGGGATTGCAAACCTTGCAGAGAACGCAAAAGTGGAGAGAGCTCCCCAAAACGAGGTCAGATACGTTGAGGAGAACTACTACGTTGCAAAGTTTAAGGGAATCCTTCCCAAAGAGCAGTGGGAAAAGGTCTGCACAGTTCTTGTAAGGGGAGGAGTCTTCAGGCCTTACGAGGAGACCTTTGACGAGAAGGGTAACTTTAAGTTTGGAATCCCGAAGGTCTGCATCTGGAACGAGAAACTTGGAACCAGTAGGAATTCTCTAACCGGAGAGAGACTCTGGGGAACTCTCCGCTACTACCCTGCAACAACCTACTTTGGAAAACCTGTGGAAGAGGTTGATAAGGACTATCCCTTCAACATCATCACCTACAAGTCCGCACTCCACACACAGTCAAGAACCATCGTCTACAACCAGGCCCTCGTTTACGACCCGGACTTTGAGCTAAAAATCAACCCGAAAGACGCCGAGAGGTTGGGTCTTAAAGAGGGCGATAAGGTCAGGCTCTACTCAAAGAGCAACAAAAAAGGAGTTGTTACAAAGGTTAAGGTTACAAACCTTATCCGCCCCGGCGTTGTTGCCTACTCCCACCACTTCGGCCACTGGCAGCACGGAGCCTCTCCGGTTTACATAGAGAACGCAGCAGAGGTTTTAGTTGGCGGTAAAAAGGTTACGAATGGAAACTGGACAAAAGTTGACCCCAGGCGTGGCGTTGGCGTTACGATGAACAGGCTCACAAGGAGAGACGAGGAGCTCTACGACCTGCCCCTCGTTGAGCCCATTGCGGGAATTCCAGACTTCAGCAGCACAAGGGTGAAAATTGAAAAGGTTGAGGAGGATTAAGATGAGAAAGCTCTTAACTGTAACTGCCGCTGTTCTGATTTCAACCTCAGCCTTCGGTGCCACCTACCAGCTTACAGGGACCGTTGACGTTAAGCCTCAACCCAACGCAAAACTGGTTGAAATCTGGATACCCGTTCCCTACGAGAACCGGTGGCAGAAAATAGAGAAAATAGAGGTGGATTCCCCTTACTCCTTTACTCTTCAGAAAGAGGACGAGTACGGCAACAGGTTCATCTACATAAGGAAGGAAGGGGGTGTAAAGGAGCCTTTCAGGGTAAAGGTTACCGTTGTTGTTGACAGAAAAGAGGTTTCTCCCACTAAAAGAGGCTGCCCCGTTCCCCTTCGCTACTACCTTTCAGACAGGCTCGTTCCCGTTGAGAAGTTTAAGAAACTTGCAGAGACGATAACTGCCGGGAAGAAAACAGACCTTGAGAAGTTAAGGGCTATCTACGACTACGTTGTCTCCCACATGAAGTATCAGAAGACCGGAAAAGGCTGGGGAAGGGGAGACGCAATCTGGGCCTGTTCTGCAAAGCACGGCAACTGTACAGACTTCCACTCCCTCTTTATAGCCCTCTGCAGGGCTGCCGGAATCCCTGCCCTCTTTGAGATAGGCCTTCCCGTTAACGGAAGCGGCGTTGTTAAGGGATACCACTGCTGGGTTCTTGCCTTTCCCAAAGGCTACACCTACGGCATAGACGCCTCAGAAGCTGCCAAACACCCCAAGAAGCGAAACTACTTCTTCGGCAACCTCTGCGACCACAGAATTGGAATAACGAGGGGAAGAGACCTTCTCCTCTCTCCTCCTCAGCACGGAGAGAGGCTTAACTTCCTCTACAAAGCCTACGAAGAGGTTGACCTCAAGCCTTCAAACAG
>Ga0256831_1000505_pt1 | contig 20063 bp, 20 predicted proteins | sample 132544metaG_FD_189087 | JGI IMG/M metagenome (GOLD analysis project Ga0256831, IMG submission 189087) | Hydrothermal vent microbial communities from Lau Basin, Pacific Ocean - 132-544 | ecosystem: Environmental > Aquatic > Marine > Hydrothermal vents | place: Pacific Ocean: Lau Basin | collected... | reverse complement strand
CCGATAGAACGTCAGGGTGGTGTAAAACTTTGGTTGAAAGGGTTAAAGCCTCTTTAAGGTTCTCCGTATACTTGCCTCCAGCAAGCCTTCTCAGTTCTTCAGCAGCTCCCTCTGTAATGTCTATGTAGGAGACTCTAACTCCCCGTTCTCTATCGGGCTCAAGCCTTCTGCCTGAAGGAACCTCAACGATGGCCGCCCCTCTCATCACACCACCTGAAGGAGAGATGCCCTCAAGGAGCCGTCTGTAGAAACGGAGACCTAAAGAGACAGGAACTTCAGAGAGAGAAAAGAGCTTTTCAAGTAAAGCTTCGGTGGGAGCTCCCCCCTTCACCTCGTAAACGGGAAGTGCCCTGAGGTAGACAGGCTCCTCTTTCAGCTCTTCAAGTTTAAGAGAGATAAAGTCGGGCCTGCCTTTAGAGTGGTTTCTGGCCCGCCGAAACAGTGATAAGATGACCTCTTCTAACTGCTCTTCAGGAACTATCCTCTCGGCCCCCGAGATGTGGAGCCCACCTTTAGAGCTCCTCATCTTTACGCTGAAGAGTGCCATTAACCTCTACCTTTAACGGGTTTCTGAACCACAGGTCGTTCTGAGGAAACGGAATCTCAATACCGTTCTCTTTGAAAAGTCTGTTTATCCTTTCGTGAAGGAGAGACTTTATGCCAAAGGCAACGTCCTTTCTCTCCACGTAGTAGATGAGTTTAAAAATAAGGGCACTGTCTCCAAAGTTTGTAAAGTAGACGGAAGGTGGTGGATTATCAAGAATGCCATCAACTCCTTCGGTTGCTTTGAGAAGGAGCTCCTTAACCTTCTCAACGTCTGAACCGTAGGCAACTCCAACTTCCACAAAGTCTTTCACCTTCGGGTCAGGGTAGAGGGAGTTCTCAATAACCCCCTCTGTAAGTTTTGAGTTGGGAACTGTTATCAGGTTGTTTCCAGAAATGGTCAGGATTCTCGTTGTCCTCAATCCAATGTCGTAAACGTAGCCCTCAACGTCAATGTCCTTTATGTAAACCCTGTCTCCTATTCTGAACTGTCTGTCTGTTACAAGCATTATTCCGGAGATAAAGTTCTTTATCGTATCTTTCGCTGCAAGGCCAACAGCAAGAGAACCTACACCTAAGGATGTAATCAGAGAGGTAACGTTAAATCCCAACCTATCCAAAACGGCAATTAGAGCAATGAGAACTATAAAAACGTTCACGATCTTTGAAATCATTGAGTAGTAAGTATCAATCAGCGGAGCTTCGTTGGTTGAAACCTTCTTCTTTACCCTCTCAGAGAACTTCTCAAGGAGAAGGTCTGACAGCCGCACTACGATAAAGGTTGCTATAAAAACGTAGAGAATGAAAAAGAGGGTATTCAGAATCCCCATCAGTTTAGAAGGGAGTCCCAACTGAACCACAGACAGGTTTAAGAAGAGGAGAAACAGGAAGTAGGATATCCAGGAAGAGAGGCTTATCATTATCTTCTCTGCCTTTGTTATCTTCCTGTCAAAGAGGGCAACTTTAACGATGAGGGCTTTTATAAACCGTTTACTCCACAGGGAAAAGAGGGCAAGGAGAAAGAAAAAGACAGCGAGGGTATACTCAACCTTTATCCAGGGAAAAGCCGTTGATACGGTATGAACAACGCTCTCTTTCAGTGAAGAGAGGGCACTTTCAGTATGGCGAACCATTAAAGGTCCTCCCTGGTAAGGATAAAGGTTACAGGGCCATCGTTCACAATGTGAACCTTCATATCTGCACCGAATATTCCGGTCTGAACGGGAGCTCCCTCCTCTCTACACTTCTCAACAAAGAGGTTGAACATCTCTTCCGCCTTTGAAGGTTCCTCTGAAGACTGAAAACTGGGACGGCGCCCTTTCCTGCAGTCTGCAGCAAGGGTAAAGTTGGGAACGACGAGGAGCTCCCCTCCAACATCCCTTACTGAAAGGTTCATCTTACCGCTATAATCCTCAAATATCCTGAGCCCAACGATTTTCTTCGCCATCTTCTCAACGTAAGACTTCAGGTCTCCCTTCTCAAAACCTATTAGAACAACAAGGCCTTTGCCTATCTCTGCGACAGTTTCCCCCGAAACTACAACTTTCCCTGAAAGAACTCTCTGAACGCAGGCTTTCATACCTCACCCCTGAAACCAAAGGTGTTTTACGCCGTCAACTATAAACTGGGAGCCCAGAGCTCCCACGAAAAGGCCAAATATCCGAACTGTAACATTAATACCGGTGGTTCCTAACTTCCTGGCAAAAAACGAGGCCTGAGAGAGAATCAGATAAGTGATCAAAGTTGAAACTGCGATGGCTGAGAGGAGCTCCCCAAACTGAACCAGACCTCTAACCTCTTCTCTGAAGATGAGAAGGGTTGTAAAGGCACCAGGGCCAAAGAGAACCGGAATTCCAACGGGAACTATAGAGATGTCCTCTTTTTCAGCTGCAGCCGAATCCTCTTCCTCAGTGTGTTTGGTTCTGGGCGGCTTTGCCTGAAGCATCTGAAAGGCCATATGAAGGAGTATGAGGCCACCAAAGATCTTTATGCTGAAAATGTTAACTCCCATAAGGTTTAAAAGAGCATCCCCCGAAAAGACCGTAACGAGAGAAGCAACAAGAACGGTCAAAGAAGATTTAAGAGCCACCCGTTTAATCTCCCTGACAGACTCAACAAGACCTGCCACCATAATGGCGGCAAAGATGGGATCCATTATCACAAGAAGGGAAATCAGGAACTTCAGGAAACCCATAACCTTCTCCAGAGGTAGTCAAGAAAGGTGAAGAGGAAAACCGTTAAAGAAATGTAGCCGTTAAGGTTGAAGAAGGCGTAACCTATCTTAGACCTGTCTTTAGAAACCAGAATGTGCTCTTTCACCATAAAGAGAGTGGAGAGTAAAAGGCCTAAATAGTAGAAAAACCCCATGTGTTCAAGGATGCCCACTACTATAAGCCCTATAAGGGTAAGAACGTGAAAGAGGCGTGAAACGAGGAGAGCTCTCCTCTCACCGAGCTTTGCGGGTATTGAGTAGAGACCCTCCCTCCTGTCAAACTCAACGTCTTGAAGGGCGTAGATGATGTCAAAACCGGCAACCCAGAGGGCAACAGAGAAGGTAAGTATAAGGGCTGGAAGGTCTATACTACCTCTCACGGCAACCCAGGCCCCTAAAGGTGCAAGGGCAACGGCAACACCTAAAACAACGTGGCACAGGGCTGTAAACCGTTTTGTAAAGGAGTATAGGGTAAGGATGAATATGGCAACCGGAGAGAGCTCTAAGGCCAGCCTGTTGAGTTTGTAGGCGGCATAAACCATAACAGCAAAGCCCACAAAGGCCAGAACAAAGGCTTCAGAGCGCTTAACCAGTCCCCTCGGAATGTGCCGGCCGGCAGTTCTCGGGTTCTTTGCGTCAATTTCGGCATCTATGGCTCTGTTTAAGCTCATTGCGGCAGTTCTTGCACCAAAAAGGGCAACAGTTATCCAGAAGAGCTGGTAAAGAGTAGGAAAACCGTTGGCCGCCATAAGGGCAGCAGTCAGGGCAAAGGGAAGGGCAAAGATGGTGTGTTCAACCTTTATAAGCTCCATGTAGGTTTTAAAACGGCCAAGAACTCCCATCAAGAGCTCTCCTCTAAGAGCTGAACGCACTCACCAATGTGTTTAAAAACGTAGTCGGGTCTGAGGTCAGGTTCAATACTTTCTAAAACAGACAGGTCTTTATACTTTCCGCTTAAAACAAAAACGGTTTTGAATCCGGCAACCTTTTTGCCCTCTGCAAGGTCTGTAAACGGATCGTCGCTAACCATGTATACCTTTTCAGGGTCAGAAATTCCAAGGAGCTCAAAGGCTCTATCAAAGTACTCTTTAGAGGGTTTACCAAAGGAGATAACCGGCTTGTTTGAAGCGTAAGAGAGGGCTTCCGCAACTGCTCCAACGCTGGGCCCCACAAGGCCATCCGGGTCTAAGATGAGCCTGTTCCTGTGGAAGGCGAAGAGCTCTGCTCCCTCAAGTACAAGGGCAGAGGTGGCAGTTTTGAGTTTTCCGTAGTTTATCTCCCTGTCCCTTCCAACAACAACGGCGTCAACTCTGTGGTCGTCTCTAACGTCAAACCCCTCTTCCCTGAAGAACTCCTTTACCTTTTCGGTTCCGAGGAAGTAGATGCTCTTTACTCCCCTCTTTTTAAGGAAATCTCCGGCAAGGAGAGACGGAGAGAGGAGCTTATCTCTATTAACGTTAAATCCCTTTTCCCTCAGTATCTCAACCAGAACTCCCGGCTTTTCAGTTGAGTTGTTGGTTGCAACTATCCAGGGAATTCCTTTTTCGTCTAAGTAGCGGGTGAACTCAAGGGCTTCAGGAAAGGGTGTGTAGCTCTTATCCTTAACGAGAGTTCCCTCAAGATCAAGGAGAAACCCTACCATCTCTCTCCTCCAGCTGCCTTGATATAACGGCGGCGGCGATTATATCACCTAAAACGTTTATGGCTGTTCTGCACCTGTCAAGGAACCAGTCAACTGCAAGGATGATTCCTATACCCTCTGTGGGAACCCCTATAGACTGGAGAACCAGAACCATCGTAACAAGACCGGCCTCAGGAATTCCGGCGGCACCTATGGCGGCAAGTGTTGCGGTGAGGAAAACGGCAACGTACTGGGAGAGGGAAAGCTCTATCCCGTAGCTCTGGGCAAGGAAGATGGCAGCAACGGCCTCGTAGAGGGCTGTTCCGTCCATGTTTATGGTGGCCCCGAGTGGAAGGGTAAACTCTGCAACTTCCCTTTTAATTCCGGCGGCAATACTTCTTGAAAGGGTTACGGGAAAAGTGGCAGAGGAAGAGGCGGTTGCAAAGGCCGTCAGGAGCGCCTCTTTAACCTTACTTATGAGAGAGTAGGGATTCTTTTTGGTAAAGAGGAAGTAGAGAAGTGGAAGGGTTATAAAGCCGTGGATAAAGAGGCCGGTTAGAACTGTTAATACGTAAACTCCTAAAGAGACGAAAATGGTTTTCAGGGCGGGAGCTCCCCCCATCTGAGCAACTTTTGTGGCGATGAGAGAGCAGACGCCAACAGGCGCCACAGAGATAACCCAGCCGGTCAGCTTTAAAAGGGCGGCATCAAGTTCAGAAACAAGCTGGTGAAGAACCGTTTTCCCGTTCCAGTCAACAGAGAGAAAGGCCAATGAGAAAAGGATTGTTGAAACGATTACAGGAAGAACATCAAAGTCTACAAATGCCTTAAAGACGTTAGAGGGAATGAGTGAAAGAATAAGCTCTTTAAAGCTAAAGGTTACTTCTCTGTGAAACTCCGAACCACTAAAAGAGACTGAAACTCCCGGCTTAAACAGGAGAACGACTGCAATACCGGTAACAACTGCAAGGGCCGTTGTGAGGGTGTAGTAGAGGAGAGCTCTCACTCCAATCTGCCTGAACCTTTCAACGGTCTCCATCTTAAAGATGGCGTTTGCAATAGAAACGGTTATAAGCGGAAGAACGACCATTTTAAGGGCGTTCAGAAAAAGCTCACCTACAAAAGAGGTCTCTTTAGAGAAGGTCGGGAAGAGAGCTCCCAACACAAAACCTAAAAAAACTCCGCCTACCATAAAAAGGAGAAACCTGCTCTTCACAACACCTCCACTGCTGGTTAAATATACCTAATCGGAACAGAAGGCTTAAATTTCAGGTTCCGAAAACCGGAAAGCGAGGAGAGAAGATGGGATTCAACTGCGGAATAGTCGGCCTTCCAAACGTAGGGAAGTCAACCCTCTTTAACGCCCTGACAAACACGATGAAAGCGGAAGCTGCAAACTACCCGTTCTGCACCATTGAGCCAAACGTAGGAGTTGTTGAAGTTCCAGACGAGAGACTCTACAAAATAGCAGAGATAGTAAAACCAAGGAAGATAACACCCACAACGATAGAGTTTGTAGATATAGCAGGGCTCGTTAGAGGAGCAAGTAAAGGAGAAGGCCTTGGAAACCAGTTCCTTGCAAACATCAGAAACGTTGACGCAATAGCCCACGTTGTGAGGTGTTTTCAGGACGAGAACGTTGTTCACGTAGACGGCTCCGTTGACCCGATAAGGGACATAGAGACGATAAACCTTGAGTTAGTTATGAAAGACTTAGAGAGCGTTGAGAAGAGACTTCAGAAGGTGGCCAAGCAGGCAAAGAGCGGAGATAAGAAGCTGAGGGCTGAAGTTGAAGCTCTTGAAAGGATAAAAGAAATATTGGAAGAGGGAAAGAGGATTCACCCGTTTTTAGAGGAGTTGGGAGAAGAGGAGAGAAGGGTTGTAAGGGAGCTCCAGCTGCTAACGGCAAAGCCGGTGATGTACGTTGCAAACGTAGATGAAGAAGGGCTCTTTGAGGACAACGAGTTTGTGAAACGGGTAAAGGAGTACGCTGAGAGAGAGGGAGCTCCGGTAGTCAAGATCTGCGCAAAAATAGAGGCCGAGCTCAGCGAACTTCCCAAAGAGGAGAAGGAAGAGTTCCTAAAAGAGTTAGGAATGGAAGAGCCGGGTCTTAACGCCGTAATAAGGGAAGGGTACAAACTCCTTGATTTAATAACCTTCTTTACTGCCGGAGAACCAGAGGTAAAGGCCTGGACTGTAAAAAAAGGGACGAAAGCGCCCCAGGCTGCAGGGAAGATCCACTCCGACATAGAGAGAGGATTCATAAGGGCAGAGGTGATAAGGTACGAAGACCTGATAAGGGAAGGCTCCATTCAGGCCTGCAAAGAGAAAGGGCTTATGAGACTTGAAGGTAAAGATTACGAGGTTCAGGACGGAGACATAATCCACTTCAGGTTCAACGTTTGATGGAGACAGAGGGAGTAGTCCTTAAAAGCAGGGATTTAGGAGACAGGCTGAGGCACCTGTCTGTATACACAGAAAGGTTAGGGAAGCTCAACCTCATAGTAAAGGTTCAGTCAAAGGAGTTCCCGATAAAGTACGAGCCCTTTTCCGTTACCAATTTCAAGCTCCAGCAAAAAGGTGAAAAGTGGGAAGTTCTGGAAAGCAAGTTAGTTGAAGAGAACTTCCCTACAAACAGAAAAGAGCTAATCTACAGGGCAAAGGTATCTAAAGTTCTGCTGCCCCTTGACCTTCCACCAGGTAAAAGGCTTTACCGGCTGGTAAAGATGTACATGAGGGAAAAGGGAGCTCCCCCAACCTACGCCGCCTTTCTAATGAAGCTAATTTTCCTTGAGGGACTTATGCCCAGACTCTTCAGATGTACTGAATGCGGCTCACGGGAAATTGCAGGATTTTCGGTTGAAAAGGGAGGAGTGGTCTGCAGAAAGTGTAAAGAAGAAAAAGATCTGAACTGGAAAAAGGCCGTGTCTGAAGAGGTCTACCTTTTAACAAAAGAACCCCTTGAAGAGTTAAAGAAGAGGAAGTTCAGGTGGTTAAACTTAATAGAAACAGCCGCCGAAAGACATTTGAAGTTTAGATCTGAAAGGTAATTCCGATATAATTTTTTAAATAGATTCGCAAAAACCGATTAAAGGAAGAGAGGTAAAAATGGCGCCGAAGGTTCTGGTTTTAGGGGGAGGAATAGGAGGCGTTGAAGCTGCCTTTGCTCTGTGCCATAAGTGTTTTGACGTTGAACTTATATCTGAAAGAGACTTCCTCTACATCTACCCAATCTCTATCTGGATACCAACCCACGAGTACCGGTGGGAAGACGTTACCGTTCCCCTTGAAGAGATAGCAAAGGTTAACGGTTTCAAACTGACGATCGGCAGGGTAGAGAGGATATCAACAGCTGAGAAGAGAGTCTACCTGACAGACGGAACCGTAAAAGAGTACGACTACCTTGTAATAGCCATAGGTGGAGCAAAGGTTAAACACAAGGGAAGCGAGAATTTCCTCTCAATCTGCGGAAAGCCAGAAGAGTCTTTAAAAATAAGGGACAGGATTGATGAACTGATAGAAAAGGGAGGCGGAGTAATAGCGGCAGGATTTGGCGGAAACCCGAAAGACCCTTCAGGTGTAAGAGGTGGACCTGCCTTTGAGTTTGTCTTCAACCTGGACTGCTACTTCAAAAAGAGAGGAATAAGGGACAAATTCCAGCTCCACTTCTTTGCACCAATGCCCAAACCGGGAATAAGGCTCGGAGAGAAAAACGCAGAAAAAGCCTACAGAATGCTTGATAAGCTTGGAATAAAAAGGCACTTTGGAAAGAAGATAAAAGAGTTTAAGCCCGACGGAGTTGTTTTTGAAGACGACTCCTTCCTGAAAACAGACCTGACAATGTTCATTCCTGCAACAGACGGCCACCCGGTGTTCAAAAACTCAGACCTTCCCCTCAACGAGGCCGGATTTGTGAAGATAGAGCCAACCTGTGCCGTTCCGGGAACAGATGAAACCGTTTGGGCAATAGGAGATAGCGCTGCCCTTGAAGGGCCAAAGTGGAAGGCAAAGCAGGGCCACATAGCCGAAGTTATGGCAAGAATCGTTGCGAGGAACCTTGAAAATAAGGTGAAAGGAGACCCGAAAAGGGAAGACTACATACACCACCTGCACATAGTCTGCCTCATGGACATGGGACCCTGCTGGATGAGTGGAGCTCTGGTTTACAGGAACGACAAAAGAGCTTTAATGGTTCCCCTTCCCTTCATAGGCCACTCTCTCAAGAAACTGTGGGGCTGGTACTACAAGGCAAGCAAGCTGAAGAAAGTTCCAAGAATCCCGGGATTTGACGCCCCGTAATGGAAAGGTTTGGAATCTTTGAAACGGTAAGGGTAGAAAAGGGAAAACCGGTTCTAATTGAGTACCACTACAAGAGGATGGCGGGGAGCTCCCGCCACCTCAACATCCCCTTTTTCCTAACACTTAACGAGTTCAAAGATAGAGTAGTAGAAGCTGCCGGAAGCGGAACAACGCTGGTCAGGTTCACTCTATTTAGAAACGGAAAAACAGAAATAGAAACGAGAAACTGCCTGAAGAGGGAGTCTGTCTCTCTCCTTCCCGTCTACTCTGTAAAGAGGTGCTTTTCCGCCCTTTCCCGCCACAAAACGGTAGATATCATGAACTCCCTCTACGCAATTGAAGAGGCAAAGAGAAGGGGATTTGACGAAGCTCTACTCTTCAGCAACAAAGGGTTCGTTTCAGAAACGGCATTTGCAAACGTATTCTTCTACAAAAAAGGCATTCTATTCACACCTTCCCTCAAAACAGGGTGCCTTCCCGGAACAAGAAGGGAATTTATAAAAGAGGTGTGCAGCGAAATGGGAGTTCCTGTAGTTGAAGGTTTCTTTGAGATGAAAGAGCTCCTTTCAGCAGACGAAGTATTCATAACCAGCGCAAGGGAAGACATCTGCCCTGTCAGGAAAATCGGCACATATTCGTTAAAAGAAACAACAGGAAAACCCTTTTACAGAAGATTGAAAACAGTTATAGAAGAGGTGGTATTTGGGTAGCGTTATCTACTTTGCATACGGCTCAAATATGGATGTTGAGCAGCTTAAAGAAAGGATAGGGAATAGCTTTGACATCTTGGGACCTGCAGTTCTTAAAGACTACGTTCTGAAATTCAACAAAATTTCAGTTAGAAGAGGAGGCTGTGCAAATATTGAACCGGCTAAAGGAGAGGAAGTATGGGGAATTCTGTTTAAACTTAATGAAGAACAGATAAAAAAACTTGATGTATATGAGGGAGCTCCCACCCACTACAGAAGGGTAAACGTGAAAGTTCAAACGGAAAAAGGAGAAGAATTGGAAGCTGTTACTTACGTAGCATGCGAGGAATTTAAGAGAGAAGGATTGAGGCCCTCGGAAGACTACCTCAAACACCTTCTCTCTGCAAAGGAAATGCTACCAGAAAGCTACATAAAAAAGCTTAAAACTTACAGAAAATAGCAAACCTACTTATTCAGAGAACTGAATATGGCCTCTAACTTCTCCTTCAGAGTTTCAGCTGTGAACGGTTTTACAATGTAGTTGTTAACCCCGGCCTTTATGGCCATAAGAACGTTCTCTTTTTTAGCCTCGGCAGTAACCATTAAAACCGGAAGGTGCTTCAGCTTTTCATCGCTCCTTATGGCCTGAACTAACTCAATTCCGGTCATGTTGGGCATGTTCCAGTCTGTGATAACAAGACCGTATTTATCTGGATTCTGACGCAATTTCTCAAGGGCCTGCTTTCCATCTTCAGCCTCATCAACGTTCTTATACCCTAACTGGGCAAGAAGAGTTTTCAGAATCTTCCTCATAGCCGCCATATCGTCAACTACAAGAATGTTTATATCTGGATTGGGTAGTGCCATTTAAACCTCCTCATTTTGTAATTGCATACTGGTGAACCAACTTAATTAAATCTGGAGCATCAAATTTTACAAGGTGGGCATCGGCTCCTACAAACTTACTCTTATCAACGTTCGCCCTGTCGCTAAGAGAAGTATTAATAATTACAGGAATTTTTGAAAGCTCCGGATCTTCCTTCACCTTACGGGTAAATGTCAAACCGTCCATACCGGGCATCTCAATGTCTGAAATTATGAGCTGAACGTAATCTGTTATGTCTTTACCCTGGGCCTTCGCCTCCTCAAGCCACTGGTGGAGCATCTGAAGGGCCTCAATTCCGTTCTGTGCCTCGTAAACGGTGTGGCCGTCTGCCTCAAGAATCCGCCTGATTATCTTCCTTGCAACGGGGCTATCGTCAAGGATAAGTATCTTGAAGTGGCCCTTCTTCTCTATTCCCTCTATATCTTTCTTAATCTCCTCTTCACCGAAAATCTTAATCATTCCAAGTTCATCAAGTATTCCCTCAAAGTCTAACAGCAGAAGGAGCTTATTGTCTTCTATCTCAACAACTCCAACAACCTTGCCACCCAACTTTTCATCAATGCTTTTGGGCGGCCTCTTAATATCTGCCCACTTTATACGTCTTATCCTTTTAGCCTCGTGAACTATTACACCAACTATCTCCCTTAAGAACTCCATAACAATTACGTAACGGCCGGCGTTGGGAGGCTCTTTTATCTTCATCCATTTAGCAAGGTTGATTATGGGAACCATCTGCCCCCTGATCTTTGCAAGTCCTTCCGCCTCAGGGGGCAGACCGGGAGCTTTAATAATATCTCTGGGGCGGAATATTACCTCTTTAACCTTAGCAACGTTAACTCCCAATATCCACTCATAAGTAGAACCATCGTCAAGAACTTCGTACATTCTGAAGTCAATTATCTCAAGCTCGTTGGCACCGGTCTCAAGTATCTTTGGAAGGAGCTCTTTCTTCTTAGCCATAACTAAGCCCTTTCATCACTTTTTTGTTTGGAGAGAACGATCTCTGCTATGGCCTTTATGAGTCTTTCAGAAATCCTGTTAACAACGTCAGAGATTTCCTGCTCTTTACCTTTAATCTCCTCAAGGTCGTCGTTGTTCATGGCAACAAAGAGCTCTTTAAGGAGAAGCTTAACCTCAAAGAGATCATCCTCAACACCTTCAAGAATATCCCTGAGCTCAGGATACTTCTGAAGGAGCTCTGCAATCTCTTTGTTCTGGAAGCTGAGACTCCTTATAAGGCTATCAACTTCGGCAATGAGGGAAATATCGGGGTTAAGGTCCTCAACAAACTTGGCCTTAACAACGTCGTTAACCTTAGCGGTAAAGTTACCAAGCTCTGCCAGTTTATCAAGGAGAATAGCTGCATCACCGAGCTTAAAGATGTAGAAGGTCTCCCAGATTTTGTGAAGGCTTGCATCTGTCTTCTCTGCAATCTTAATTATCTTGTCGGCCTGCTCTCTGACTGACTGAACAACGTTATTAGCTTTGTGGATATTCTTAACGATCTCCTCTGTCTTATCCTTCTGAACCGCAACAACGTTAGACAGGTCTTCTATAACTTTCAGAACTTCCTCTGAAGAACCTTTCAGAGTAGCGTAGGTTGACTGGTTCTCTTTAAAGATGTTCATTCCGTCCTCAACGGCAACAACGCTCTTGTTTGTGATTTCGGCAGTTTTAACCATCTGCTCTCTCATATTTTTAACAACTTCTCTAATCTCGGTGGCAGACTTGTTTGTTCTCTCCGCAAGTTTCCTCACCTCGTCGGCAACAACGGCAAATCCCCTTCCGGCCTCTCCAGCCCTTGCAGCCTCTATGGCAGCGTTCAGAGCTAAAAGATTTGTCTGTTCTGTAATAGACGTAATAACTTCAACAACCCTATCAATCTGTTCTGTTTGAAGTTGCAGCGATTTAACAACGTCTTCCATCTCTTTTGTAATGTTCCTTATGTACTGCATCTGATCTATAGACTCAAGGGTCTTCTTCTCAGCCTCTTCAAGTTTTGAAAGGACAAATTGGTAGTTTTCCATAAGCTTTTTAGAGACCTCTACCAGCTTATTAACCGTTTTCTCTATTTCATCGGTTGCAACTATCTGGTTTTCAGAGAGTTTAAGAACTTCTTTTAGCTCTTTTATCGCAATAGAAACGGCAACTATTGTGGCAAGGTTGTTAACCAGAGATTGCTTTGTTGCCCTGAGGTTTTGGAGGAACATCCTCCTTGATTTCTCAAGTTGATCCTGAATTTCCTTTTCAGCAGTGGCGTCTTTCCAGGTTGCCATGTAGTACCTTACAGAGCCATCTCTGTTGGCAATGGCGTGGCGGTAAGAGGCCATAACGTAAGGACCAACTGGAATATCTGCATTTTTCTTGTGTTCTCCCGGGCGGGTAGCTTTGAGGAGCTCCTTAACCCTTTCAGGGTCTTTGTGGAAGACGTGAATACTTGTACCGATAAGTTTATCCGGATCAACTCCGAACTCACTGATAAATACGTCTCTCCACTTGTTGGCTATCTCAAGAGCTCTCCTGTTAGCGTAAACGATCTCATTACCGGCACGACCCGGCTTAAAGTCTGGAGTAGCAAGGAAAATAGCTTCTTCCATAAGGGAATCAAGGATCTGCTGGTACATGTATATGTCGTTGTCCATCTGGTCAACTTTCTTTTTGTAGTTTTCCACTTCTTTAGAGAGCTCAAAGTTCCTCTGAGAGAGTTTTTTTAGCTCCTCCTGAAGGGAGCTCTTCTCCCTCTCACACTCTTCACACTTCTTCTGGAGCTTCATGTTTTCAATCTTTAACTTTTCCAGCTCTCCTTTGAGCCGCTCTATTTCCCTCCTCTCACCTGAACAGAACATCTCACTCCTCCTGATTAAATATTGATTCAACGTTAAGTAAGATAAGGAGTTCTCTATCAAGTTGAACAACGCCAGATATAAACTTCACGTCAATTCCTATTGTTCCAATTGGTTCAGGAAGTATGTCACTTTCGGGGAACTTTACAGAACCGACTATCTCATCAACTATAACTCCCACTTCCCCTTTTGGGGTTTCAAGAATAACTATTTTGTTCTTTTCGTATATATCTTCGGGTATCTGATACGGAATTTTCAGGTGCTCTTTCAGGTTTATAACAGGAACGATCTTTCCCCTCAGGTTCATAACCCCTATAACGAAGGAAGGGGCCTTCGGAACAGGAGTTAAATCCCTGTTGTTGGTTATCTCTATTATCTGTTCTATAGGAACACCAACAAGCTCTTCGTTGAGCCTGAAGGCTATTACCTGAACTTCCCTCTCGTGTACTTCTCCTATTAACTCCTCAACTCCTAAAACACTACGTTCCTTCTCTTTCGCCTCTTCACTCATCTCTTAACCCCAATAAGCTTTGTCCTGTAGTCGGAAAGTAGAGAATTCAGATCCAGTATAAGGACAACCCTTCCATCTCCAGCTATGGTTGCTCCTGCTATTCCGGGGATGTCGGAAAGGAGCTCCCCTAAAGACTTGATAACTATCTCTTCCTCTCCAAAGAGCTTCTCTATAGAAACGGCAATTAACTTCTCACCAACTTTAACGATAACAACAAACGCTTTTTCATTGTTATCCGGAACCTCTAACAGCTCATTCAGAGAAAAGAGGGGAAGAACCTCATCTCGCAACATGAAACTTCTGAAACTTCCCACCTCTTTAACCTGATCTTCCTGATACCTTACTATCTCAACAACCGAGTGGAGAGGAACGGCATAAACCTGTCCGTTACAGCCGAGCATGAGGGTCCTGATAATTGCAACTGTAAGGGGAAGTTTTAAGAGAATTGTAGTTCCCCTACCGGGCTCACTGTCTATCTCTATAGAACCCCGTAGGGAGTGAATTGTGCTGGCAACAACGTCCATTCCAACGCCACGACCTGAAACATCGCTTACCTTATCGGCAGTTGAGAAGCCGGGGAGGAAGATGAGCTCGTAGGCTTCCTTATCGCTCATCTGAGCTGCCTGTTCGGGAGTTATCAACCCTTTCTCAAGAGCTTTTTTCTTAACCTTCTCAGGATCAATTCCCCTTCCATCATCCTGAATGCCAACAACAATGTGATCTCCCTCGTGGTAGGCAAAGAGCCTGATGGTTCCAACTTCCGGCTTACCTTTAGCGACCCTCTCCTCTGGCGGCTCTATACCGTGGTCTAAAGCGTTTCTTACAAGGTGAATAAGCGGGTCTTCAAGTTTATCAAGAATGGACCTGTCAAGCTCCGTATCCTCACCTTCTATGATAAGCTGAACCTTTTTGTTGAGTTTTCTGGCAAGGTCTCTTACAAGGCGGGGGAACTTACTGAATATCTTTTTAATCGGCTGCATTCTCAGTTTCATAACGGCGACCTGAAGGTCGCTAACGGTCCTGTCAAGGCTCGTTACGGCCTCTACCAATTTCTCAACCGCTTCTGTACGACACTCTTTTTCAACATCCTGCGTGACTCTGAGGATTCTGTTTCTGTCAAGAACGATCTCTCCAACCAGGTTCATAAGGTTCTCTACCCGTTCAACGTCAACCCTTATGGTTTCAGAGCTTTTCTTCTCCGCTTTTTTGGGGGTAGTTTTCGTTTTTGAGGAAGATGGAGACTTAGAGGCAACTGTTTTTTGAGGTTCCTTCTGTTCTTCTGGAACCTCTCTTCTCTCCTCTTCCTTTTTCTCCTGAGGCTGGGTTTCCTTTTTCTTTATCAGGTCTTTAACGTCTTTCCCTTCCTCTATCAGTTTCTCTATCTCAGGAATAACGTCCATAGGACGCTTATCGGGTGGCATCAAAATGATCTCTTCCAATATTCCCGCAAGGTCTTTATCGGGATACTGGAGTATAAGTTCTTTCAGTTTGTCAGATATTCCGTCAACGAACTCTACTTCTCCCTCTAACGAAGCGCTCTTCTTTCCATCACCTTCAGAAGAAACCGAAGTAGTTGGTGATTCACCTTTCAAAACGGCATCTAAACGGGAAAGGAGTTCCTCTATCTCTTCCATGTCGGGGAGCTCCTGGCTATCCTTAAGCATCTGGAGGGCCTCTTTTAACTTATCAATACCCTCCAGAATAACGTCCATAATCTCAGGGGTGAGAGTCATCTCATCGTTTCTGAGCTTGTTGAAGATGTCCTCTATCCTGTGAGCAATCTCAACAATAGGAGTAAGGTTGAGAAAGCCTGCTCCCCCCTTAAGCGTATGCATTCCTCTAAATATCTTGTTCAGGAGCTCCTTGTCTTCCGGATTTGACTCAAGGTCAACCAGGTCCTGGTCTAAATTTTCAAGGATCTCCTCGGCCTCTACCAAAAACTCTTCTAAGATCTCCTGAAGCTCCTCTGGAATCTCTACCTTCATCGCCCTATCTCCTAAAGGCCAAACTGCTTCATAATTTCATCAACTTCAGACTGAGAAACTTCTTTCCTCCACTCAAGTTCCTCAAGCTTTTTCCTTATCTCCTCTTTTTCTTCCTCTTTCTCTGTCTCTTCAAGTCCTGCAACTAAAGCAACCCGAACTATGCTCTTTTCAAGGTCAAGGAGAAAATCCCTTACCTTTAAAAGCCTTTGAGCCATAATATCCTGAAACTCAAGAAGAGTCAGAGCATTCATAAGGGTAGTAAGAACCGACTGGATGAGAGAAATGGCCTCCTCTTTTCCTTCTCCTTCAAGGTTTGAAACTATCTCAACTGCCTTCTGCAGCTTCTCCATTGAATCACCAATAACTTCAATAAGTTTTTTCGTGGCCTCTTCACTTTCGCTAATTGCTGTATCTATATGTTTATTAACGGCTTTAAATCCTTCTCTTTTAGAGGAAACTTTAGAAAGTTCATCTTTAAAAGATTCAATTAGAGTGAGGAGCTCCTTTATCTCTTTTAACAGTCCTTTCTCCATCCCATCCTCCTCCGAACTGTGAATCGTCAGTCAAAATAATATAAGAAAAGGGAGCCGAAGGGAGCTCCCTCTTTCCTTAGTCTTCTTTAAGTTCTTTAAGAAGCTCAGATATATCTATATCAAGCATATCCACACTCTCCTGTGTTTGAAACGGAGTACTTGACTTGGAATTTCTCGCAATCTCCGAAAAGCCTGAAACAATAGGTCTTCCCTTCTCATCAAATCCGGTAGCTATAACGGTTACCTGAATTGAACCTTCAAGCTCATCGTCAACAGTAACACCGAAGAAGAAGTTTGTATCGTCCCTCTTTGCTCTCTCCTTAATGAGGCCTGCAGCTGCGTAGGCTTCGTCAAGGGTAAGGTCTGAGCCACCGCTGATGTTTACAAGTATCCTGCTGGCTCCCTCCACCTGAACGTTCTCAAGGAGAGGGTTATCTATGGCCTTACGGGCCGCAGTTAATGCTCTATCCTCTCCACTGGCCTCCCCTATACCGATAAGGGCATAACCACCGCTGTGCATAACCGTTTTAACGTCTGCAAAGTCAAGGTTTATAAGGCCGGGTTTTGTTATAACCTCAGTTATCCCCTTCACCGCCTGATAGAGAACGTTATCTGCCAACTTAAAGGCGTTAAGAATGTTCATGTCCTTAGGTGCAATGGTTAAAAGCTTCTGGTTGGGAATAACCATCAGTGTATCCACAAACTCCTTCAGTCTTCTGATACCGGCCTCTGCATACTCCTGACGGCGCCTGCCCTCAAAGTCAAAGGGCCTTGTTACAACCCCTACCGTCAGTATTCCCATGTCTTTGGCTATCTTTGCAACTATCGGTGCTGCTCCAGTTCCCGTTCCTCCACCCATTCCGGCGGTTATGAAGACCATATCTGAACCTTCAAGCACTTCCCTTATCTTGGGCTCGTCTTCAAGGGCCGCCTGCTCTCCAATTTCGGGTTTCCCCCCTGCTCCAAGGCCTTTTGTCAGTTTCTCTCCTATCTGAACTTTTATAGGAACGGGAAGCTTTGAGAGAACCTGGGCATCAGTGTTTATAGCTACAAAATCAATTCCTTCAATTCCCATCTCGTACATTCTTGATACGGCGTTTCCACCACCGCCGCCAACACCTATTACCTTTATGATAGGTCCCTGAAACAGGTCGTCGGCTATGTCAAACACGGTAAACCTCCTAAATAATGTCTGTTATAAAGCGCCACAGGGAAGCAAAGAAACTTCCCGTTTTCTCGTAAGACTTTGTAAGGTCTTCCCTTATATCCGATAGCTTCTTTCTATCTGTAAGTGAAACGATGTAATTAGTAACACCTACTATTGGCGATAGGGCAACATCATTAACCTCAGAACTGGAGAGGGAAGGAATAGTAACTGGAGCCTTAAAGATTTTCTCAGCTAAAACAGTGATATCTTTTAGTTTTGAAAGTCCTCCGGTAAGGTACACACCACTGAGGTTTTCAAGGTAATCGCTGTTTTCCTCAGAGAGAATGGATTTGATATCTTTAAACGTCTCTCTTAGTTTCTGATGAATAAGAGCAGGTATTAAGATCTTCGGAACTTTTATCGTTCTGCTACCGTAGTTAATGTGAATAATCTCTTCTTTATTAACGTTAAAGGCGTAAGCACTACCGTACTCGTTGTAGAGCCTCTCAGCTTCTGTCCTACTTATCTTTAACTTTTTGATAAGGAAATCTATTATATCCTCACTTCCAAAGGGTAAATGTCGTGATAGAACCGGTTTGTCTTCTCTAAAGTATATGAATTCAGTATTTCCTGCTCCCATATAGAGGAGTAAATTGTTGTTAAAGTACGAGTTGGGTTGCCTTATACCGTAAGAGGAAGCAAAAGACTGAAGAACAACCCCCTTCAGCTTGAGATTGAGCTCTTTTAATAAATCAGAAATGGTCTTAACGTGAGAACGGGAAGCAAGAACTATAAAGGCCTTCATTGTAAGTTTTTTTCCGCTTCTACCTATCGGATTCTGTATACCATCCACGCTGTCAACTATAAACTCTTGAGGAACAACGTGTATAACTTCGTAGTAACTCTTAACGGTCTGCCCTTTTATCCTTAAAAGCTCATCTTTTGCTTTATTTTTAACGACATTAACATCGTTGTGGGAAATAGTCTTTATTCCGGGAAACTCTATAGAAGCCTCTACTTGATAACCTAAGGTGCATCCACCGGGGACTATAACGTAAGCTTCATTTGGAAGAGCAACGGAAGACTCAATTTTTAAACTGTTAAGAACCGAACTCAGAGATTCTTTGGCGGAAGCTAAGTTTGTGATGTTTCCATTCTTTATTCCCCGTGAAGGGGCACTTTTAATGATAAACTGGAACCTATCCCCCTTCTGAACTGAAAGTGAAGCTCTAACAGAACTCGTACCTAAATCTAACGTAAGAATTTTTTGCCCAAGCATTTTTCTTGCCTCCCCTTTATTACCATCATCTGCTCAAACCTTAGATCATAAACCCCCGGCTTGAAAAAACCTTTTCTTGAAAGTCTGCTGAACCTATCCCATGCATCTCCCCCTATACCGAGATACACCAGAAAAGGGGGAGACTTAAAGGCAAGCTGTACCCCGCTGTCAAGCAGAGATATTTCCGGTTTTTTCCCTTTCAACTCAATCTCACTAAGTTTTGAGCTTAACAGCTTTAGTTCCATTTTAACAGATTTTTTTAACATCAAAAACCCATTTTTTACAGTGAAAGGTGCATACTTCCCCTTATAAAAAAAGACCGGATAACTACCTATCTTTCCTACTCCCTTTTTTAGAACAAAACCGTTTTCTCCTATTAAATATGTCTCCCTATCAGCAATTAGAACGAATTTTGGGTGCGTCTCCCAGATCTGAACGGTAAGTTTTCCTCCATCCACTTTTAACCGACACTTTTCCACCCAGGGTAAAGCTTCAATCTCCTTTTTTAAGTTTGATAAAAACTCAGGGGTCAAATCCTGGCCTACGTGAACGTAGGAGAGCACGTACTGACTGATGTCGGCCTTCCACGGACCGCTCTTTTCAACAACTACAAATTCAATCTGACTGAGTTTTGAAGGGGCCGTAACTACACCGTAGAGAAAAATGGCTCCAGTTATTACAAGAACGGCCAGTAAAAACCATCTCAGTTTCACTCACTTCCCCGCCCGTTTAACATTTCTTCAATCAGTTTTTCAAAAGAGAAGCCTTCATAGGCAGCAGCCTTGGGGAGAAGGCTCCTCTCTGTTAAACCGGGAATCGTGTTTACTTCTAAAACAAAAGGTGAACCGTACCTGTTAAGTCTGAAATCTACCCGTACGGCTCCTCTGCACTCAAGAACTTTATAAACTTTTTCTGCAATTGACTTTAAACGTCTTTCAAGTTTGGAGTTAACAGAGGCCGGAATCAGGTATTCTGTTGCTGTATCTTCGTACTTGGCGGTGTAGTCGTAAAATTCTCTGTGAGGTAGAATCTCAACGGGAGTGAGGGCCCTTCCGTTAACCACTCCCACCGTAAGCTCTTTACCTTCAAGGTACTCTTCTATTAGAACTTTTGAATCGTAACTGAAGGCTTCAGAAAGGGCTTTCTCAAACTCTGACCGGGACTTTACCAGGCTAACGCCAACACTTGAACCGGCCCTTGCCGGCTTTACAACGCAGGGGAATTCCAGAGCATCTGCGTCTACAGCCTCTCCTTTATAAAGGGTTATACCGGCAGGAACGGGAATACCGTAACTTTTCAAAACCCTTTTGGTTAAGTCTTTATCTATAGAGATGGCACTCGGAGCAACGCCACAGCCGGTGTAGGGAATTCCCATAATCTCAAGGAGCCCCTGAACGGTTCCGTCTTCGCCGGGAGAACCGTGGAGAACGAGGAACGCCTTATCGGGTTTAATGTTAGAGAGTTCTATCGGGAGTTTCTCGGAAAGTTCCACAGGGAAAACCTGATGTCCCAACT
>Ga0256831_1000503_pt1 | contig 20089 bp, 11 predicted proteins | sample 132544metaG_FD_189087 | JGI IMG/M metagenome (GOLD analysis project Ga0256831, IMG submission 189087) | Hydrothermal vent microbial communities from Lau Basin, Pacific Ocean - 132-544 | ecosystem: Environmental > Aquatic > Marine > Hydrothermal vents | place: Pacific Ocean: Lau Basin | collected... | reverse complement strand
GAAGCCACTATGTCAAAAGCATTATTTTGATCAGTATCAGTTTGCAAAAAAGGTGTTTTGTCTAGGTTCGTATTTATTTGATACAAAGAATTGAAACTGCCCATGCCATTACTGACTTTTTTCGGATTGGCAGGGTCCAATATTTCCTTACCATCTACGACAAACAAATATTGATAGTTTCCCGGGTCTAAATTAGTTTTGTAGTACCAACCTAAACTATCTTGCTGCATATCAACATTTTGCCAACCTGTTATTTGACTTTTAAACCGCACTTTTTTTGCGTTCGTTTTGGGGTATCTGAAAATCACTTCTTTTTTTGTGCTACGAAATAAAGGAACATCTACAAAATGATTTTGAGCATAAATACGTAAATTTTCTACGGGTTTAAAACCTTGGTTTGGCAATATTTGAAGGGTGTCTTTTCCCTTTTTCCAAAGTAATTTATAATGCTGCGAACGCGCAAAAGAATCTATTTTTTCAGGATATAAAATATAATCGGATAGTACGATTTGCGTGGTATCACGATTCATATATACCGGTGTATTTAAGCCTTTTGACAATTCAATTTGTTGATTATCAACCTTTTTATTATTGTTTTGACAAGATGTCAAAAACAACATATTTAATATGACTACAAATTTTTTCATTTGTTTGTTATTTTAGTTCCTAGACCTACTAGGTTTTTGAAACCTAGTAGGTCTGGTTTTTACTATTGAGACACACGTCCGTGCGTCTTTACTTGTTTTTTTATGACCTTTCAGGTTTTATTTTCTTTCAATTCCAAACCTATCAGGTTTTTACATCCCTTGACCTAGTAGGTTTCACCAACCTGCTAGGTCTGTTAATCTATTCATTTACAAATATTTAACATTCATTTTTTGATCTATCAGGTTTTATTTTATTTCAATAATCATACTCGTTTTACCCGACAACAAATAATCTTTATCAAAATGAATATTATTACCCGAAATTATATCTTTTCCTTGTAGGGCATTTTGCAATCCTTCTTGGAAATCATCCCAATGAATCATTTGTGCATCGGTATTATTGTTGAGGACAACCATTACTTTTTCATAGGGAAGCATTCTGAAATATACATACATATTATTGACAGGCACATAGTGCAAAAATTTGCCGTTTTGTATGGCTTGACTGCTTTTGCGCCATTGCAATAATTTTTTTGTGAAATCTAAATATTGGGCTTGCTTTTTTGTTCGTCCTTCGGGCAAAAAGGCATTTTGTGTATCAGAAGCCCAACCACCGGGAAAATCTTTTCGTATGTCGCCATCGCCATTTAATTCTTTATTGCCGGTCATCCCGATTTCGTCACCGTAATAGAGTTGCGGAATCCCACGCACAGTCAAAACCAACGTCATAATCAGTTTATAAGTTTTAATATCTTGATGATAATACGTATTAATCCGCGTGATATCGTGATTACCTGCAAAGACCAATATATTCATCGGATTGGAATATAAAAAATCATTGGCAAAATTATCATAAGCCCTTATCATCCCTTGCTTCCAAGTTTGTTTTTCGCTAAACATTTTTATGATAGCATCGTGCAAAGTAAAATCCATCACCGTAGGTAAGTGACTGTTATAGTGTTCAATAGTACCGATTTTACTATCTTTTTGCCAATAAACAATTTGTGCTTGATTGTGCATCCACACTTCCCCGACGATATTAAAATCCGGGTATTCCTCCATAATGGCTTTGGTCCATCGGGCAATGGCATTTTTGTCATTATACGAATAGGTATCAACCCGTAATCCGTCTAATCCGGCATATTCAATCCACCAAATCGCATTTTGAATCATATATTTCAATAACAAGGGATTTGCCTGATTCATATCGGGCATCGTGGTGTCAAACCAGCCGTTCATACAAGCTTCGGCATCTTTCCGGGTGGCGTGTGTGTCAAATTGGGTTGTCATCCGGTAATTGCTACGCTTAAAACCGTTTTGTCCGTCTTGCCAATAATGGATAAAATCTTTATCGGGTAAATCTTGTATCATCCAATGTTTGCTTCCCCAATGATTGGTGACATAATCCATTATCAGTTTCATTTTTCGCTTGTGCAAGGCATCCGCCAATCTTTTATAATCGGTGTTTGTACCGTAACGTGGATCGATGCGATACAAATCACTTATCGCATAGCCGTGGTAGGAATACGCCGGTTCATTGTCTTCAAGCAAAGGCGTTGACCATAATGCAGTTACCCCTAAATCTTGCAGATAATCCAAATGTTGAATAATCCCTTCAATATCGCCTCCGTGTCTGCCACCGGCAAATTTCCGATTGGCTTTTTCTGCCATTCCGGGCATATTGTCATTAGCCCGATTGCCATTGGCAAAACGGTCAGGCATCAATAAATAAATTACATCAGACGCATCAAAACCTTTGCGTTGCGCTGCATATTTTTTTCGTTTATTTAGTTCGTAAGGAATGCTAAACTGTTTATCATCCGATTTGAATTGGATATAAAATTTTCCGGATTGCATCCCTTTGGTATCCATCAAAATGAATACATAATTCGGGTTATTAGTCCTATCGACTTTAAGTAATTTACCTTTGGACAACGCAACTTGATAACCCGCTATACTTTCCCCATAACAGAGTATCTGCAAAGTCGTGTCATGCATGCCCGTCCACCAAAACGGCGGTTCTACTCTTTTTATCTGGCTATACAGTAAAAGGTTGGCAATCAATAATATGTATGTGATTAGTTTTTTCAATTTTGATTTTATTTTAGACCTGCTAGGTTTTGGAAACCTAGTAGGTCTGTTTCTATTTAGAGATTTCTCATCGCTCCTAGCGTCGCTCTGTCGAAATGAAAGGTATTCTTATAATTGTATATCTCGATGACCATTCAATCGGACTTCTTTATCATTCAAATAAAATGTAACCGACTCGTCAGACAAATTACTGATAATGGTTTCTGTTTGACTTTTATATATTTTTAAAATGACACCATTATAGTTAATTTTAAACGCATAAGACTGCCATTGTTTGGGTATTTTCGGATTGAAAGTCAATTTATTATCAAAATTTCGCATACCGCCAAATCCTTGCACCACGGATAACCACGTGCCTGCCATACTCGTAATGTGCAATCCTTCATCTACTTCGTGGTTGTAATCATCTAAATCTAAGCGAGCAGTACGTAGATACATTTCATAAGCTTTGTCATCCTTCCCTATGGAAGACGCCAAAATACTGTGTACACAAGGGGATAAAGATGATTCGTGAACCGTTAATGGCTCATAAAAATCGAAATGACGCGTTAATTCTTTTTTATCAAAGCGGTTTTCAAAAAAATACAAACCTTGCAAAACATCTGCTTGTTTGATATAGCAAGACCGCAAAATTCTATCCCACGACCAATGTTGGTTGATAGGTCGTTCTGCCGGTGACAAGGCACTTGCCGGTCTGATTTCTTTATCTAAAAAGCCATCTTGCTGTAAGAATATCTGTCGTTTGTCATCATATGGAAAATACATTTCCGATGCCACTTTTTGCCATTGCACTGTTTCTTTTTTCGTCAGATTGGTTTTATCAATAATTCGTTGATAATCAACAGGAAATTCTTGTTTCAGACGTTCTAAATTTTCCAAGGCATATTCCAAATTCCATTTAGCCAAATAGTTGGTATAGAAATTATTATGCACATTGTTTTCGTACTCATTAGGACCGGTCACGCCCAGAATGACGTATTTGTTTTTATCCGAAGAGAAATTGGCGCGTTGTTGCCAAAAACGGGCAATCGCGATGATGACTTCCATGCCTATTTGAACGATATAATCGTAATCGCCGGTATAATTGACATAGTTGTAAATGGCATAAACCATAGCTCCATTGCGGTGGATTTCCTCAAAAGTAATTTCCCATTCATTATGACATTCTTCGCCGTTCATCGTTACCATTGGATACAGCGCCGCACCATTGATAAAACCCAATTTTTCAGCATTTTCAATGGCTTTGTCCAAATGATTGTAGCGATATACCAACAGATTTTTTGCCACTTGTTTGTCCTTAGTGCTCAAATAAAACGGAATGCAATAGGCTTCGGTATCCCAATACGTGCTACCGCCGTATTTTTCGCCGGTAAAGCCCTTTGGCCCAATATTTAAACGGGCATCTTCGCCGGTATATGTGTGATTGAGTTGCAAAATATTAAAGCGAATCCCTTGTTGGGCTTTGATATCGCCTTTGATTTCAATGTCAGCCGTTTCCCAGATTTTTTGCCAAGCTGTTTTTTGTTCATCTAATAAGCTGTCATAACCCGTGGCAACTGCCTCATTCAGCACTTTTTGCGCTGCCGGTTTCAAGTCTTTTTCGTCAAAATTCATCGATTGTGTAACGGCGGCATATTTGTATAATATCAATTCATCATCTTCCGATAGATTGATATTATATTGAAAATCAATACTTTTTTCTTTCTTATGAATCGTCTTATCAGGACGTAATTCTTGCCCGTTTAAAGTGAAAACATTCTGCATTGCCGTACACACTTTAAATCCGGTTTTTAAAGTTTCGGAATTTATAAAAGCTTGATCACCTTCGGTTTCAATGTCATTGATTTTCCAGAAAAATTCATCATAATTGGCATCTTGATTTTTGATACCACCATCGATATAAGGTGCTATTTGAATCTTACCTGAGAAATTAACGGCTTTTACGCGGTACTTAATCACGCCCAATTCTTTGCGTTTCATACTGATAAACCGCTGACTTTCAACGTCTAAAATATTACCTGAATTGAACTTTACTCGAAAACTGCGTTTAAGCCAATCTTCCTTCATATTGAGTTCTTGACGAAAAGACAAGACGTCGACGCGGTTCAAATCCAAGATTTCATCCTCAATTTTGATATGAATACCGATCCAATTCGGGGCGTTGAGCACTTTGGCAAAATACTCGGGATAGCCGTTTTTCCACCAGCCGACACGGGTTTTGTCCGGGTAATAAATACCCCCGACATAACTCCCTTGCAAAGATTTACCGGAATAATCCTCTTCAAAATTTGCCCGTTGCCCCATATAACCATTGCCGATGCTAAAAATGCTTTCGGATGCCGGCACACGTGCCGGCTCAAAACCTTCTTCTATGATTGCCCACTCATCGGGGATAATATATGCTTTGTTCATAAATTTTTATTATATAAGTTCAATTCTATTACTAAAAGTTAATTCAAGATTTCTCACTTCGTTCGAAATGACATCCATTTTACAAGAACATCATAAAATAAGAAGCAAGGATCGTTTTTTATATCAAAATAGATTCCTTCCCAATAAACCGGGACAAACTATCGTTCATTCTGCGCTCTGTCGGTATGACAATCTACATTAAAAAAACTAAATAAAACAAAAAGCGCTATGTCATTTCGACAGAATCCCGACCCAAAGTCGGGATGACGAGAAATCCAAATTCATCATAATTTATCAAAAATGTCCACGTTTAGATATTTGGTGTCGGGTAAAACCACATCAGCCTGTTGCAGATTTTCCGCTTGTCCGATACCAATAGCTTTCATTCCGGCACGCTTTGCTGCCAAAATACCAGCTTGGGCATCTTCTACCACAATACAGTTTTTAGGTTGCATACCTAAGCGTTTGACTGCTATCAAAAATACTTCCGGATCGGGCTTGGCTTTGCTGACATCATTGCCGTCCACTATGGCGGTAAACCAATCGGTAATATTTAACGCTTCTAATATCCGTCTGGCATTTTTACTGGCAGATCCCAAAGCAAAAGGGATGTTTTTTTGTTTTAAGTCCCACAACAATTCCTTGATTCCGGGCAACATTTCATCTTCATTCATTTGAGATATCAGCGCTAAATATTGTTGATTTTTAGCTTCTAAAATGCGGTCTTTTTGGGATTGACTAAGGGATTTTTTACCTAGTTTTAAGATAATTTCCAAAGATTGAATCCGGCTCACGCCTTTGAGCAATTCATTATCCTTTTTGGTAAAATTGATTCCCAACTGACGGGCAACTTCCTGCCAAGCTATAAAATGGTATTTTGCCGTATCGACGATAACGCCGTCCAAATCAAAAATGATGGCTTTATTATTTATCATTATCATTTACTTTTAAAGTTAATAAAGCGGCAAAAATCATTGAAAAACCTCCTATCATCAATGCATAAACCGGATCGTTGTGGAACCAGTTTTTTACCATAAAACCAAGGATGGTTGCTGCAATCAATTGGGGAATAACGATAAAAAAGTTAAAAACACCCATATAATAACCCATTTTTTCAGCAGGTAAAGCACTAGACAACATCGCATAAGGCATTGATAGAATACTCGCCCAAGCAATACCGACACCTATCATAGATGTCAAAAGCCAATAATGATTGGTGATAAAATAAAAAGATAACAAACCGAGTCCGCCTAGAATTAAAGCGAGAAAATGGGTAAACTTTCGACTAGTTTTTTTGGCAATGACCGGTAATAAAAAAGCAACAACTGCGGCTATACCATTATAAACTGTAAACAAAACCCCTACCCAATCGGCACCTTCATTATATAATTTGGATGTGGTATCAGTGGCATGGAAAATATGATGGGTAACCGCTTGCGTCGTGTATATCCACATAGCAAACAAAGCAAACCATGTAAAAAATTGCACCCAAGCCAATTGTTGCATGGTTTTGGGCATACTCATCAAATCTGCATTGATTTGGGTAAAGGCATTAGAAATGCCTTTTCGCATAATCAATATTGTAAGCAAAAAAGAAAAACCGGCTAAAATTAATCCACCTGCTAAAATAAATAAAGCTTTATCCAAATCATTTTTCACCAAATACGCCCAGAAAAGAGTGCCAATAATAAGAAATAACCAACCGGCTTTTTGCAATTTGGATTGGATATTATCAGAATGATTATCCGGAATGGCAGTTTTTTCATCATTTTGATGAAAAGCAGCCATTTCTTCGGGGGGGTATTCTTTGGACTTAAAAACCGTCCATAATATAGTTGTCAGAAAAACAAAACCACCGATGTAAAATGACCACTTGACCGAATCGGGAATGACACCTTCGGGGGCGGTGTTACTAATATGAAACACATTGGTCAGCAACCACGGCAAAATAGACCCAACTACTGCCCCAACGCCTATAAAAAAACTCTGCATGGCAAAACCTTGCGTACGTTGTTCATTACTTAAATTATCCGCTACAAAAGCCCGGAAAGGTTCCATAGAGATATTAATGGATAAATCTAAAATCCAGAGCATCAAAGCGGCTACCCATAAAACAGGCGAATTGGGCATAATAAACAAAGCTATCGTAGACAAAATTGCCCCGACTAAAAAATAAGGTCGCCGGCGCCCGAGTTTGGTCCAAGTACGATCACTCATATAACCGATAATGGGTTGCACTAATAAACCGGTTAACGGTGCCGCAATCCACAAGATGGGTATATCATCAATTTTAGCACCCAAAGTTTCAAAAATGCGGCTGACATTGGCATTTTGAAGGGCAAATCCGAATTGAATCCCAAGAAATCCGAAACTCATGTTCCAAATTTCCCAAAAGGATAGTTTTCTTTTTTTCATATAAGAACTATTTACATTATATAAATGTCATTTTCATGTATTTTAAAATAAATTTAAACCGGAAAAAGACAATAGTTGAACTTTCAAAGTAGAAAACTTTGAAAAATGGTGTGAAGTAAAAATGTAAACAGTCTTATATCAACTGACATGGCAAATATAAGGTATTTTTTGGATTTAAAAAATGACCAAATAATAAAACCGACGAAGTTTTGCAAATCTAGTGGGGCTTACTTGTAGACTCATCTTTTTTTAGCCATTAAGATACCCAATTTTGGGAATTTTATTTATTTTTCATTACTTTTTCCATCGTCGAAAAAAGTAACAAAAAAGACTAGCCTACGAAACTTTTCCTAATTTCTTGCGTTTTTCTCCCTAAACAATCTGAACTCGCATAAACCATTCGTTTTCCAATTTTATTTTCCGGTGATTGAAAATTTCCGTTTTCTTACAACACACTCGTTTAGCTCAAACAACAGATTGTTTTTAACGTCCGAAAAACTTGAAATTTACGGAAAACTTTCGTATGGCAAGGGTAATGACCACCAATATTCATACTTTTTGCAATCTCCGTGATGTAAGACTTACAAATAAATAATTGTTCATTACTAAAAAACAAGTCATGGACCCCAAAAACAAAAAAAGATACTTAATTTAAACAGTATCATTAATTTATTAATCAAAAAGTGACAAAACAAAAAAAATCAAAATAGTAAAACCCCGAAGTTTTGAAAATCTATTAGGGCTTTCTTGTTGACTCTCGTTCTACTAAATTAGTTGGAATAATTACTGATTTAGGCGTGTTTAAGCTAGATTTATCTTCAATTTTTTCGAGTAATATTTCCATAGCTTTTTCTCCCATTTCAAAGCCGTGTTGCGCAATGGTTGACAAACTGGGTGTGGTGGATTTTGAAATGAAACCGTCGGTAAAACCGATCACCATTAGATCATCCGGAATTTTCAAATTTAACTGCGCAGCTAATTTTAATGTCAAAGCGGCATATTTTTCGTTGACGGCAAAAACCGCATCGAGCATGGGGTTCAGGTCAAATAATTTGGCAATTTGCTCTTTGATTGACGCTCGTTCATCAATGTGAAAAATTAAATTGCTGTCCAATTCATATCCGGCTTCCAATAAAGCTTTTTTATAACCCTTCTCTCTATCAGCTCCCACACTGATATGTGGTGGCGTCGTTAAAATGGCAATTCGCTGCGCGCCTTTATCAATCAAATGTTTGGTTGCTTTATAGCCACCTTCCACATCATTAATGGTTACTTTATTGACATTTAATCCGGACGGCGTACGATCAAAAAATACTAAGGGGAAACGACGGTCTAATAAAGTTGAAAAATGCATAAAATTATTCTTTTCAAAGCTTTGTTTTGCCACCGAAACCAACAAACCATCGACATAACCATTTGTCAATAAGTCTGTCATTTGCCGTTCCTTTTCCCATTCATCATTAGACATGGTAATCAACAATTTATAGCCGGCATGTGATGCATAATTTTCTGCCCCGCTAATAACCCGCGAAAAGAAGTGATGCACCAGTTCGGGAACAATTACCCCAATGGTCATTGTACGTTGTCGCTGCAAGCTAACCGCCAGATTATTAGGCCGGTAACCAACTTCATTGACATAGTCAAGAATACGCTTTTTGGTTAAGTCGCTTATTTCATGACTGTCTTTTAAAGCTTTAGAAACAGTCGAAATAGATACATTCAAAGAAGCAGCAATTTTTTTTAAAGTAATTTTTTCAACGCGCATTATTTTTTTATGATTTTTTTCATAAAAATAATACATTTAACATTTTACGCAAACGTTTTCGTTAATAAAAACTGATTTATGTTAGTTTTTTGTAAAGTTTTTTATTTACATTTATAAGCGTGAAATAAAAATGTAAACAATCTTCATCTCAAAACTTTTGTTATTAAAGTAAATTAATACTAATGTCAAAAATTAAATTCAATGAACAACTTAAAAACATACCTTCTATCCTTGTTACTCCTCATTCCTTTGCTGAATCAAGCACAAATATTGATTCGCGGGGTTGTAACAGATCAAAAAACAGGCGAAGCCTTACCAGGCGTTAATGTCTTGGTAATGGGGAATGAACATTTGGGAACGGCCACCGATTTTGATGGGAAATTTACCTTAAATAAGGTGCCCGAAAATGCCAAAATAGAATTTAGTTATGTCGGTTATAAAACCAAAGTCTTATCTGCCAAACCATTTATGAATGTAAAATTGGCGGAAGATAATCAAAAATTAAATGAAGTAATTGTTATTGGTTACGGAAGTACTAAAAAATCAGATTTGACAGGTTCGGTCGATAAAATTACGCCCAAAAATTTTAATAAAGGTCCGGTTACAAGCGCAGAAAGCTTAATCACCGGTAAGATAGCCGGTGTAACCGTAACCCCGCCAAGTGGTGCCCCCGGTGAAGGTGGCTCTATTAGCATTAGAGGTATCAGTTCTCTGTCGCTTACCAATCAACCGCTTTATGTGGTTGATGGTGTCCCTTTGGGCGGTGGTGTATCAGGCTCTCGTAACAATTTAAATTTTGTAAATCCGAAAGACATCGCCAATATCGTCATTCTGAAAGATGCCTCTGCAACAGCCATTTATGGTTCAAGAGCTGCCAATGGCGTTGTATTGATAACGACAAAAAAAGGAAAGAAAAAAGATTTCCATTTTAATTATTCTATCACCCAATCTTTCTCAGAACCTTACAAATATGTCGAGGTTTTAAATTCATATCAATTAAAAGATTTGGTTTATGATATTGGTGATCCGGCCTCAATCAATCTATTAGGTCCGGTTGATCCAAACGACCCGAATAACAGATTGATACAACATACCAATTGGCAAAAAGAAATTTATCAAGCAGCCATCGGGAATGAACACAATTTCAGCGCCAGCGGTAGTTTATTAGAGGTGCCAACCCGGTTATCAATTGGGTATACCAATAAAGATGGGATTTTAAAGACCGATGCTTTTAAACGTACAACTGCGGCCTTAAACTTACATCCCAGTTTACTCGATGATCACCTTAAAATTGACTTGAATGCCCGGGGCATGTATACTGAAAATCATTTCGCAAACCGTGGCGCAATTGGATCTGCCATCGTTTTTGATCCTACCAAACCGGTTTATGATCCGGCTTCTCCATTTGCAGGTTATTATAGTTGGATTGATCCTAACACTAATTTGCAATATAACTTGGCCCCGGCCAATCCCGTTGCACTAATTGATTTGACTAATGATTATTCGTACGTTAAACGTTTTATGGGTAATGCCAAATTTGATTACAAATTGCATTTTTTTCCTGCCATAACAGCTACTTTTAATGTAGGTTTGGATAAAGCCCAAAGTAAAGGTCATAGTATTTCGTCACCTGATATGCCTACCAGTGATGCCAGTTGGCAAGGTATTCATAATAAATATTCCAGCGACAATACCAATAAATTGCTCGATACCTATTTAACTTATAAGAAACAAAGCGGTAAACATGATTTCAAAGCCATGCTGGGATATTCATATCAAGCTCTTGAATTTAGCAGTAATTTTTATGACGACTATAAAAAACAGCATGGGGCGCCCGATTTCAATCAAATCGACAAATCACGTCAAGTCATGTTGTCATATTTCAGCCGTTTAAATTATAAATTTAATAACAAATATTTGTTGACCGCTACCTTAAGAGCAGACGCTTCGTCTTTATTAAATCCTAAAGATAGATGGGGATTATTCCCTTCTGTTGCTGTAGCCTGGAACATTCATAAAGAAGATTTTATGAAAAACAGTATTTTTAATGAATTAAAATTACGTATCGGTTATGGCGAAGTTGGTAATGTAAATGGTCTGGCACCTTATAAATATTTAACCCGTTATACAGTTAGTAACAGTACTGCCGCTTATCAATTTGGCAGTAATTTTTATAATACTTACCGACCTGATCCGGTTAACAAACATTTGCGTTGGGAAGTAGGCAAAACAACCAATGTCGGGTTAGATTTTGCTATTTTAAATCATCGTTTAAGCGGATCTTTAAACCTTTACAAAAAGGAAACCAAAGATTTGATTATTTTTGCCTTGGTTGACCCTTTTACCAATTTTGGGAACCGGATTGAAAGCAACGTTGGTAATATGACCAATCAGGGAATTGAATTTCAATTAAACGACATTATAATTAAAAATAAAGATCTTCAATGGCAGCTAAATTATAATATTGCTTACAATGATAATAAAGTAACATATATGCCATTTGATCAAGAAGTAGGCGGTATAGAAGGTGGTGTTGGCAATACAGTCCAAATTCATTCACAAGGACATGTCCCCTATTCATTTTATGTTTATCAACAAGTTTATGATACCAATGGCAAACCTTTAGAAGGTGTTTTTGTCGACCGCAATGGTGACCATGTAATCAATAACAAGGATAAGTATTTTATGGGAAGCCCGTTTGCCGATGTTTTAATGGGATTGAGTTCTTCTTTTTCTTATAAAAACTTTGATTTTTCTATTTCTTCCAGAGCCAGCTTAGGTAATTATATGTATAACAATGTCGCTTCAAGCAAATCGGTCCCGATTAATTTAAGTGGTAAACCTTTCTTGACCAATATTCACAGCGATTATTTCAATTCCGGCTTTGATACTTTTTCAGATACAAATCTTTTAAGTGATTATTATGTTCAAGATGCTTCTTTCTTTAAGATAGACAACATCAGCATAGGTTACAAATTTCCAAAATTCTATAAAAATATGAATTTACGTTTTTTTGGTAGTCTGCAAAATGTCGCCACCTTTACAAAATATAAAGGTTTGGATCCAGAAATAGGCGGTGGTATAGATAATAATTTTTATCCGCGTCCACGAACTTATAGTTTCGGTTTTAATTTAGATTTTTAAAAAATGAAAAAAATGAAAAAGATTCAATTCAACATAATTATTTTGCTCCTGTTAGGCTTTATGATCAGTTCTTGTCAAAAAGACTTGGATCAATCACCCATCGATCCTGACAGTTTTACACAAAAAGATGTTTTTGCCAATGCACAAGAGGCCAAAGGTGCCTTAGCCAAAGTTTATGCCAGTTTGGCATTAACCGGGCAAAAAGGTCCTGCCGGCGATCCCGATATTTCGGATATTGATGAAGGCTTTTCTCAATTTAGCCGAATGCTGTTTAATTTAAATGAACTCACGACCGACCATGCCGTTATTGCATGGGGCGATCCTGGATTACAAGATTTACACGGCATGTATTGGACAGCTGGTAATGATTTTACCGATGCTATGTATTACCGTTTGGCTCAAACCGTTTCTTTTGCCAATTCATTTATCGAAAATGCACAAGAATTAAATAGTGACCCAGAAGTAAAGTTTTACATTGCCGAAGCCAGATTTATACAAGCTTATGCGTATTATAATTTAATGGATTTATATGGTAATGTTCCTTTGGTTACTAAAGTCTCTACTGAATTACCGCAACAAGCAAACAGACAGCAAATATTCGATTTTGTAGAAAATGAATTATTAGATATCCAAAGCAAACTCAAAGATAGTGGTAGCAATGAATATGGACGCGTCGATAAAGTAGCCGCCTGGGCCTTATTGTCACGCTTATATCTAAATGCAGAATCATTTATAGGAACCCCAATGTATGACAAATGTGTCACCTATTCGGAAAAAGTTATGAATTCTACTTACCAAATAGATATGAATGATGTTAATGGAAACGGAACCGCCTATGACGAACTATTTTTGGCAGATAACAATTCAAATGGTGCACAAAATGAATTTATCTTTGCACTGAATTTCGATGGTAATCACTCACAAACCTATGGAGGAACCACTTTTTTAGTTCATGCAGCCGTAGGTGGTAGCATGCAACCCGGCAATTTTGGTATCAATGGCGGTTGGTGGGGACTGAGAACAACCAAAAATTTAGTCAATAAATTTGTGATTGACATCAATACATTAAACGCCAATTTAGGAGGTACTTTGAGTGATTGGGGATTGGTAGGAAGTGCTACACCCAACGGATGGGGCAGTACAAATGATATCGAAATGTATGAAACCAGCAACAATGTTTTTGAAATATATGCCCAATTAACTGCCGGGGAACTTAAATTTCGTTACAATGAAAATTGGGGTCAAAATTATGGCGATGACAATGCTGATGGCACCCTGGATGCCGGCGGTGCAAATATTGTAATTCCTGCTGATGGCACTTATCATATAGTGATGGATTTAAACACTATGACCTATAGCATTACCCCTTATTCTGCTGACAAACGCGGCATGTTTTATACACAAGGACAAAATTTGGAAATTCAAGATATGACCCAATTTACTGATGGCTATGCAGTTACAAAATTCAAGAATATAGATTCAAATGGCAACGCCGGTAGTGATACCAGTGGCAACTTTGTTGACACCGATTTACCTTTGATTCGCTTGGCTGAAATTTATTTAAACTATGCCGAAGCGGTTATTAGAGGTGGTGGAGGCGATATCAATACAGCCGTTGTCAAGGTCAATGAATTACGTGAACGTGCTTATGGCAATACTGCCGGTAATATAACGGCAGCTGATTTGACCTTGGACTTTATTCTCAATGAACGGTCCAAAGAATTATATTGGGAAGGTCTCCGACGTACCGATCTGATTCGTTATGGCTATTTTACTACTGCCAATTACCTTTGGCCGTTTAAAGGTAATGATCCCAATGGTGTGGGAATAGATTCGTACAGAAAATTATTCCCCTTGCCACCCAATGTTTTATCTATCAACCCGAATTTACATCAAAATCCCGGTTATTAATTTAAAAATCTTATCTTATGAAAAAATTATATAAATTTTCTTTGACGTTTTTGGCACTGCTACTTCTAATGAGCAGTTGTCAAAAAAAAGAATTTATCCAAATAAATCCGGATGCTAAAATTGAAGTCCGGCTTTCTGACAATAATTTAGTCTTAAATGAAAATACTGCCGATCAAAATGTTTTGCAAATCTCTTGGAATGAACCCGACTTCGGCTTTAAAGCCGCTCCTTCTTACACCGTTTTATTGGACGTAGAAGGGGGCGATTTTAGCCAAGCCGTTGTTTTTCCGGTAGGAGCTGAATTACAAAAAAACTTTACCGGTAGCGAACTGAATAATAAGCTATTAGCTTTAGGACTACACGCCGGAACGGCACAAAACATTATTTTTAAAGTGCGGGCAAAATTAGGGACTGATGTCATTTTTGAGTCAAATATATTAACCTTGACGGTTACCCCTTATGCAACCATTTTGGACTTATCGACCTCTTGGGGCATTGTTGGTAGTGCCACGCCCGGAGGATGGGGAAGTCCGGATATACCGGATTTACCTTTCTACCAAACAGACAACCCCGATGTTATTGTGGCTTATGTAACTTTAAGAGACGGCGAAATCAAATTTAGAGAAAATAATGACTGGGCAAATAATTATGGTGATAATGGTTTAGATGGCACTTTAGATGCCGATGGCGCAAATATTCCGGTAACTGCAGGTACTTACAAAATAACTATTGACTGGTCTACAAATACCTACACCATTGAACCTTTTAGTTGGGGTATTGTGGGAGACGCTACACCGAACGGTTGGAATGGCCCGGATATTAAATTAACTTACAACCCCTATAACGATGATTGGAAAGCTGCTGTTACTTTAAACAATGGTGCTATTAAATTCCGGTTAAACAACGACTGGGCAGTTAAATACGGCGACACCGGCGCTGATGGCACCTTAGAACCGGATGGTGATAATATAAATGTAACCGCCGGTCATTATATTATCACATTTAATCCAAAAAACATGACATACAGTATTGATGCAGCCGATTTATGGGGACTGGTTGGCGATGCAACACCTAATGGTTGGAATGGCCCCGATTTAAAATTTTTACCGGATTTCGGTTTACATCCGGGTAAATTTTATCTCAATGGGGTAACTTTAATAAATGGGGTAGTCAAAATACGTCAAAATGACAACTGGAGTGTTAATTATGGAGATGATGGCAATGATGGAACCTTAGAGCCCGATGGTGCAAATATTCCTGTAAGTGCAGGCACTTATAATATCATATTAGATTTTTATGTCAATCCGCCAACTATTCAAATTTTGGCATGGCAATAATCAGACTAATCAACCCCGTTTTAGCGCAAGCGCTAAAACGGGGTTAAATTAAATAAGCATGAAAGCGATCATTATCCTTTTAATATTTAGTATAAACTTACCCTTACTTGGGCAAGTTGGAATCGGAAATGCCCCTGATGCTTCTGCTCAACTAGATATTGCAGCCACTAATAAAGGTGTTCTTATCCCAAGAGTTTCACTTGCTAATGTCACAAACAGCACTTTGGATGGTATTAATCCAGCAATTGAAGGTTTAACCATTTATAATACAAATGATAATATTGTAGGTGGAAATGGTAAAGGTTTTTATTATTTCAATGGCACAAAATGGTCTAAATTAATTCCACAGCAAGATAATGTTGCAATAATAAGCATTGACACAAATCAAGTAACAGTTAGCAATACAAGCGGCGCAGATGTTGCCGGATATGATGCGGCTATAGAACCCATTTTCTTTAATAAAAACGGCCAATTACAAATTAAATTAATTGTCCGGTATTCGGCCATCAATGGCATTGTTAATTTCCAATTGAGAGCCCATGATAATCTAACGGAGACCTACCCCATTAAAAATACTGATTTTAGTATTTTTGCAGCAACACAAACAGGAGGTGTGGCCACCAGCGATTGGAAAAATTGGGATGCCGGTACCAATGCTCAAGAAATCCATTTGTTTGCTTGGGTAAACAATGGTGGTGACTATGTTAGCATTGAAAGCGCTTATTTATATATTCGGTCACAATAAAATTTTCAACAATCACTTACACTTTTTTTATGAAAAAACTATTATTTCTTTTATTCTTAGGGTTTCAACTCTCAGGCTTTTCACAAGCTGTAATCACAAACCCTTCTCCTTTTGAAGTCAATCAATCTGTAACCATTACTATTGACCAAAATAGTACAGCCACCGATTGCAACCATTTTAATAATCCCAACAAAATTTACATGCATGCAGGTGTTGGCGATGATACCAACCCTTGGCAATACGTGATTGGCAATTGGGGGCAAGATGATGGCATTGGCGAAATGACTAACAATGGCGATGGAACCTGGAGCATCACCATCGTACCACATACTTATTTTGGTTTGACAAATGCACAAGCGGCTAATATTACCAAAATGGGATTAGTCTTTAGAAATGAAGATGGCAGCCAAGAATTTAAAGACAATGGCTGTACCGATTTCATTTTAAATGTGGGGGCATTTCAAGTCACCATGATAAATCCGGACCAAAGTGGTGTAATTGTTTTAGATCAAGGGCAATCGACCCAAATATTGGCACAAAATACCAACGGTAATGCCAATTACGAATTGTTTGCCAATGGCGTGAGTGTGCATACACAAAACAATACGAGCTTTTATAACGGTTATTTATTTCAAAATTTGACCGAAAATCAATATTGTGATTTAGTTGTCACACAAGACAATGCCGTTATACATAAAAAATTTACTATACTGGTAAATAATACGATTCAAGCGGCTATGCCACAAAATTTGGAAGATGGCATCAACTACGATGCGACAGATCCGACTAAAGCAACTTTGGTATTAACTGCTCCTAATAAGGACTTTATTTATGTTGCCGGTAGTTTTAACAATTGGCAGCCCGATCATAATTATGCCATGAAAAAGGATCCTTCTACCGGTAAATTTTGGGTGGAATTGAGCAATTTGACTCCCGGTACAACCTATACTTATCAGTATTGGGTTGCAGCTTTTAACCCGGTAACTGACTCGCCAAAACTGGTAAAAACAGCTGATCCTTTTTCCACTTTAGTGCTTTCACCCTTTGACGACCCTTATATTCCTGCCACCTCCTACCCTAATTTGCCGTCTTACCCAGCCGGACAAGAACGGGAAGTAACCGTGTTAAAAACAGGTGCACAGGCATATCAGTGGCATGATAACAATTTTGTCAAACCTGACAAAGACAAATTAATAGTGTACGAAATATTAATTCGTGATTTTGATGCTAATCGTAATTTTCAAGATATCATTAACAAAATTCAATATTTTAAAAATTTAAATATCAATGCTATTGAGTTGATGCCGGTTATGGAGTTTGAAGGCAATGAAGGCTGGGGTTATAATCCGGTTTTCCATTTGGCTTTGGATAAATTTTATGGTACCGCACAAAAATTGAAAGAGTTAGTAGATATTTTTCATCAAAATGGTATAGCTGTCATTTTAGATGTCGCACTAAATCATGCTTTTGGTCGAAACCCGATGGAACGCATGTGGATGTTAGATGCCGATGGTGATGGTTGGGGGCCTCCCAGTAGCGAAAATCCGTATTTTAATCAACAAGCCACCCATGCTTATGGGGTCGGTTATGATTTTAATCATAGTTCGGCTTATACACAATATTATACGGAACGCGTCATTAAACATTGGATGACTAGCTTTCATATCGATGGATTTAGATGGGATTTAACCAAAGGTTTTACCCAAAATTGTTCGCCAAGCGACGAAGCATGCACCAATGCCTATCAAGCAGACCGGGTAGCAGTACTCAAACATTATGCTGATATTACTTGGAATGTTGATCCCGATAGTTACGTTATTTTTGAACATTTGGGCAACGCACAAGAAGAAAAAGAATGGGCAGACTATCGTCTCAGTGAAGGAAAGGGTATTATGTTATGGGGGCGTTATAACCAGCAATATAACGAATTGACCATGGCACAAGGCGGTGACAAAAACTTTTCGGGAATGGGGTATTTGGCACATAATTTTATAGGCAAACGACTCGTAGGTTACTTTGAAAGCCACGACGAGGAACGTCTTATGTATAATAATCTTCAATATGGCAATAATACCAACCCTAATCATAATGTAAGAAACCTTAACACAGCCCTTTACAGGATGCGAGCTTTGGGAGCTATTAGCTTATTGATTCCCGGTCCTAAAATGATATGGCAATTTGGTGATTTAGGTATGGATTTGTCTATTAACACCTGTACAGACGGCAGCGTCAATCCGGACTGCCGCTTAGCTACAAAACCCCAACCACAGTGGGTAAATGATTGGTTAAATAATCCAAATAGAAATCAAATTTACTATGATTGGTCCAAAATGTTGTCCTTAAAAGCCAATGAACCGGTTTTTAATGGTAACTATAGTATTCAAGCAGGCGGCTTTACCCCTATTATTTATATCTGGGATGATGACATTCCGGTTAGTGAACTAAAAAATGTGGTTGTATTGAGTAATTTTGACGTTAATCCGCATAACGTGGTGCCTAACTTCCCATTTGCCGGCACTTGGTATAACCTGATGGATAACAGTAGTATAAATGTAACAGATACAGCAGCTCCTATTACTTTGCAACCCGGTGAATATAAAATTTATGGTAACCAACAAACCAGTGTAACAACACCGGAAAATGTTATTTTAGATTTTGAAATTTATCCCAATCCGGCTAATAATGAGCTAGTTGTCAATCAAGCTTTAACTAAATTGGAAATTTACACAATTAACGGGCAATTAATCAAATCTATCCAAGTTAAACAGGAACAAATGCGTTTTGACATCAGCCAACTTAAAGACGGATTCTATTTGCTTAAGGCTTATCAAAACCACAAGGTTGGTGTAAACAAACTGATTATTAATCATAAATAATACTAACATGAAAAAAATTACTATTTTAATCATAGCTATAGCTTTTGTCCAATTTAGTTTTGGACAATTAAGTTTAACCAATCAAACTAATGGAACGGTTAGTGTTGAATACGGTGCGAATAATGATTATAGTTTGTATGATCCGCAAGGTGATCCCAAAATATATATTTATATGTGGGTAGACACCAATCAAACCAATCCGGCACTATCAATGGTGTATAATGATGATTGGAATGATACTGCAGGGCTGGTCGTTTTAAATTATGATAGTAATGCACAAAAATTTACCGGCACAATAGATTTTAATACTCATGATTTTTCCGGAGAAGGTATTATTCCCAGCGGAACGCAAATCAATGATTTTAATTTTATCTTACGCAATCAAGCCGGAGATAGACAATCAAGTGATTTGTTAGCAACAAACTACGGTTTCCAACCGACTACAACTGCCGGAATGATTGAAATACCCGCTTCAAAAGTAATGTATTATTCTAACCGCCAATTATTTATCACCCCCGATTATTTAAAACAAAATATTGATGTTCAGATATTTAATATGGAAGGAAAGATGATTCTGCAAAAAAACAAGCTTAATAAATCTGTAAACCTATCAAACTTAAGCAAAGAAATTTATATTATTAAAGCAACCATCAATAAACAAAAATATGCTGTGATGAAAATAGTTTTATAGATTTTTTGATATAACATTTTTTAAATCTTAAAAAGTCATCCAGCTCTATTATTTA
>Ga0256831_1000502_pt1 | contig 20126 bp, 18 predicted proteins | sample 132544metaG_FD_189087 | JGI IMG/M metagenome (GOLD analysis project Ga0256831, IMG submission 189087) | Hydrothermal vent microbial communities from Lau Basin, Pacific Ocean - 132-544 | ecosystem: Environmental > Aquatic > Marine > Hydrothermal vents | place: Pacific Ocean: Lau Basin | collected... | reverse complement strand
AAATCGCTCCAATCCGCACCCTGACACAGGACCCCAACCTGGTCAGCCTCTATATTACCCAGTATATCATCGAAGACCTCATCGAGCATCCGGCCATCCAGGACGTGTTCGGAGACGACCTGGATGTCTACAGGGCCGTGGATTCGGTCCTCACCCGGATACGGCCGAAATAACCGGCAAGGACGTAACAGGGTTTATAACTCCATGGTTGTCCCTTCTCCGGATCATTCCTTCCCGAGCTTGGTTTTTGCCAATGATAGAGGAGAGATACTTGACTATGACGGCCTGGAGATGGCCGGCGCCAGTGCGGACGATTTTCGCCGGCCCCTTCGGCAGGACCTGATAGAACTGCCCGCCGGCTCGGAACTCTTTGTCCTTCCAGGACGTTTACCGGTCGGTATTGAACCGGACACCGGAGAACCGGCACTGCTTGAAACCAATCCCTATGCGCCCGGAGAACCGATCCAGGCGGTGGCTGCCTTTATGGCCCCGGCCCATACCGCCATCTTTACAGCGGCCTATCAGAAAAAAAATACCAAGGCCCCGCTCCTGCCCCTCTTTGCCTATACCGCCGTGGGATGGCTGGATGGAAAATTTTATGTGGCCGCCTTCAGATCGGATGCGGACATCAGGCAGGACCCCCTCGGCTTTGACCAGGAGCGGATCAACAAACGGACCGCCGACCAGTTAAGCAGGCATCCGAAAAACAGACTTATCCAGCACCTGGGAAAATGCTGCCTGACCTATGGCTGCCCGGCTGCGCGTAATTACTTTCTCGGCCGTTGGGAGGCGCCCCTGCCCTGCTCGCCGATCTGCAACGCCGCCTGTATCGGCTGTATTTCCCTGCAACCATCCGGCTGCTGCCCTTCCACCCAGGACCGTATTCAGTTTGTCCCCACAGCTGCTGAAATTGCCCAAACCGCTATCCCACACCTTGAGACCGCCCCTGATCCGGTTGTCAGTTTCGGGCAGGGATGCGAGGGCGAACCACTTTTGCAGGCAAAAACCATCAGACGGGCCATCCGCCGTATCCGGGAAAAAACCGACCAGGGCACCATCAACCTCAACACCAACGGTAGCCTTCCCATGGAAGTGCGCAAGTTGGCGGCCGCCGGCCTGGATTCCATCCGCATCTCCATGAACAGCGCCCGCACCCGTTACCACAAACGCTATTACCGCCCCAGGGGCTTTGAGCTTGCCGACGTCTGTGACTCCATTACCATCATGAAAGAACATGGACGCCACGTTTCCCTCAACTATTTCATTTTGCCGGGATTTACCGATGATCCGGAGGAGTTCAATGCCCTTTGCCGGCTCGTTGCCCGCTACCAGCCTGACCTGATCCAGTTGCGCAACCTGAACATGGATCCGGAATATTATCTGGAATCCATCGAATTTTCCGCCACCGGCAGGCCCATGGGCATGCGAAACTGGCTGGCAGCGCTGCAGACAAAATTTCCAAGATTGCGTTTTGGCTACTTCAATCCACCGCTTCGCTGACCGACTTTCCCATAAGCGCTTTTTCCACCTCTTCCACATCGACATCCTTGAATTTTTCCGCATCCGAGCGTGAGAAAAATTCACAGGCCCGTTGCCAGGCCAAAAGCAGGCTCGAACTTTTCTGCACCGCCATGGCCAGATGATGGCCAAAGGCATAGTTAAGGGCAAAATAATGAGTGAACTCCTTTAGCCTGCCAAGCCGACGTTCGGGCCGAAACCGTGCCAGTCCCAGGGCAAAACGGCTGTAAATCCAGGGGAGATTGATTTGGCATTCGTCAACGGAAATCCCATATATCTCCCTGGCAATTTGCGCAAACAGCCACGGTTTCTGCGGCGCCGCCCGACCTATCATCAAGCCGTCGGCACCGCTCTGTTCCAGGCAGCGGGCCGCATCCTCCACCGAAAAAATGCCGCCATTGGCAATCACTGGAATATCCAGCCACCCCTTGACCCTGCCCACCCATTGCCAACGCGGTTTACGACAGAACGACTCACCACGCAGACGGGCATGGACTGTCACCAGATCAATGCCCTCCTCCTGCAGCATCAGACAAAAATCGCGCAGAGATGGTTCGTCAAGGCGTTGGCCAAGACGAATTTTTGCGGTCAGTGGCAGGTCGGTCAGGCTGCGGGCGGTCCGGATAATCAAGCGCACCTTTTCCGGATTGTCCGCCAAGGAACTGCCTCCGCCCGCTTTACGCACCTTTGGCGCCGGACAACCGAGGTTCAGATCAACAACATCTGCCGACAACCGGTGCAGCGCTGTTATGGCCGGGGCTATCTCCCTGGTATCAGTGACCAGCAGCTGATAGGCCAGAGGGGCTTCCCGTGCTGTTCTGACAAGATAGGGAGATACGCGTGGACTTTCCACCGGTAGTTTCCGGGCGGACAGCATTTCCGTTGACAACATGCCCACCCCGCCAAAATCAAGCAAAAGGGTGCGCAGGGCCGAGTGGGTCAGGCCGGCCATTGGCGCAAGCAGGAGCGGCACAGCCAGTTTTTTATCCTTTATCTTCAGCATATTTGATCTTTACTATGATCCAGAATGAATCATTATTCATTTTTCTTGACATCCTTGAAAAACAATGGTTAATCCGTTTGAGAATTATTCTTCAATAACTTTTTCCCATTGAATTGCAAGACAAAACGAGAAATGATTATGAACGCACCAACCCCGATGATTCGCCTGACCACCCAGCGTCAGATCATCCTTGAAGAACTGTCCAAGGTCAAAACCCATCCAACAGCCGGTGAAGTCTATGACATGGTCCGCAAACGGTTGCCCAGGATCGGTTTGGGCACGGTCTATCGCAACCTTGAACTGATGGCTGAAAACGGGATGATTGCAAAACTCGAAGTCGGTGGAACGCAGAAACGATTTGACGCAACCACAGACCCCCATTACCATATCCGCTGTTCCTGCTGCGGCAGGGTCGACGATATTGACATTCCGGTTATGGATTCGCTTGTTGATGCGGCGGCCGAGGGTTCCTCCTACCAGATCATTGGCCACCACATCGAATTTACCGGCATCTGTTCCCAGTGCCGGCAAGAGGACAATATCACTGCCGTGCAATAACCGCCCCGGCCCTGATGGAGACCGTGGCTTATCTTTACCCGGATGGCAACGGAAAGCACGGCGGATACACAAATCAAAAAGAAAAAGGCGTCTGCACCAAATCGGCAGACGCCTTTTTCACTTTTATCTGTACTCAAGGTATTGATCAGAAAATCACCCGGCAAATCCGACGTTTTCCCACCTGCAGCAGGGCCGATCCCCGTACGGGAATTTCCGTATTGATGTCGGTTACTTTTGTTCCATCGACGCTGACGGCATTCTGAGTAATCATCCGCCGTCCATCCGAGGTCGACTTCACCAGTTCCGCCTGGACCAGCAGTCTGGGAAGCCAGATGGCCGCATCATCCACCTCGATTTTCTTTTCCGGAATTTCATCAGGCAGTTCATTCTTTGTAAACACCTGTTCAAAATTACGCTCGGCCGCATCGGCCGCATCACCGTCGTGGAACCGGGTGACCAGCTCCCTGGCCAGACGCACCTTGACCGCCTTGGGATGAATGGCTCCGGCCTTCATCTCCTCTTGCAAGCGGACGATTTCATCCATGGAAAGATCACTGAGCAATTCGTAATAGCGAAACATCAAATCATCGCTGATGGACATGATTTTTCCAAAAATATCATCGGCTGATTCCGAGATGCCGATATAATTGCCCAGGGATTTACTCATCTTGTTTACCCCGTCAAGTCCCTCGAGAAGGGGCATGGTCAACACGACCTGGGGCTCCTGGTTACGTCCTTTCTGCAGGTCCCGGCCCATGAGCAGATTAAAGAGCTGGTCCGTGCCGCCGATCTCCACATCGGCCTCCAGGGCCACCGAATCATAGCCCTGGATCAGGGGATAGAGAAATTCATGGATGGAAATCGGCCGATTGGATTCAAATCGCTTTTTGAAATCATCCCGTTCAAGCATCCTGGCAACAGTCAGCCTGGAGGCCAGTCTGATCATTTCATAGGAGCTCAACTCACCAAGCCAGGTCGAATTAAAGGCCACCCTGGTCTTCTCCGGATCAAGGATTTTAAACACCTGTTCCTTATAGGTCTCGGCATTACGTTCCACATCCTCCCTGGTCAGCGGCGGCCTGGTGTCCGATTTGCCGGTGGGATCTCCGATCAAACCCGTGAAATCACCGATCAAAAAGACAATCTGATGCCCGAGCTGCTGAAAATGGCGCAGCTTCTGCAATAAAACCGTATGCCCGAGATGCAGATCAGGGGCAGTCGGATCAAAACCGGCCTTGATAATCATGGGCTTGCCGGTCTCCACGGAACGGGTTAATTTTTTGACCAGTTCCTCACGGGAAATCAAATCAACAGAGCCCCGCTCGATCAGGGCCGCCTGTTCCTCCACACTTTTCATTCAGCACTCCTGCCTATTGTGTATCACAAATTGAGCGTTTCACTCAACTTAAGGGTAAATATTCCACACCTATTTGGCATACTCAACCGCACGGGTTTCCCGAATAACGGTTATCCGTATCTGACCCGGATAGGTGAGCTGCGCTTCAACAGCCTTGGCGATATCATGGCTGAGCAGGGTTGCCTCGTCATCATGGACCTTCTGACTGTCGACAATGATCCGCAAATCCCGTCCGGCCTGAATGGCATATGATTTTTCAACCCCGTCAAAACTGTTGGCTATGTTTTCAAGGTCCTCAAGCCGCTTGACATAACTCTGCAGCATCTCCTTTCTTGCTCCGGGCCTTGCCCCGGAAAGGGCGTCTGCCGACTGGACAAGAATATCGAGAACACTTTTGGGCGGCTGGTCTTCATGGTGGGCGCCGATTGCATAGACAATGTCATCGGCCTCACCATATTTTCTGGCAAGATCACGGCCGATAATGGCATGCGATCCCTCTACCTCATGGTCCACGGCCTTGCCTATGTCATGCAGCAGGCCGGCCCGTTTGGCCTTTTTCACATCCAGACCAAGCTCAGCCGCCATAACTCCGCAGAGGAAGGCCACTTCCAGGGAATGCTGGAGAATATTCTGTCCATAACTGGTGCGATACTTCAACCGTCCGATCAGGGCAACAAGATCGACATGCATCCCATGGGCGCCGACATCAAAGGTGGCCTGCTCCCCGGCCTCACGGATTTCCACCTCCAGCTCTTCCGTCACCTTGGCTACCACCTCTTCCACCCGCGCCGGATGAATGCGGCCATCGGAAATCAGCTGGGTGAGCGCCAGCCGGGCCACCTCTCTGCGCACCGGATTGAATCCGGACAGGATAACTGCCTCTGGTGTGTCATCGATGATAATATCAATGCCGGTGGCCGCTTCAATGGCACGAATATTCCGTCCTTCCCGGCCAATAATGCGGCCTTTCATCTCATCGTTGGGCAGGGGCACCATGGAAACCGTTTTATCGGCAACATAATCACCGGCATAACGGGCAATGGCCAGGGCAAGAATATTCTTTCCCTTGCGGTCGGCGGCTATTTTCATCTCGTTTTCGATACGGCTCAACTGCTTGGCCGCATCCATGCGGGCCTCACTTTCAATGGAGGCCATGAGTTCCTTTTTGGCCTCTTCCCGTCCGATACCCGCTATTTTTTCGAGCTTGTACCGCTCCTGGTCAATCAACTCATCAAGCTCCCGTGATTTCCGCTCAATCTGTTTTTCTTTTTTCAGGAGTTCAGCCTCATCTTCACGCAATTTATTTGCCCTTTTATCCAGGGCCGTAAAGTCCGCCTGCAGTTCATCAAGCTTACGGTCCAGACGCCGCTGTTCCTCCTTGAGCTCACGACGGCACTGTTTGGCCTCCCTGTCAGCCTCCAGTTTAATCTGATAGGCCTCCTCCTTGACCTGCAGCAACGTCTCTTTTTTTATCTTTTCGGCTTCCTGGATGGCATTTTCAACAATCTGCCGCCTCTGTGCCTCCACGTTTGCCTGATTCTCCTCAACCAGTTTTTTCCTCAGAAAAAAACCAATTACCGTTCCTGCAACCAGGAACAAAAGGAGTAGAAGTATTGTCATGGCACCCATATCGTTCATCACCCATGTATGTTATGCAGGAAGTACGAAAAATTTGATAACCCTGCGAAGATAAACAGAGAAAACAGGCAGGACCGGATGGATCACAACAGGAGGCTATTTCCCGGCGTCAGAACCACGAAAAAAAAATCGTTGTCCAATTGCTCCGGAATTCTGTTTCATCCCCATAATGTGCCGAGGAACCATATTGTCAACATGGAACCATTTTCGCAATCAAGGAGCCGAAACAAAAAACTAACGGAATAACCAGTAGTTATTCCTGGACAACACCATGGCCGGAAAAGGAGAATAGAGGGGCAATCATCCCCGATCAGGAGTAAAGAGAGTATGAAACAACAATTTTCAGCAGACCGGGCCGAACCGACAGCTGGCCCGCCATTGCCCGCTGTTTACAACCGGGCTGTCTGCAAGAAAAACAAGTATTGATATATAATAAACCTGATCGCATCAGTATTCCCATTTTTCCACCGGGCCTGCGCCCTGCCTGTTCACTCACAGACGTAACCCCATGTTAACAGGTTGGTCCGTCTGTATGACAAGGGCGAAATAATCGCCCAATTATTTATAATAAAATCCCCGCCCTGCCGTGTTAATGAAATGATTAAACCTAAATACATTAGGTGGGCAATGCCAATGCCGCTTCCTGGAAATCAGTAAAGATTTCCATTCCATCGACATTTCCGGCTGCCCTAATCATGAGAGTTGGCTCAATACCTCATTAATCACCAACAGCGCAGGGAATTGGTTCGTATCCGAGCGTCCGGATTTTCCGGTTTAGTTAAAAAAAATCCAGATGCTATAAAAATGTTCCATCAACACGTCTATCCCATTGACAAAAAAAGAAAATATCTACACACCCGGTTTTAGGCCTTCACGAAACTCTTACGAATGCCTTGAAAAATTAGAATTTTCGTTCGAAGTCAGCTAAGCGTACACTCCGAGGAACAGGAAAATTACAAAACGCAGTATATTAGATATATGTGAGCATTTTTCATTTTCTGTGACGCAGAGATCAAGCGGCAATTTTTCAAGGTGGCCTTAAATCGGGTACAATACCGAAGCGTTATTTCTTTCCTCTGATTTCAGCTTCAGCATAACAAATGTTTCATTGAAACAAAAATGATATTTATCAGCGCAAAGCGATTTGCTGTCTCGGCTGTCAATCTATTTCAGACATTTTATCAATCAATCCATCAATGGAACGACCCTGCCGGTTGCGGTATTCCTCAAACTCGCGCTTCAACCTGACGTACCTGTCCGCTATCCGGAGACACCCGAGAACCAGCAATTTGCTGGAAGGGACTGTTGAGGTATAGGTACCATCCGATCCTTCAAGCTCATTGCGCAGGATCCGGACCACCTCTTCGACCTCACTTTCCGGCGCATCACTGTAAAAGGTAAACTCTTGTCCAAAAAGAGAAAAACGGACCAGACGCTCTTCCATTACACTAAAAAACCGTCAAGGGTTTCACAGGGACTCGGAATCTCCTTCAAACAGGGAAGCCTGCACTCCACCCTGCTCCTGATTGTCTGTATTTTCCGCTCCAAAGCCTTCCTGCTCCGCCTCCCACTGCTCTATCCGTCCAATAAGACCGGAGACCCGTTCACCAACAACGGCACGTTCATTGGACAGCTCATCCAGCCGGTTTTTCAATTCAGCGCACTCGGTATCCCGCTCCTGCAGGGTCGCCTGCAGGGCATGAAATTCTTCCTTCAACTCATGGTACTTGGTGAGCAACTTATCAACAAACTGTTCCAGTCTGGCCAATTCAGCATTATTTTCCATACATTCCTCCCTACCGACGGTCATTCACACAGGAGTGATAACCAGTTGAAATCAATATAAACAAATATGTACTATACAAACCATCCTCGACCAGCGCAAGGCTTTTAGCCGAATCAATAGCGGCTATATCTCCAGTCAGCGGGCCGGCCATCATGATACGGCAGATAGCCATGAAAAACGCGCGGATCATCATCGAAAACCAGGGGCAGAAAATACCGATCTCCCTCCCACATGGGCAACATATCCAGTTTTTCCAGTGGATGCCAGGCGAGATCACCCTCTGAATTTTTCGTATACGGTGTTCCGGAAAAACGGGTAATCAGGAAGATAAAGCCGAACCAATCTTCACCGTCCCGGCCAAATCCCTGCCAGTTGATCGTACCGCGCAGGGTCATATCAACGCAAACCAGGCCCGATTCTTCGGCAATTTCACGACGCATGCACTCGGCAACATCTTCACCTGGCTCCATCTTGCCGCCCAGGCCATTATATTTGCCCAGGTGCTGGTCTCCTGTTCTGGCTGTCCGGTGGACCAGCAAAACATGTTTTTTATCCGGAGACAGGATATACCCAAGGGTTCCCAGTACTGGCGTATACATAAACATCGACCTGTTTCATTTTCCAGACGGCACAAGGCCAATTCTGGAACGTGTGAAAAATAGCATTGGCAACGTGAAAACTTCCTTCTCCTTCTCCCCGGCTATATGCTACTATATAAAAAGTCGAGTGGTTTCAAGACAGCCACCAACATTTCCGCGTCCAATCCCTGCAAATCAGGCAAACGAATAATGGTGCAAAGATCGCCTCAAATCATAGCTTTTTTTTTCAGGCTCTTCACCCTCTTTTTCTGGTTATCCCTTCTTTTTCCCCCAACACCGGCCCTTGCCGGCACGGGTTCCCGTTTCCCGCTCTACACCGTGATTGTTCCCAATGTCCGCTTTTGGGAAAAGGTCTATGGCACCTACACCAGCAGACAGGGAATCCTCCATGACAAGAACGATCTCTCTATTATTTACGGGGTTGTTGACCTGGTTGACTGGAACACGCCGGCAGCGGCTCGGATAAACAAAAACCTGATAAAACTTGCCCGCCGCCGGTACAAGGCCATCCTGACGGATCTGGGGCATGGCAAACGCCCCCGAACCAGGGAAGAAAAACGTATTGCCGCCCTGTTCGCCCATAAAAGGCATAACAGATTTTTAAAGGCCAGGGACAACATCCGTCTGCAAATCGGTCAAAAGGACAGTTTCCGCAAGGGTGTCATTCGCTCTGGGGCCTACATGCGCACAATAAAGAGTATTTTTCGTTCCTACGGGCTTCCCCTTGAACTGGCGTATCTTCCCCATGTCGAATCGTCCTTTAATCCAAAGGCCCATTCCAAAGCCGGAGCGGTCGGTCTCTGGCAGTTTACCCGCATTACCGGCAAAGATTTCATGACCATCAACGATGTCCTCGATGAACGGTATGATCCGGTACTCTCCAGCAGGGCGGCGGCAAAACTGCTGAAAAAAAATTATGAACAGTTGGGAAGCTGGCCCCTGGCCCTTACTGCTTACAACTATGGCCGTCCCGGCATGGTACGGGCCCTGAACCAGAGAAAAACATATACCAATATCTTCAAAAACCACCATACGGGTCTGTTTAAATTCGCGGCCCGTAATTTTTACTCCGAATTCCTGGCCGCCTTTCACACCGCCCGAAGGATGGAAAAGGACCGCTCCATCATCAGAAACCGTCCGGCGGCAACCTTTACCATCCGCATGAAGGGCTATGCTGATTTTGACCGTATCCGTCGTTTTTTTAAAATTTCAGCCACAGACCTGGCCCGACTCAATCCTGCATTGCAGCATCCGGTACTCGTCGGCAAAAAATATATCCCAAAAGGGTATCACCTCCGTTTACCGGCGACGCCGTCCATCAGGCGGCGGGCAAAAAAACTTGGATCACGTTTTTTTCATGCCCGCCAGATTCGTGATCGGGTTTATATCGTCCGCAGGGGTGACACCATCAGCTCCATCGGCAAAAAATTTGGTGTTTCAAGCCATAACCTTATTCGTGCCAACCATTTAAACAGCCGGGGAGTTATCCATATCGGCCAGAGGCTGCGGCTGCCTCCACGGCGGGCAGGCAGACACAAGGACACCATTGTCATCCTGAAGGACAGGGCCAAGTATAAACCCTAAGAGACACGGAATATATCACATATTCCGATACCAAATTTGACTCCGATGTCAAAGCGTGGAAAAATATGTATATTTGAATTGGCAAACCATTCTGACAACGACAAAGCCCTATCAAGACAAGCGGACAGGAGTGTTCTTTTTTCTGAATAGTATTCTCTGCCCCCGGAACCTGACAACCAAGGAGAAAGTCATGGACATATCAAAAACCATTGCCGAATTAAAAAAACGCCCGGATTTCACCGATAATGTCGGTATGATCCTCATCCACAACGGCACCGTGCGAAACTGGTCGCGTAAGGACCGCAGCAGGGTAACCGCCCTGGAGACAACGGTCGACGAACAACATGTTGAACAGCTGCGCCGGGAATACAAACAAAAACCCGGCATCTATGAAATTATCATTGAAACACATTCCGGCAGATTCCTCCCCGGCGATGACCTGCTCTTTATCATCGTTGCCGGCGACCTGCGGGAACATATCAAACCGGTGCTGGCCGAGCTTCTCGACCGGGTCAAAGCTGAAGCCATCAGCAAAAAAGAGGTTACCATCCAATAAACCAGGACAGACCAACAGCACAACAACTAAAGAAAATCAACATGTTACACTAAAAACACGTGTAATCCTGTTTTCCAGCAAAAATACCCTTCTCACCAGCCCAGGGGGAGGAAATAATACATGACCACCGCTGCCCGACTGATAAAAAAATACCAGCGGGGCAACACCCTGCCCCATATCGTTGCCCGACTCGCCCAGCTGATCAATGATGACAACTCCACCCTGCGTGATTTCGAAGAGATCATCAGTCTGGATCCGGCTCTGGTGGGACGCCTCCTGACGCTTGTCAACTCCTCCTATTACGGTCTGGTCCATAAAGTGGATTCCGTTTCCCGCGCCATTGCCCTGCTTGGGATGAAAAATCTCCACAACATAGCGGTCACCGATGCCCTGAAGGGAATGTTCACAACCGGGAAAGGTGATGATGGCTTTTCCAGGGACCGATTGTGGATCCACTGCGCGGCAACGGGAATCTGCAGCAAGATGATTGCGGAACGGATCTTTTCCATCAATGGAGACGATGCCTATCTTGCCGGTATTCTGCATGATATAGGATTGATTGTTGAATGGCAGGGCGCCGAGGAAAAATTCCTCCAGGCATACAGACAACTTGGTGACGAAGAATCCGATATTATCGAACTGGAGAGAAAACACCTTGGCACGGATCACTGTGAAATCGGCTATCTGCTGGCACAGGAGTGGCAGATACCGGATTCATTATGCAGGGCCATCCGTGATCATCATGCAAGCATGGACCATACACAACCAGAGTCACCTCTTGGTATCCTGCAAATCAGTGAATATATTCTCAGTCAGTTGGGTTTTTCCGTCAAGGAGGGAATACACATTGTTCCTGTTTCTTCACTGGCTGATCATATCCAACAAAACATTGATGAATATACGGTGCTTGCAGAGGAAATCCCGGACGAGATCGAGCGGGTGCGCGAACTGTACGAACATTGAGGTATATAAAAACACATGGTTACAAATCCTGTGATCAGTTACACATTGAGACCAAAGCCATGACCACACTTTTCTCCGACCTTGTCGCCGCCGATGAAACTCTGCCTGCGCTTCTTGAGCACCTGGAACAGGAGACCGAAGGGCTGTGCTTTCTCCTCTGGGACCGGCAGGAAAATACAGTGGCCTCCCCGGATTTTCCCCAACCTGGCGATGGGGTGGTGTCGGCGCTGAAACAACAGATGCCAGATTCAAAACACGCACCGGTTTTGTCGGCAAAAAACGGCTTGTATATTCAGGACTGTCCGGAACTGGGGTTGTCTCTGGCCGCCCAACCAAAACCGGATCAACGCAAAAAAATAGATAATACGGAAACGGGACAGATTGTCCGCCTTGCTGTTGCCCTCTATCTCGCCCGCAGGGAAATGGAAAAAACAGCGGCCCGGTTACGGATTCAAAAAAAACAGTTTGACCGCCGGGCAAGTGTTCTGGAAAAAAAATTCCAGGACATCATGGAGGAAAATGAACAGAATTATCTGAAGATCCAGGAACAGCAACTTAACTATTCAAAAACGCTCCAGGCCGAAATCACCCGTCAGACAGCGGAATTGCGGGCGGCCAAAAAAGCGGCCGAAACCGCCAATGTGGCCAAGAGTGAATTTCTGGCCGCCATGAGCCATGAAATCCGCACCCCGATGAACGGCATCATCGGTTTTACGGATATGCTGCTTGATACCACCCTGGACGAGGAGCAGGTGGAGTTCGCCCGTACCATTAAACGAAGTTCAGAGGCATTGCTCTCGCTCATCAATGATATCCTTGACTTTTCCAAAATTGAGGCCGGCAAGCTTGAATTGGAAGAAATTGAATTTGATCCGGAAATAACGGCCCAGGATGTCTGTGACCTGATCCGTCCCCGGGTTATCGGGCTTCCCATCGAAGTCCTCTGTAGAATCGATAACGCGCTGCCGGCAAATGTTATCGGCGATCCCGGACGGTACCGTCAGGTCCTTGTCAACCTGATGGGCAATGCCGCCAAATTTACCCGGGAAGGGGAACTGGAACTTGCCATTAAGGTGGAAGATGAAGAAAAAGACTCCCTTGTACTGCATGCGACTGTTCGTGATACAGGCATTGGCATTGTCGAGGAAAAGCTGGAATCCATATTCGAGGCCTTTAAGCAGGCGGACGGCTCGACAACCCGGGAATACGGGGGGACCGGCCTGGGTCTATCCATCTGCCGCCGGATAGCCAAACTCATGGGCGGCCATGTCTGGGCGGAAAGCGAATCGGGCAAGGGCTCTATCTTCCACTTTACCGCCCGAATGAAAAAGGCGAAAAAACAGAAGGCGAAAAATTTTCGCAGGGTCTCCCTCAGCGGCAAACATGTTCTCATTGTCGACGATAACCGCACCAACCTGAGTATCCTGCAGCATGTCCTGGAATCAGCCGGCCTGCAGGTGAGGGCTGTACACAAAAGCAGCGATGTGGAACAGGTCCTTCGGCAGGCGATAGATGATAACACCCTGTTTGACCTGATCATCCTCGATATTCAAATGCCCTACCCGGACGGCTACGTTCTGGCTGAACTTGTCAGGGGCATGAAGGAGACGTCTTCCATTCCCTTACTGGCCTACACCTCGTCCACTGAACGTAACGCCCATCGCTGCCGAAAGGCGGGATTTGACGCCTTTCTCACCAAACCTGCCCGCCGGGAAATCCTGTTTAAAACCATGGAAAAACTGTTGGCGCCGCCAGTAAAAGAGAGAAAAACACAAAAAAAGGAACAATTAATCACCCAATACTCGGTACGGGAGGAGATGAAGCAGTCGGTCCGTTTACTGCTGGCCGAAGACAATCCCGTCAACCTGAAACTTGCCACTCTGATACTGACCAAGGCCGGTTACACGGTAACAAGCGCCGACAACGGCAGGGAAGCAGTTGAAACATTCTCCAGGGCCCCGCAAGATTTCGACCTGATCCTGATGGATATACAGATGCCGATAATGGATGGACTGACGGCGACCAGGGAACTTCGGGACCGCGGCTTCAATGACATCCCGATCGTGGCCATGACGGCAAACGCCATGAAGGGTGATAGAGAAAAGTGTCTTGATGCCGGCATGAACGATTACATAACCAAGCCCATCAAACGTGAAATCGTTTTTCAGATCATTGAAAAATGGATCACTCAAAAAAACGCCCCGGACCATTGAGTTCCGAAACCTCCTGCTCACGGGTAAACAACATGCCGGCAACAGCCATTCAGGCCCGTCTTCGCGACTGGGCCTTTACGCAGCTCAATGAAGAAGCGCCTGAAAAAAAACTGCTGAAATCAATCGTCCGTATTGCCATAATTGTAACGCATGTTTTTTTCAAAACCCATCTTTCCCTGCGCGCTTCCGCCCTCACCTACTCGATTATCCTGTCCCTGGTGCCGATACTGGCCATGAGTACGGCAATCCTGAAAGGACTTGGCAGCGACAACGATCTGAAAATCGCAGCCTATCACCTGATCGACCAGATAGTGCCGGCAACAGAACTTTCCCGGGCCGGTGGCCCTGGTTTGGCAACAAGTACCAAAGACGCGACGGCCGAGCAGGGAAACGGGAACGCCACAATGCCGGCAACAGGCATGGCCGACCATCTTCGCAACGCGGTTGACATGATTTTTGACTATGTCGACCGCACCAACTTTGCCGCCCTCGGCGCCTTTGGTATCATCGGCCTGCTTTTTGTCGTCCTCCTGATGCTCAGCAATATTGAAAGCACCATGAATGTCATCTGGCACAGTGCAAAAAGTCGTCCGCTTGGCCGAAAAATCATGGATTATCTTGCCCTGCTTGTCCTGCTGCCGATATCGCTTAACACAGCTATTGCCGGTGGAGCCATCCTCCAGAGCAGGAAAATGATGGGCTATATCACGACCATTATCCCATCGGAATGGCTGGTCAAGATGCTGCTCAAGGGACTGCCCTTTCTCTTTATCGTCGGCTGTCTGACCTTCATCTATCAGTTCTTTCCCTACGCCAAAGTAAAGACCTATGCCGCCCTCATTGGTGCGCTTTTTTCCTCTCTCTGCTGGTTTATCGTCCTCCAGCTCTACATTGGTCTGCAAATAGGGGTTTCAAAGTACAACGCAATTTACGGCTCCTTTGCCACTGTCCCTCTCTTTCTTATCTGGCTCCACCTGGGCTGGATCTTCCTCCTGCTCGGGGCCGCCCTTGCCTATGCCGTCCAGAACAGAAACAGGTATACCCCCGGCCTTAACGGAGCCATTACACCCAAACATTGCCTGCAGCTTGCCATTGACATTCTGCAGCAGGTCTATACAAACTTTACCCGGCACCGGACAACCGGGATAGGGGACCTTGCCGCATCGCTGCCAAAAGAACCTGTTTCCCGGCTTGTCGAAATCAGTATGCTCCTGATCAAGGGAGGCCTGCTCCACAGGGTAGCGGGTAGTGATGATTTGACAATGACTCCGGCCCAACCGCTGGAAAGGCTCAAGGCCAAAGACATTCTTACCCTGGTCCTGGGAAAGGACAGCGCCAATTCCGTGGGTGGACGGCTCAGTGACGAGATGATCAAAATAGCGGGTTCGGGACTGCCGCACCCACTTTTTCCGGTCAACGAAAGGGGAACGAACAGTGCAGATGGATAACAGAACCATAGATACCCGCCTGGGCGCCAACAATATTCTGATGATCATACCCCATGCCGAACGATGCGCTGATGACAGCACTATTGCCCCCATGATGAGCTTTGGCCAAAAGGTTGCCGAAGAACTCCACTGCTTCACCATAATCAACTCCAGGTACAAATCGTCGATTGTTGACATGAACGATGTACGGGCCATCCGGAAACGCAAAAAAACCACAGACGATTTTCTGGTCAGAATCAGGGAGTTCAAGGATGAAATACATGAGAACAATCTCCTGCCACTGGTTTTGATTGTCCAACAGGGCGCAGAAGGGCAACAGGCCGACATCATACTGGGGTACGGCCAGGGTGAGCGGGGCAGGGACGACCGGCCACACAGGCCGACCATGGCCCCTTCCATGCTGGCAAAGATCCGGATGTCACTGGAGGACAACGGGCTCACCACCGCCATTGCCGACACGGATTCTCCACTATGTGGCCGTGAATCTTACTGCCTGAACCAGTTGTTTCGGCAAAAAAATTATGTGGACGGTTTTTATGATCCCACTGTCCGCTCCCTGGTTGTTACCATTGCCCCTGAAAAAACAACCGGCCAAAAAAGCGCTGCGGAAACCGGCCGACTATTTGCAAAAGCCCTTGCCGACCATGCCGACTCCATGTCACTGGTGCGCCGGGTTGCGGTCAGCGCCATTGAAACAAGCAGGCCGCAGGACCTGCGGTATATCTTCCGGGTCCACGGCGATAATCCGGAAAATGACATGATTCGAGAGTCGTATATCGATGAACTCGCCCGCTCCATATCCACAAACGGCCTCCTTCATCCCCTGGTCCTCCTGCAAAAGAGAGACGGCCGATATAAAATTCTCTGTGGATTTCGCCGATTCCAGGCAATCCGTCGCCTTGGCAGGCAGTGGGTGGAGGCCAAGACATTTAGTGAAGATGATTTCACCACCGAGGATTTTTTCAATATTTCCCTGGCGGAAAATACCAAACGAAGAAACCTCAACCCCATAGAGATCGGAAATTTTCTCGAATCAGCCGGCAGGGAACTCGGGTTAAACAACGCCCGCCTTGCCGAACGGTTTGGAGAGAGCCTTGCCATTGGTAAACCGGGGGCCAGGGTATCCCAGTCGACCATTCACAAGTACAGGAAACTCTACCAGCTTCGGGAGCGGGGAGAATCCCCGGAAATGATCTCCGACATCATAAACGACAAACTCAGCTTTTCCATTGCCGCCGAGGTGCTGGCTCCGATCAAGGACCCGGTTGACAGGGACAGCCTGTATCTGGACATCGTCAAACCGTTGAATCCAACCAGGCCGCAACTGGTCCAGATCATCAAACTTCTCCAGGCCATTCATCCTGAACTGCACAGGGCAATCAGGAACGACCAGACCCGGCAGGCCCTGGAACGGGCTGTCCACTCATCCCGTCCGGCATCAAACTTTATACATGGCCTGCGTAAAGCCGGTGAAGTCTCACCGGTGGGAAAAGAGAGGGAGTTCAGTTCAATGGTTGAGGAGTTACGCAAGGATGTTTTCGGGAAAAAGGCCAACAAACAGGATTTCAATATTACCCGTTCGGCAAAGGGACGAAAAAAAAGCCTGACCTTGCACATCCGACTCCAGGAACAGTCAATGGAGCAAATGGTGGCGAACCTGAAAAAGTTGCTCTCCGATGAATATCGGTTAAAAGCGTTACATAAACTTCTCGAGGAACCCTCATCCTCATAACAGACAAGATTGGCAACGTTTCCCCCTGCCCATGCCGGTACTTTTCGCATGCGAAAAGTTTGCTGGATTATGATATATGCTTAAAACTTTCTGGCAATCCGATACATTTCCCTGTATATAAAAAAACCAACATAGCGGATGTGTTTGTGATTAAAGCGACATGGCCGGCAGAATTTCAGGCGGAAATCTCTTTCACAAAACGTCCGTCAGGTATCAGGAAGACCAACAGCCACACAAGGAGGAATTCCATGCAACTGCGAAATGCCATTATTGCCCTTTTCCTGTGCACGCCGTTTTTTCTGTTCGGACAACCAGTCCAGGCAAAAGACAAGCCCGTTGAAATCGTCTTTTCAACCTACATGCCAACATCCTATGGATACTTAGTGCAACCTCTCCAGGAGTTTATGGCCCAGGTTGAAAAGGAAACAGGCGGCAAGGTCAAGTTCAAATTTTTCCATTCCGGTCAGCTCTACAAGGGCAAGCAGGAATTTGCCGCCCTGGAACGGGGTGAGATTGACATGGCGGCGCCCAATGATCTCTATTTAACCGGTATTGTGCCCGAGACAGGCATTTCCAACCTGCCATTCATGTGGAAAACCCCGGCAAGCATGCAGAAAAGCCTTGATGCCGGCCTGTGGAAACTCGGCATCAACGATAAATTTCTCAAACATAATGTGGTTGTCCTCGGTACAGCAGCAGGGGGTCCCTACCAGTTTTATGCCAAAGGTTTTGCAGTGACCGGACCGGAGAGCATAAAGGGAAAAAAATGGGGCGTATCCGGATCCACGGCGAGCAAGGCGATTGAGCTGATGGGCGGCAGTCCGACCACCATGAGTTCGGGTGAGCTATATCTTGCCCTGCAACGGAAGACCATTGACGGGTGTACCCGGCCGCTGATCACCGGTCTTGGCCGAAAACTCTATGAAGTCGTTGACAACATCTCGGTCACCAACATGGCCTACTTTACCTGTATGCTGGCCATTAACAAGGAAAAATGGGATAGCCTGCCCAAAGACGTCCAGGCGGTCATGATAAAAGCTGCAAAACAGAGGGACAAACGCCAGCTTGAACTTCTGGAAGCCTTTATGACCGATGCCATCAAACAGTATGAAAAAAATGGCGTCCATGTCCATATTGCCACGCCGGAGGAACTTGACCTTTTCAAGAAAGAAATGATTCCCGTGCAAAAATGGTGGCTCGGCAAGGTAACCGGGGGGAAAAAATATATCGATTTTATTGCCGCTCATCATTGATGGACCCGTCCAGGCGCGCACCATTTTCAACAATGGTGAACGTAAAAAATCGTACCCGTAACAGACAATCTCCATGAAAGTAACAGGACGTCCCCTGCTCCGTTTTATTGAGCAGCTCAACAGACTGGGGTCACTGGTTTCCCAATGTTGCCTCGTCCTGTTACTTGTCCTTGTTTTTCACGAAGTCATAGCCAGGTACCTCTTCAACAGTCCCACACTCTACTCGGTCGAACTGAGTGAGTATCTTCTGATTCTTCTCGCCTTTATCGCTGCGGGCTGGGTCATGCAGGAGGACAGGCATGTACGAATGCAGTCCTTTGTCCATCTGCTGCCCGAAAGGATGCAGCATTTTCTTGCCTGCCTGACCTCAGGTATTGTTTTTCTCTTTTGCGGGGTTCTCATATGGTACGGTTTCAAGGCCGCCTACATTGCCTGGCGTGGAGAATATCATTCCAGTTCCCTGCTGAATATGCCGATGTGGGTCCCCTACCTTATCATTCCACTGGGCTCCCTGCTGCTTGCCCTGCAAGTCATTGTGCAATTCTGTACCCATGTCGACAAATTGCTGACAGGCGATAACAGGTAAGGCGGAAACATCATGGATTCGGTCAGCATTACCATTATACTTATCAGCGGTTTCCTTCTCCTGCTTTTTTTGGGCATGCCGGTATTCGGAGCCCTGGGAAGCGCCAGTGTTGTCGGCATTCTCCTTATTCAGGGAGCCCGCGGCCTGGGCGCTGTCCCCGGGGTCATTTATGACCGGCTTGCCGTCTTTCCCCTGGTCGCGGTGCCCCTGTTTATTCTCATGGGAGAGATCATTTTCCATTCCGGGATAGGGGCAGATATCTTCACGGCCACCAACAGATGGCTGAACAGGCTTCCCGGTTCCATGGGCATGGCAAGCGTGGCTGCCTGCGCTATTTTCAGCGCCCTGTGCGGAGTCAGTGTGGCCGGAGCCGCCACCATCGGCAGTTTTGCCATCCCGGAGATGATCAAGCGAAATTACAACAGATCCCTGGCCACCGGCTGTGTCGCCGCCTCCGGCGGCCTGGCCCTGCTCATTCCACCAAGTGTCGCCCTTATCCTGTACGGTGTGGTCGGCGACGAATCGGTGGGCCGCCTCTTTATAGCCGGTATCCTGCCAGGCGTGGTGCTGGCGGCAATGATGATGGGATACATCTTTTTGATCGGTATATTCTATCCCGAGGCAGCCCCCAAAAATCCCGATCAGGTCACCTGGAAGATGCGCCTGGAATCACTGGTGCGGATATGGCCGGTAATGGTCCTTATCTTGCTTGTCCTCGGATCCATATACAAGGGAATTGCCACCCCAACCGAGGCGGCTGCCGTTGGCTGCGTCGGCGCCCTGGTAATCGCCGGTATCAGGAAACAACTAAGTTGGCAGACCGTGAAAACCATCCTGCGCTCTACCGTCTCCACCTCGACCATGATCATGCTGATTTTTGCATCGGCCCTTCTCTTTGGCTATGTGTTGACCAGGCTCCAGGTTCCCCAGGAGCTGGCCGCCTTTGTCACCTCGTTAAAGCTGCCAAACTGGGCTGTTCTCGTCTGTATTTTCTCGGTCCTCTACCTGATGGGCATGTTCATGGACGTGGTTTCGGTTATTCTTATCAGTACGCCCATTTTTCTTCCCATCGTGCTGTCAATGGGATACTCCAGTCTCTGGTTTGGCATTGTCATGGCCATTACCTGTGAAATTGGCACTGAAACGCCGCCGGTCGGTCTCAATCTGTTTGTGATTAAAGGGGTGTCACCGCCCGAAGTTTCTCTTATGGATGTTATTCGCGGCTCCATCCCCTTTGCCGTTGTGGAAACCCTGGGCCTGCTCATCTTTATCGTCTTTCCCGACCTTGTGCTTTGGCTACCGAACCTACTGAAATAACATAAAAACAATCAT
>Ga0256831_1000501_pt1 | contig 20137 bp, 18 predicted proteins | sample 132544metaG_FD_189087 | JGI IMG/M metagenome (GOLD analysis project Ga0256831, IMG submission 189087) | Hydrothermal vent microbial communities from Lau Basin, Pacific Ocean - 132-544 | ecosystem: Environmental > Aquatic > Marine > Hydrothermal vents | place: Pacific Ocean: Lau Basin | collected... | reverse complement strand
ATGCAGTTAACTGGGTGGTAAAGGCCTTGGTGGAAGCCACTCCGATTTCCGGGCCGGCATGAGTCATAAAGGCCAGGCTGGATTCCCTGACCAGGGAACTTTCCGGTACATTACAGATCACCAGTGAATGTTTGGCCCCCTGCTTTTTAGCTTCCCGCAAAGCCGCCAGGGTATCGGCGGTTTCACCGGACTGAGAAATGGTTACAATTAAGGTTTTTTCACTATAAACCGCTTTCCTGTAACGGAATTCGCTGGCCACTTCAATCATGCACGGGATACCAACAATACCTTCAAACCAGTACTTGGCCACCAGACCGGCATGATAACTGGTACCGCAGGCAATAATATAAACGGATTCTATTTCCCTGAAGATTTTTTCTGCTTCAAAACCAAAAGCTTTGGTAAAAACGTGTTCATTATCTATGCGCCCTTCCAGGGTATCGGCCACTGCCCTGGGCTGCTCATATATTTCCTTAAGCATATAATGGCGATATTCGCCCCGCTCTACGGCATCGGCACTGATTTCACTTTTACGCATGGGGCGTTCAACTTCATCACCCTGAGCATCATAAATTACCACTGAATCGCGGGTAATATCCGCTATATCACCTTCTTCAAGAAAGATAAACTGCTGGGTTACCGGTAATAATGCCGATACATCCGAGGCAATAAAGTTTTCCCCGATGCCGATACCAATGACCAGCGGACTGCCGCTTCTGGCAGCAATAATCCGCTGTTCTGAGCTGTCTATAACCCCCAGTGCATATGCGCCTTCAAGCTGCTTTATCGTATCTACCACAGCATGTAGTAAATCTTTTCCTGTTTTTTTCTGTTCACCTATAAGATGTACAATGGTCTCACTGTCCGTATCGGAACTAAACTGTATGCCTTTTTCCTGTAATTCAGTTTTAATCTGTTCATAATTTTCAATGATACCGTTATGTACCAGTGCTACACTGGTTTCACACATGTGTGGATGAGCATTTCGGGTAGCAGGCTCACCATGGGTTGCCCAGCGGGTATGAGCTACCCCGACATGTCCTTTTAAGGGCATCTTTTCCAGTTCATCCGCTAACTGGGAGACTTTACCCAGCGCCCGCTGCCGGTTAATTTTTTGATTACCGTCCTGAATAGCCAGTCCGGCTGAATCATAACCACGGTATTCCAGGCGCCGCAGTCCTTCTAACAGAATGGCTTCTACATTTCGTTCTGCAACGGCACCGACTATTCCACACATTGAGTTTTTCCTGTTGTTTCAGTTATTATTTATAGTAGTTACATGTATTTTATTTATTTCTTGCATTTAACCGGCCGTTTCCAGCCATTAATGATTTTCTGAGGTGCCCTGGTAAAGGTCAGCTTTTCCGGCTCAGCATCCTTACTCAGGGTCGAGCCTGCCCCAATCGTTGCTCCGGCACCAATTTCTATAGGTGCCACCAGCGCTGTATTGGAACCAATAAAAGCATTATCACCAATTTTTGTAACATGCTTATTGGCACCGTCATAATTACAGGTAATGGTACCGGCACCAATATTTACATTTTCGCCCATTAGGGTATCGCCAATATAACTTAAGTGATTAACCTTGGAACCTTTGGCTATATGCGCTTTTTTAAGCTCTACAAAATTACCGACTTTGGCATTTTCTTCCAGCTCACTGTCTGGTCTCAGACGGGCAAAAGGACCGATATTACAGGCATTACCTATAACGGACTGTTCAATAATACAGTTTTCCAGAATAGTCACATTATCGCCAATTATTGAATTTTTAATGACTGTATTGGCACCAATGCTCACATTATTGCCAATACTGCAGTCACCATCAATAATGACATTAATATCTATAACCACATCCTGACCAGTTTTAACCTGGCCGCGTAAATCGAAGCGCGCCGGATCTCTTAAGGTCACACCCTGGGTCATTAATTTTTCTGCCTGGATTCTCTGATATTCCCGTTCCAGTTCAGCCAGTTGCAGTTTATTGTTAATACCTTCTATTTGTTTGCTGTCCTGCACAATAAAGCTATTAACAGTTTCACCTTCCTGTACTGCCAGTTCAATTAAATCGGTCAGGTAATATTCTCCCTGGGCATTATTATTATCGATTTTATGCAACCAGCTTTTCAGCCGGTTGCCATCAACCACCATAACACCACTGTTAATTTCCTTGATGGTTCGGATTTCATCGGTAGCATCCTTTTCTTCAACAATCTTCTGAATGCTGTTGTTACTGTCCCGTACTATCCGCCCATAACCCGCTGGATTATCCAGTATGGCGGTTAAAAGTGCCAGTGCCTGATCCTGTTTTGCAGCTATCAGTTTTTCCAGGGTAGCAACACTTAACAGTGGCACATCACCATAGAGGATTAACACATTAGACTTATCATCAATAAACTGTTCAGCCTGCTGTACAGCATGGCCGGTACCCAGTTGTTCAGGCTGTTCACACCAGTTTAGCTGTGGATCAGTTATGGTATTTTTGACCTGTTCCGCTCCATGCCCGTAAACCAGAGTAATGTCTTTAGCATCCAGTTTTCTGGCACTGTCTATAACATGCTGAACCAGCGGTTTACCGGCCAGTGAGTGTAAAACTTTGGGCAGACTGGAATACATTCGGGTGCCTTTGCCAGCGGCAAGGATGATTACCTGGAGCGGTTTAGCAGGTCTGGAGCTCTGGGACATTCTATTCTCTCTATAATTTATCTAACAGATCCGTTATTTGATTTTATGCTATAGCCGCTAATTATCGTATTTATTTAAAACTATTAACATGAGATTTGTCTTACATTTAAGTGCCTTATGTCACAAACCTAGGGTTTTCCCTAAATTTGTAGGATAAATACCTTGATCTTTCATTGAATCCGGCCTATATTAATAAATAATAATATAGGTTAATTAGGACATTGCAATGTTATTCAAAATTATAATTTATATAATTGGGTTAACATTCAGTTCTTTTATTTCTGGCACAACGTATTCGGACTCGCTTGCTATCGATCACGAAGTGAAAACTTCTTCAACAGTTTTAAATAATTATTATAAAGAATTTGATAAGGCAATCGCGAATGATAAAGAACAAGCAGCTAAGCCTGTTTCTGATAAAGAACTGGAGTTTTTAATAAAAAAACCCAAAAAAAGAGAATTGCTTAGCAGTTATTATTCTGAGTTTTTAAGCAAATAATCGTTTTTCTGAATATTCAGAAAGCTCTAACAGAAAAAGGTCGTATTAAATACGACCTTTTTTATTTCTGCGGTACAAATTGTCTGCAGCGATTTATCTACAGGCTCGCTAAGCTTCAACTGAGTTTATTCAGGTTTAATGTCCCTTGCGCTTTTTGCGCAATTTTTCAATCAGTTTAAGCTGGGCAATGGCTTCTGCCAGTGAGGCTTCCGCCTTGGCAAAATCAATACCGGACTCCTGCTCCTGCAGGGCCTGTTCTGCACGTTCTTTTGCTTCTCTGGCAGCGTGCTCATCCAGATCACTGGCACGCAGTGCCGTATCAGAAAGAATAGTCACCACATGAGGCTGAACTTCCAGCAGCCCACCGGATATAAAGACAGACTCCTGATTGCCGCCCTGCTCGGTAATAATAACTTCACCGGCTTTAAGCGTAGACAATAGCTGGGAGTGCTGGGGTAAAATACCCAGATCACCCATTGCACCTGGAACAATCACCATCTCGGCCAAATTAGAAAAGATCTCTTTTTCAGCACTGACGATGTTTAATTTCATGGTCATTGCCATGACAGTTCTCCTTAAACAGCGTTAGCCTTTTCAAGCACTTCTTCAATACCGCCGACCATATAGAAAGCCTGCTCAGGAATACTGTCATGCATTCCTTCCACAATTTCCTTAAAGCCGCGAATAGTATCTTTCAGACTGACGTATTTGCCGGCAGTACCGGTAAATACTTCTGCCACAAAGAACGGCTGAGACAGGAAGCGCTGAATTTTACGCGCGCGATTTACAATCAGTTTATCGTCTTCGGATAATTCATCCATTCCCAGAATGGCAATAATGTCTTTCAGCTCTTTATAACGCTGCAGAGTAGACTGTACACCGCGAGCCACTTCATAGTGCTCATTGCCCACAATCTGTGGATCCAGCTGACGGGAGGTGGAATCCAGCGGGTCAACCGCAGGATAAATACCCAGTTCCGCAATCTGACGTGACAGTACCACAGTCGCGTCCAGGTGAGCAAAAGTGGTGGCCGGAGATGGGTCAGTTAAGTCATCCGCAGGTACATAAACCGCCTGAATAGAAGTAATGGAACCCACTTTAGTGGAAGTAATACGTTCCTGCAGAGCACCCATTTCTTCTGCCAGAGTAGGCTGATAACCCACCGCAGATGGCATACGACCTAACAGAGCTGACACTTCGGTTCCTGCCAGGGTATAACGATAAATATTATCAATAAACAGCAGTACATCATTACCTTCGTCACGGAAACCTTCCGCAATGGTCAGACCGGTTAAGGCCACACGCAGCCTGTTTCCCGGCGGCTCATTCATCTGACCATAAACCAGAGCTACTTTATCCAGTACATTGGATTCAGTCATTTCATGGTAAAAGTCATTACCTTCACGAGTACGTTCACCAACACCGGCAAATACCGAATAACCACTGTGTTCAGCCGCAATATTACGGATAAGTTCCATCATATTGACGGTTTTACCTACACCGGCACCACCAAACAGACCTACTTTACCGCCTTTAGCAAACGGGCAGACCAGGTCGATTACCTTAATACCGGTTTCCAGCAGCTCTGTAGCTGCTGCCAGTTCTTCATAGGCCGGAGCTTCACGGTGAATGGAAGCACGCTTCTTCTCACCAACATCACCCTTTTCATCAATTGGATTACCCAGCACATCCATAATGCGGCCCAGGGTCTCTGTACCAACGGGTACTGAAATAGGTGCACCTGTCGGGGCAACTTCCAGACCGCGCTTAATACCGTCCGTACTACCCATGGCAATACAACGAACTATGCCGTCACCCAACTGCTGCTGAACTTCCAGGGTAAGTTCTGCTTCAGTCACTATAATTGCGTCATAGACTCTGGGCATGGCATCACGTGGGAATTCCACGTCCACTACCGCACCAATAATCTGGACAATTTTTCCTGAACTCATTTTTAGTTCCTCTTTAAAGCTTAATTCTATACGGCAGCTGCACCGGCAACAATTTCGGACAGTTCCTGAGTAATAGCGGCCTGTCTTGCCTTGTTATAGACAAGCTGCAGGTCATCAATCATATCGCCTGCATTATCGGTTGCGCTTCTCATGGCAACCATTCGGGCTGACTGTTCACAGGCCACATTCTCGACCACACCCTGATACACCAGAGATTCAATATAGCGCATTAACAGGGCATCAATAACTTCTTCGGCCTCAGGCTCATAGATATAATCCCAGTGATATTTCATATCCGCATGATCATCATCTTCAGACATTTCGTGGTAACGAACCCGATCATGTTCTTCTGATGGAGCAACCGCTATGGGCAAAATCTGCGCAACAATCGGCTGCTGTGTCATGGTATTAACAAACTTGTTAAATACCACAAACAAACGATCAATTCTACCTTCTGCATAAGCATCCAGCATCGTTTTAACGCTGCCAATCAGGTCTTCCAGGCTGGGCTCATCCCCAAGATTTTCGGTGTGAGCAACAATATTTCCACCAACACGTTTAAAAAAAGCACTCGCTTTAGAGCCGATAACACAGATATCAATTTCTATATCTTTTTCATTACAGGCCTTCATGTCATTAATGGCTTCTTTAAACAGATTGGTATTTAAACCGCCACATAAGCCTCGGTCAGATGAGATAATAATATACCCAACCCGCTTGGCTTCACGCTCCTGCAGATACGGATGTTTATATTCCGTATGGGCATAAGCCAGGTGGCGTACCACATCAATCATTTTTTCTGCATAAGGACGTGAAGCACTCATACGATCCTGTGCCCGACGCATCTTACTGGCTGCAACCATTTCCATGGCACTGGTGATTTTCTGTGTATTTTTAATACTGCTGATCTGACTACGAATTTCTTTTCCGCTTGCCATACTCAGGTCTCCTGTTACCAGCTACTATTGGATTTGAATGCAGTCACGGCTTCATTCAGGGCTTTTTCAATGGCGTCGTTATAATCTCCCGACTCATCGATTTTATCCATTAAATCAGCGTGGTTGGCTTTAACATAATCCTGCAGTGCATTTTCAAAATCAACGATCTTGGCTACATCCACATCATCCAGAAAACCTTTGGTGGCTGCAAACAGGGAAACAGCCATCTGGGCCACACTATAAGGTGTGTACTGAGTCTGTTTCATTAATTCAGTCACTCGCTGACCCCGTTCAATCTGGCTTCGGGTTGCCTCATCCAGATCTGAGGCAAACTGAGCAAAAGCCGCCAGTTCACGATACTGAGCCAGGTCAAGACGAATACCGCCACCGAGTTTCTTAATGATCTTGGTCTGTGCTGCACCACCTACACGGGATACGGACAGGCCGGCATTAATCGCAGGACGGATACCGGAGTTAAACAGATCGGTTTCGAGGAAAATCTGACCATCGGTAATGGAAATTACGTTGGTCGGTACGAAAGCGGATACGTCACCGGCCTGAGTTTCAATAATCGGCAGAGCGGTTAATGAACCTGTTTTACCTTTAACCTTGCCGTCTGTAGCTTTTTCTACAAACTCAGCACTAACGCGGGAGGCGCGTTCCAGCAGACGGGAATGCAGATAGAACACATCACCCGGATAAGCTTCACGGCCTGGTGGACGACGTAATAACAGGGAAACCTGACGATAAGCCCAGGCCTGCTTGGTTAAGTCATCATAAATAATCAGCGCATCTTCACCCAGGTCACGGAAATATTCGCCCATGGCACAACCTGAGTAAGGTGCAATATATTGCATAGCCGCTGCATCGGAAGCCGTAGCTGCAACGACAATGGTGTTTTCCATGGCACCAAATTCTTCCAGCTTACGAACCACTGAAGCAATAGAAGAAGCTTTCTGGCCAACCGCTACATAAATACATTTAATACCGGAATCTTTCTGGTTGATAATGGCATCTACCGCAACGGCTGTTTTACCCGTCTGGCGGTCACCAATAATCAGTTCACGCTGACCACGACCAATTGGTACCATGGCATCAACGGATTTCAGACCGGTCTGTACCGGCTGATCAACCGACTGGCGTGAAATTACGCCCGGTGCGATTTTTTCAATAGGAGAAGTCTCCTTGGAATCAATCGGACCTTTGCCGTCAATGGGGTTACCCAGTGAGTCAACTACACGACCTAATAAAGCCTCACCAACGGGTACTTCCAGAATACGGCCGGTACATTTAACCTTATCACCTTCTGAAATGTGCTTATAGTCACCTAAAATTACGGCACCGACTGAGTCGCGCTCCAGATTCAGAGCCATACCAAAGGTGTTACCGGGAAATTCAATCATTTCCCCTGACATTACGTCACTTAAACCGTGAATCAGAGCAATACCATCGGCCAGACTGACCACAGTACCTTCTGTATTTGCTTCGCTTGTTACATCAAAATTTTCTATACGACTTTTGATCAGGTCGCTAATTTCTGATGGATTTAATTGCATTTTTTAATCCTCTTGTTCCGACTTGCTAGTGTCTCTTACCTAGCTCATCAGGGCATGGGTAATTTTTTCCAGTTGTGCTTTTACTGAACCGTCAATAACCATGTCGCCTGCGCGAATGATGACTCCACCTAGTAACGACTTATCGGTTTTGGTGGTAAGTGTCACGTCACGACCGAATTTCTTTTTCAGTGCTTCTGCAATGCTCTTTTTCTGAGTCGCATTGACAGCATACGCTGAAATAACCTGAGCCTCGATACTGCCTTCCTCTTCAGCACGCAGTGCTTCATACATATCGGCTATATCAGGAATAATATCCAGACGACCATTTTCTGCCGCCAGTTTAAGGAAATTAATACCCTGCTCATCCAGTTCTTCCTTACCGATCTCCTTAAACAGGTCAATAACCTGCTCATCAGAAATATCCGGATTGGAAATGACTTCAGTCATGGTTTCATTCGAAGCTACTTCTTTTAAAAGAGCCAGCTTGTCAGACCATACTTTAAGATTGTTATCGGCAAGTGCCAGAGAAAAGATTGCCTGAGCATAAGGTCTTGCTAATGTACTTATTTCTGCCATTATTTAGTCCTGGTTCTCATAAATTAGAGTTGCCCAACAACATCTTTTAACAGGTCGTCATGTGCTTTGGCATCGATCTCTTTCTTGATGATCTTGCCTGCTGCCGCCACGGTGATATCCACTACCTGGGCACGCAATGATTCTTTTGCACGATTCACTTCCTGTTCGATCTCAGCATTTGCAGCTGTAATCAGACGTTCACCTTCGGCCTTGGCATCAATTTTAGCTTCTTCTATTATTTCCGCCGCACGTTTCTGTGCCTGAGCAAGTATTTCTGCTGCCTGCTCTTTAGCTTCTTTAATATGTTGAGCTGCTTTTTGCTCTGCCAGCTCCTGCTCGTGAATACCACGTTCAGCAGCAGCAAGACCATCGGCAATACGCTTCTTACGATCGTCCATCATCTGGGTCATTGGACCCCAGAGATATTTACCTATGAACCAGACCAATATCGCAAAGGTTATTATCTGGCCTATCAGGGTTGCGGTAATGCTCATCGCCTAATTCCTGTTGTTTGTTAAGTTAATACTTTTGTTTCGTACTTTTTACTTTTACTTACAGCGTACGTCAAAAACAGTCAATTAACCGCCAACAGAGGCTTTAACAGCATCAGCAAACGGATTCGCAAATACAAACCACATTGCCATACCCAGAACGATCATCGGGAATGCTTCCATCAGACCACCGGTAAACAGCATCTGACCCATTAACTGAGGACGCATTTCAGGCTGACGGGCAATACCTTCCAGGAACTTGGAACAGATTAAGCCCCAACCCAGTGCTGAACCCAGACCTGCTGCAGCCAGAATAATACCTACTGCGATTGCTGTGTAACCATAAACTAAAGCCATTGCTTCCATTAGTTTCTCCTAAGTTTTAAAGTTTAAATGTTTAAAGTTTTTAATTTGTTATAACGTGTATTTCCAGTTTAATGTTCTTCTATATCCTGATGCGCCATGCCCAGGTATACAATGGTCAGCAGCATAAAGATAAAGGCCTGCAGAGTAATAACCAGAATATGGAAAATTGCCCATGCGGTACCCAGTGCTATCTGCGGTAAAAGTCCGAAAAGGGACGCGCCACCTAAAAGTGCAATCAGCAGGAAGATCAGCTCACCGGCAAACATGTTTCCGAATAAACGCAGACCCAGGCTGACTGGTTTGGCAATCTCTTCAATTGCAGTCATAATAATATTGACCGGAATTAAATATTTACCAAAGGGGTGAAACAGGAACATTTTAAGGTAGCCAATCGGTCCCTTAATTTTAATGTTATAGTAAATAATCAGAGCAAAGACGGACAGTGCCAGGGCAAAGGTAGTACTTAAATCCGTGGTCGGCACCACTTTCATATAATGTATACCCACCAGCTGGCCCAGTGAGGGGAGAAGATCCACGGGAATTAAATCCATGGTATTCATAAGGAATACCCACATAAAGATGGTTAAGGCCAGAGGCCCAATCAATGGATTACTGCCAGGGAAAATATCTTTGATTTGCTGCTGAACGAATTCAACAATGGCTTCTAATACGTTCTGGCCACCAGAGGGGGTTTCGGCAGTCATGGTTTTGCCCATTTTCCAGGCAATGTACATCAGCACTCCGGCTAATAACCAGCTATAGAACAGGGTATCAAGGTTAACCACCCAGAAGCCCCCATCACCGATGCTGTTATTATGCAAGTGATGCTGAATATACTCGACGGCACCTGGGCCGCTTGCTTCATTAGCAGTAGAGCTACTCACAGTTACATCTCCAAGATTTTAATAAATTTTTCCCGTCAGTCTGGCTCAAGGCTGTCAATCCAGTTCAGGACTGATATCGGGTATCTACTTTATTGGCAACGAAACTGAACTGGGTTACGGCAAAACCAACCAGAACCGCCAGCGGATCCAGCTTTAAAACACCCATTCCAACAGCCATTAGAACCAGAGTTAAAATAAACTTTTGTACCACGCCGGCGTAGATTTCTATATAACCCTGCTGTTTCTCTTTAGAACCAGCTTCACCAGCGCGACTTATCCGCCAGGCCATTAACAGCGTGCCTGTCAGAGTAATACTTCCGCCATATATTGCGGCAAAAAATCCATCTAAACTTTGAAATGTCAGGTAACTCAGAGCAATAATCAGAGTCAGTGTCAGCTGTATAACAAACAGTCTGCGTACCACTCGACGCATGACCACAGTTGCAAAACTCATTTTCTTTACCTGCCTGTTTCAGGCTATTCACATAGCCAGGTCATATAAGGTACAGTGCAGCGAATTATAAAGTTATTATTGCTTTAGATCAATGAAATTAACTATATTCTAATATTTATCCCATTATAGGTATAAATGGACACCTGTTAATATTTCTTATTTTATAGTTTTGTTATAGTTTTTGCTAAAATTTTACTATTTTCAGATTATAGTTGATTCAATAACTTTATCATATTTATCCTATAGGATTAATTGTTTTTTTATTTTATATGAGCCAATATGCCTTCAAGTTCATCAATACTATTATAATGAATCACCATTTTACCATTACCTTTTTTACCATGCTGAAAAATGACCCGTGCACCCAGTTTGTCGGTCAGGTTTTTCTGTAAATTAATAATATTGGGATCGTCTTTCTTTTCCTGTTTTTCTTTAGGGTTAAGAATTTTTTTGATCAGCCGTTCGGTTTCCCTGACAGACAGGCCTTTACTGACCACATGGCGGGCCGTATAGCTTTGTTCTTCACCTTTTAAGGCCAGCAGCGCACGGGCATGACCCATTTCCAGATCACCATTTTCCAGCAAGCGCCGGGTCGCCGGTTCCAGTTCCAGCAGACGCAATAAATTGGAAACTGAAGCACGGGAACGGCCTACGGCATCGGCCGCCACCTGATGGGTCATATTAAATTCATCTATCAGACGCTTCAGGGCATTGGCTTCTTCTATGGGATTTAGCTCTTCACGCTGAATATTCTCAATCAGGGACATGGCAATGGCAGCGCGGTCGGGTACATCACGGATCACCGCAGGAATTTCAGCCAGACCGGCCATCTGAGAAGCACGCCAGCGGCGCTCACCGGCAATAATTTCATATTTTTGATCACCGCTGCTGGTGGTATCGCCCACCGGGCGGATCACAATAGGCTGCACTACGCCCTGGGCCTTAATGGAACTGGCCAGCTCTTCCAGTGCTTCAGGATGCATATCGATTCGCGGCTGGTAAACGCCCGGCTGAATAAATTCCACCGGCACATTATGCAATTCCCCGTCAGCAGGTGAGTGCTGACTATTATCCGCTGTATCGGTTTCAGATCGCCGGGTGGTTTTTACACTACCGCCAAGCAATGCATCCAGACCACGACCTAAACCACGTTTTTTTGCTGCCACTAATACAATTCCCTCACAAATCCTTAAGCTGGTTAATCCCTGAATATTCCGGAAGACTTACCATTATAGAAAAATTGGCAAAATAACAAAAGCACTTAATTTTTTCCAGTCAGCCTGAACTCTGACTGAACTCAGTATTCAGGCTTCCTGCTGCCCGACTGTTTCTTCCTCTTTACGCAGCATTTCTCCGGCCAGGGCCAGGTAAGCACGGGCACCTTTGGAAGCCCGATCATAACTGATCACCGGCATACCATGACTGGGTGCCTCGGCAAGACGTACATTTCTGGGGATTATGGTACGATAAACTTTCTCATCAAAATGCGACAGCAACTGACGGGAGACTTCTATAGCCAGACGATTGCGCGGATCAAACATGGTTCTTAAAATGCCTTCAATTTCAAGCTCGGGGTTTAAAGACTCCTTAATGCTTTCAATGGTATCACTTAAGGCGGTTAAACCTTCCAGGGCATAATATTCACATTGCATGGGGATCATAATGCCATGCGCCGCCACCATAGCATTAACGGTGAGCATATTCAGAGACGGCGGACAGTCAATAAAAACATAATCATAGTCATCGGCAATTTCCTTAAAACGGTAGCTAAGCTGCCGTTCCCGGTCAAACTTGGTCATTAGCTCCACTTCTGCCGCCGTTAAATCACCATTGCCTGCCACCAGATCATAACCGGCTTCCGGCACGGCTATTTTTACCTCATTAACCGAACTGCGGGATATTAATAAATCATAACCACTGTACTGCACATCATTTTTATCAATGCCGCTGCCGGTAGTGGCATTGCCCTGCGGATCCATATCCACCAGCAGTACTTTTCTTTTGGTGGCCGCCATGGATGCTGCCAGATTAATACTGGTAGTGGTTTTACCCACCCCGCCTTTCTGATTGGAAATGGCAATGATTTTCGCCATGGTCTGCCTCAATGGTTATTAATTTTTTATTTAATATAATTTTTCTTTATATCATCTGAGTATCCATTTACGGTGCTTCTTGATGAAGTTTCGACAGCAGGGACAATAAATTGCTCCTGCATTTCTTGCATTCCCGCCATCCATGGCGGTCATGCTGTCGAAAAGCCTCCATGGATGCGCTCTTTATTATAAGAGAAAGGCGTCTTCAACAAGGAATACCCAATCCCTTATACGGTCTTTCGTCTGACTGAATACTTAACTTTTAAACACTATCTGAATTAAATGTCTCTGGACATTTAATCCGCTAATAGTCAATGGATGTACCTGCTCTATTCTAAAGCCTTCTGGCAGTTGTGCAATCTCCTGTTCCGGAAGCTGCCCTTTCATGGCCAGAAATTTGCCCTGCTGCGCACATAAATGCCGCGTCAGAGTCAGCATATCTTCCAGAGAAGCAAAGGCACGGGAAATAATACGGTCAAACTTATCTCCTTCCTCTGCCTGATAGTCTTCCACCCGACTGTGTACCGCTGTCACATTATTTAAACCCAAGTGAGCAATTACTGTCTGCAAAAAACGGATTTTTTTACTGCGGGCATCCAGTAACACAAATTCAATATCCGGCAGACAAATGGCCAGCGGAATGCCGGGAATACCGCCGCCGGTACCCACATCCAGCACTCGATGAATGCCCGTTTGCTGCTGAAAAAAAGGCATAATAACCAGTGAATCCAGCAGGTGCAGATCCACCATTTTATGAGCTTCACGAATGGACGTCAGATTATAAACTTTATTCCATTTCTGCAATAACCGGATAAAATTTAATAATTGCTGCTGTTGCGCCGCAGGAATATCCAGTTCCAGCCGCTGGATGCCGGATTGCAGTTGCTGCTGCAGTGCTTCCATTCTTAACCCGCCGCCTTTTTAGCTGCCGATTTATGGGTTTTTAGAAACACCAGTAATAAGGATATGGCGGCCGGGGTAATGCCGGGTATACGGCTGGCCTGACCAATGGTCTGGGGCTGGTTTTTATGCAGTTTTTCCCGTACTTCAGATGACAGGGAAGCAATTTTCATATAGTCAAAATCCTGCGGGATCGGCTTGTTTTCATAACGTTTATGTTTTTCAATTTCTTCCAGCTGACGTTTAATATAACCAGCATATTTGGTCTGTATTTCCACCTGTTCAGCAGCAACCGGATCAGTCAGTTTCTCACCGGCTATATCCAGAGTAGTAAGTAAGTCATAACTAACTTCCGGCCTTCTGAGCATATCATATAAACTGGTGTCTTTATTCAGAGGCTTGCCCAGTACCCGAACCGCTTCCTGTTCACTAATGGCATCAGGACCAATACGGCTTGTCTGCAGACGTTTAATTTCATTATCCACCTGCTGCTGTTTTTTACTGAAGGCCTGCCAGCGCTGTTCATCCACCAGACCCAGTTTATAACCGGTTTCGGTCAGGCGCATATCCGCATTATCCTCTCTGAGGATCAACCGGTATTCCGCCCGCGAGGTAAACATGCGGTAAGGCTCCTGGGTGCCCCGGGTGATCAGATCATCGATCATTACCCCGATATAAGCCTCTTCCCGGCTGGGAGACCAGGGTTCTTTTTCCTGTACCTGTAATGCGGCATTGGCACCGGCAATCAGACCCTGGGCAGCAGCTTCTTCATAACCGGTGGTACCGTTAATCTGACCGGCAAAAAACAGGCTATTAATAAATTTGGTTTCCAGAGACGATTTTAGGTCCCGGGGATCAAAAAAATCATATTCAATGGCATAACCCGGACGCACAATCCAGGCGTTTTCAAACCCCTTCATGGAGCGGACAAAGGCTAACTGGATATCAAAGGGCAGACTGGTGGATATACCGTTGGGATACACTTCATGAGTTTCCAGGCCTTCCGGTTCCACAAAGATCTGGTGTGAATCCTTGTCTGAAAATCGGTTTATTTTATCTTCAATAGAAGGACAATAGCGCGGCCCTACTCCTTCAATAACCCCGGTAAACATTGGGGAGCGTTCAAAACCGGAACGGATAATATCATGAGTCTTTGCATTGGTATGGGTAATATAACAGCTGATCTGTCTGGGATGATCGTCCGGTTTACCTAAAAATGAAAAGGTCGGAATAGGTGTGTCGCCGGGCTGTTCCTGTAATACGGAATAATCAATAGTGCGTCCGTCTATTCTGGGCGGGGTGCCGGTTTTAAGGCGATCCACTCTGAAGGGTAGTTCCCGTAAACGTTGTGATAATTTATTGGACGGCGGATCACCCGCCCGGCCGCCCTGGTAGTTTTCCAGGCCGATATGGATCAGGCCGCCCAAAAAGGTTCCAGTGGTCAGCACCACGCTTTTCGCCCGGAACTTAAGCCCCATTTCTGTTTCAACACCCACCACCTGTTTATTTTCCACTATCAGATCGGTTACGGCCTGCTGAAACAATTTTAGATTGTCCTGATTTTCCAGAGCATAGCGCACAGCGGCTTTATACAATACCCGATCCGCCTGAGCACGGGTGGCTCTTACTGCCGGGCCTTTGGAAGCATTAAGACGTCGAAACTGAATACCGCCTTTATCAATAGCTCTGGCCATTAAACCACCCAGGGCATCAATTTCCTTAACCAGATGCCCCTTGCCGATACCGCCAATAGCCGGATTACAGGACATCTGTCCCAGGGTTTCAATATTATGTGTGATCAGTAAGGTACTGGCACCCATCCGGCTGGCCGCCATAGCCGCCTCAGTGCCGGCGTGACCGCCGCCAATAACAATGACATCAAACTGATCGTTGTAAAACACGTTTTGCTCCGAAATGTTTTTTTATTACTTGAACCAGTATTATAAAACATTAGAGGATCTTTATCTTTTAAATAATTATTCCGTTTCCAGCTTGGAAGTCATACACAATATGATAAACTCATAACAACTTAACCAGAATGGAGTATTCGCCTTAGCGATAACCCAATGACCCATGACACGCATCTGCACCGAAAAGGTTCACTGGCCATAACACTGGCGGCCATTGTTATTATTCTCAGCGGTGTAAAATACGCAGAAAATATTATTTCTCCCATGCTGATTGCCCTGTTTATTACTGCCATCAGTGCCCCGGCCATGCTCTGGCTGACTCAGCGTAAAGTCCCTTCGGGTATTGCAGTCACGCTTATTATTTTTACTATTGTTACTTTCGGTGTTATTGTCACGTCCGTATTAAGCACGTCCATACACCGCTTTTCCGATAACCTGCCTGAATATCAGGAGCGCCTGCAGCTTATTACTCAATCCATGGTGTTTTCCCTGAATAAAATCGGGCTGAATATTAATATTGATGAAATGGTGCAGACAGCCAATCTGGGTAAAGTCATGGGCTTTGTCGGCTCTACTTTTAATCAGTTTCTGGGCGCCTTAACCAATATCTTCCTGATTTTAATGATGGTGATCTTTTTATTATTTGAACTGGGCTCCTTTAATAACAAGTTCCGGTTAATTTCCAGTAATCCAGGTCAGACTATGGCCAATTTATCTGATGTCACCGGCACTATTAATAAATATTTTAAAATTAAAACCATCACCAGTATTATTACCGCCATTCCCATTATTATTGTATTAAGTCTGATGGGTATTGATTTTCCCTTGTTATGGGGTCTGGTGGTTTTTCTGCTTAATTTTGTACCCAATATCGGTTCCATTCTGGCTGCCGTACCCGTTATTTTACTAGCCCTGGTCCAGTTTGGTTTTGTAGCGGCCGCTGAAGTCATTATTCTGTATCTTCTGGTCAATAATATTGTAGGCAATTTCCTGGAACCAAAATTAATGGGACGCAATCTTGGACTTTCCACCCTGGTGGTGTTTTTGTCTTTAGTATTCTGGGGCTGGCTGTTAGGGCCTGTGGGTATGTTTTTGTCCGTACCGTTAACTATGACACTAAAAATTATCATGGATAATAATGACAATACCCGCTGGATTGCTATTCTATTAAGCAATGATGCAGAAATAGAACAGGCATAAGCACAAAGCCCATGATGGAAAAACTTTTACAAACCGCCGGTACCATTATCTCAGGTAAGGAACAGCAGCTGAAACTGGCTATTACCTGCCTTATAAGCCGCGGTCATTTGCTGATTGAAGATTTACCGGGTATGGGTAAAACCACCCTGGCTCATCTGCTGGCCCGTCTGTTTGATTTACAGTATTCCCGCATCCAGTTTACCAGTGACATGCTGCCGGCCGATATTATCGGCATCTCCATATTTGATAAAAACACCTCGGAATTTCGCTTTCATCCCGGGCCGGTATTCAGTCAGCTGGTACTGGCCGATGAAATCAACCGGGCCACGGCCAAAACCCAGAGTGCTCTGCTGGAGGCCATGGAAGAAAAACAAATCACTATGGATGGTAAAACCCATCCGCTGGAGGAACCTTTTTTTGTTATTGCCACCCAGAATCCCCATACTCAGATGGGCACCTTTCCCCTGCCTGAATCCCAGCTGGATCGGTTTTTAATGCGCATCAGCCTGGGCTACCCGGATCGCAAAACGGAACGGGATATTTTAAGCGGAGCTGATCGACGGGAATTACTTAAAACCATTAAGCCAGTATTTAATACTAAACAGTTACTGGCTATGCAGGCTCAGATCCGTCAGGTACATGTTTCCTCTGCCCTGCTGGATTATGTCCAGGACATTCTGGATTTTTCCAGGCACAGCACACATTTTTTAACCGGCCTGTCTCCCCGTGCCGGCCTGGCCCTGTTACGTTCTGCCCAGGCCTGGGCTTTTATTCATCACCGGGAAATGGTGATACCGGACGATATTAAAGCCGTACTGGCCTCAGTCATACTGCATCGCCTGGTTGCTAATTCTGATCAAAACAGCAGCGAACAACAGACTATGATCCTGTTTAATGAAATCCCGATCCCCTGATGCCTTATAACCTGGTTTAATTTTGCTGGACGTTATTAATGGTTATAGTAAACACACTTCAAAGGCTGTTGCTTAAACGTATCCATCCCCAGGATAATTTTACCCTGAAGTCCCGCAATATTTATATTCTTCCCACCCGGGAAGGTATTATTTTTGCCCTGCTGATCCTGGTAATGCTGGCCGCTGCAATTAATTTTAATAATTCCCTGATTTTCTTTTTTACCTTTCTTATGGCTTCCGTGGCGGTTATTTCCATGTATATAACTCAGCAGAATCTGCTGGGTCTGCAGTTTTCCGTTGGACATATCAGCCCGGTTTTTCTGTTTCAGCCTGTGGATATTCCTTTAAATATCAGTACTTACAGGACACGTTATTCCATTGCAGTTACACTACATAATAATAAAGATGCTCCTGCTGTATATACTGATGTTAAAAAAAATGAAATTTCAACTATCCATTTAAATTCGGCTACACACAAACGCGGTTACTTTAAATTAAAACCAATGGTGATTTCCAGCCGCTTTCCCTTAGGTCTGTTTCGGGCCTGGGCCAATATTGAATTAACCCAGGACGGTATTGTGTATCCGGCTCCTGAAGAGGTACACAACTTTGTTCCGCATCAGGGCGGTGAAAGTGAAGGCAGTAATCCCTATGGCAGGGGCATAGAAGATTTCAGCGGTTTTAAAGATTATCAACAGGGCGAACCCTTAAGTCATATTCACTGGAAAGCCTATGCCAAAGAACAGGGCCTGCTCAGTAAAACTTTTTCCGGCAGCAGTCACCGGGACTACTGGCTTAACTGGTCCGAGTTATCCGGCCATACTGAACAGAAACTCAGTCATTTATGCCGTTTAATTATTGACGCTGAACAAAACGGTGATCGTTACGGCCTGATACTGCCTGGAAAAACCATAAAAATCAGCACAGGTCAAAAGCATTACCATAACTGCCTTAAGGCATTGGCTCTTTATAGCTAAGTGCTTTTTGTTAGCTGAAGGCTCTGTTTTAATAGCTGCTTTAAGAAATACTGAGTATAAGACCATTGATTAAATCTTTTTCTATAAAATCCTTATTAAATTCTGCTCCCGGTATTTACAGCCTGTTACCTGCAGTTCTGTTTTTTACTATGCTGCCGCTGTTAATGACTATTAGTCCCTTAATCAATTTATTTATTGTTGCGGTTCTATTCTGGTCTTTTTTACACAGTCTTGGACTGATTCATTTGCCGGGCCGGATCATGCGTTTTTTTCTGGTATTGATTGCTCTGTTTTTACTTATTAGCCAGTACGGTTTTATTTTTTCTCAAAAAGCCTCTCTGGCTCTGTTTTGCTTAATGTTAACACTTAAGTTTCTGGAAATAAAAAATGAGCTGGACAGAAGAAATATCTTTTTAATTATCTTTCTGGGTTATTTTATTATTATTACCCATTTTGTTAACAGCCAGGATTTTTTATTAGGCCTCTATGCTCTAATCAATACCTTTATACTCAGCTTATTACTGGTGGCCTTTAATCGAAAACCCCAGGATCATATGGCCATACAAACCAGTTTAAAACTGGTCAGTGGTATTTTTTTAAAAGCAGTCCCTTTTGCAATTGTGCTGTTTTTATTTTTCCCGCGTATTCCCGGTCCTTTATGGAGTTTACCGGAAGACGGACAGATAAATAAAACCGGCATCTCTGACAAAATGTTTCCCGGTAGTGTGTCTGAACTGGTGGACTCTGATGAAATTGCTTTTAGAGTTGATTTTGTATCACCGGTTCCTGCATCAGACAGACTGTACTGGCGCGGCCCGGTACTTACTCAAACTGATGGTTTTTTATGGACACAGAAAAAACAGCAGCCCTTGAAAAAACCTTTAAACAGTATCCTGCCTGAAATGACTGATTCAGTTCAATATACTATTACTCTGGAACCTACCCATCAAAAATGGCTGTTTGCTCTGGAAATGCCGGTGGATATTTCCGGTGATACCATCAGCGGGTTTTTTATCAGCAGTGATTTACAGATAATTAACAAAAACAATATCAACCAGTTAATTCAGTACCGACTGACTTCTATGACCCGCTTTAAATTACAGGCCATAAACCCTGCTGAATTAAAAGCCGCCTTAAAATTCCCTGATAATAATCCGCAAACCATGGCACTGGGGAAACAATGGGCTAAACAGTTTAATAATAAAGAACAGGTTGTTTTACAGGCTTTGAATTATTTTAAAAACCAGCCGTTTTTTTATACTAAAAAGCCCGATATTATGGTGGATAATCCAGCTGATGAATTCTTGTTTGATAAACGTCGAGGCTTTTGTGAGCATTATGCCAGCAGTTTTGTTTTACTAATGCGCGCCGCTGGTATTCCTGCGCGTGTAGTCACCGGTTATCAGGGCATAGAAAAAAATGAGGTTGGTAATTATTATATTGTTCGCCAGTCTAATGCTCATGCCTGGGCCGAAGTCTGGATCAAACATAAAGGCTGGCAGCGGCTCGATCCAACAGCCATGATCCCTCCATCCCGTATTGAACAGGATATTTTTAATACTAACCTGGATCGTTTAAATTATTCATCCCTGAATATTCCCGATCTGCCCCGGTTAACCGCCCGGCAGAAAACTGAGCTTTATAATCTGGGACGCTACCTAAGCCAGATACTGGATAATTTAAAACACAGCTGGAATAAATGGATTCTGGGTTATGATAAAACTCAGCAGCAGCTTTTTCTAAAA
>Ga0256831_1000500_pt1 | contig 20141 bp, 16 predicted proteins | sample 132544metaG_FD_189087 | JGI IMG/M metagenome (GOLD analysis project Ga0256831, IMG submission 189087) | Hydrothermal vent microbial communities from Lau Basin, Pacific Ocean - 132-544 | ecosystem: Environmental > Aquatic > Marine > Hydrothermal vents | place: Pacific Ocean: Lau Basin | collected... | reverse complement strand
TAACTTCAGAGTGTTGATTAGCCTGTATTTGTGGAAGAAGTCTCTTTGGCATGGATGCCAAAGTGAAGCCTACAAGGATGTATTAACGGCGACTTCTGTAACAAATACAGGCTAATCAATACGTTATTAATTCAGTTATCCAGAACTCAGGTTAAGTAATAGAAGTGCTATTGGCCTTGGGGGGGGAGCCCCGCAAAATGAGCGGGGTTGAGAGCAGCTATTTAGAATTATCAGGGTGCTGAACCAAAAAGGGACCAATGGCTAAATAGTCTAGGTTACCTTGTAAAAAGGCTCTAATGGCATCAAATGGCGTGCAGACAATAGGTTCTTCATGCATATTAAAACTGGTATTGATTAAGCTGGAAATACCGCTGAGTTTTTCATACTCTTTTAAAATATCATAATAACCGGGGTTTACTTCACGTCTTATAAGCTGAGGTCTAGCAGTACCATCGACATGCACGGCTGCTGGGCAGTCACGCTTCATTTCATCGGTACAGTCAAAGGTTATGGTCATAAATTCCGCTGCGTGTTCAGCCCCTTTAATATTAATAAAATATTTTTCTCGAGCCTCATAGAGGGTTACGGGTGCAAAAGGCATAAATTCTGTGCGCCCTAAGCGTTTATTAAGCCATTGATTTACCTCAGGTTCACGAGCATGATACATAATAGAACGATTACCTAGTGCTCTGGGACCGTATTCCATGCGACCATCAAAACGGGCGACTACTTTACCATCATGGATCAGTTTAGCGACTTCAACTGCTAAATTCTCAGGCTTCATAAAGCTGAGTTTTTCATTACTGAGTTCTTTGTGAATATCTTCATCACTAAAATCAGGGCCAAAATAGGCATTGCTGATAGAGGGACGTGTTGCCTCGGTGTGGGAATGGAATAAGGCGGCTCCTGTGCCACAGCCACCATCGCCCATATTGGGGTAAACAAAAATTTCTTTAACCTCAGCAATCTCAAAAATACGTTGATTAAGCTTCACATTGGCGGTTACACCACCGGATAAAACCACTTTATTGATGCCTGTTTTTTGCACCCAATACTGAACAAATTTAACGGCCACTTTTTCCAATACATCTTGATAGGCAGCAGCCACATCAATTTTAGGAAAATGTGAGGCGAGATAACGAGAAAAATAAATATTATTAGACTCATAAATTTTAAAATCACCAGAGGATTGATCAATACGGCTTAATAAAATCTCGCTTAATATGTCTGGGTCACCATAGGAGGCCAAGCCAACGATTTTACCTTCATGACGACCGGGCTGGTAGCCTAGGCTGGAGGTGACATGCTCATATAATGTACCGAGGGAATTTGGGTATTGTACGCCGTGTAAACGCTTAATTTTGCCATTTTTGGCTTCACTAACGGAGCCTGCAAGACCAGTACCATAGCCATCAAGGGTGATACATAGAGCCTCATCAAAACCACTGGTGTAAAAACTATTGGCGGCATGAGATAAATGGTGATCCATGCGTTTGAGTTTGTCTTTTAAGCCTAGTTGCTCCAAACCATCTTCGAGATCATTTTGCCATTTTTTAAAGGAGGCATCGGCGGCATCGGCCCATGCTTGAGAGCCTTTGATTGCGACTTTATTTGAAATGGCAGACTGACTGCCTGCTAGGTTATAAAAAGTATTATATAAAAAACCTTTTTCAACTTTCTCATTGGGTAGGTTAAGGCCATGAATATGGTCATAGCGTTTGGGTACTTTTTTCTCAGCATCTGTGAGCAGTTTTTTTAGATTACTGCTTTTAAAATGAGCTAAAAAATCCTTCTCATCATCAAGATTTTTAGCAATTAACTTGGCTTCATCCTGATAGTCCATAAAAGGATAAGCCACCATATCAATGTCTTCGATTTTGGTGTTGGTGTATTGCAATGCTTTTTCAATGGCATGCATGGGGAAGCCATCTTGCTGTTTGTTTCGGGTAAACCGCTCCTCACCTGCTGCAAAAAGGATCACCCCATCTTCTACAATAGAAACATTGGTGTCCTTGTCCAGTGGTGATATGCCTAAAACCTTCATTTAAGAGTCTCCATTTTGCTTACTAATAAGCGTCTGTCTAAGTTGTGTAGGGGTGGATGCTTGACCCCCTAATTGGCTAAAGAAAAAATCAAAAAAATAACGAAATGAATCAAGAAACTGTGTGAGTTCTTGCTCATTTTGAGTATAAGCGGTCATGCCCGGTACCACACTGGGGCTGTGAAAATTCCAAGTGAATGTCCGAACCCCCTTATTATAAAGAAATTTTGTTAACTTGATATGCTCTTTTGAGGTGTATCCCTCAGGAGAAAGCATTAAGCGGTCAACAATATTTAAACGTGAAAGAATGCCTCGGGCTTTAATCACTTCAAAGTAGTGAGCCAAATTATAAATGTGCTTACCTGCTTTGCCTGCGTAACCAACAAAGGCACCGCTTAAGGGGATTTCTAATAGTGCGTTTTGCTCTTCTAGGCGCTGTGCAAACCAGAAAGGTTCGGCATGGGCGTCGCTGAAATCAGGACCACCATCCTGACGATAATCGTAGGATGTGCAAATGGATAAATCAATCGTAAAGCCCAATTCTTTGAGGATTTCGGCGGTGTGTTGACCGACACCATAGCGACCTGCTTTATATATCTCAGGTGAAAAACCAAAGACTTGCTCAATTTGCTGACTCAGATTTTTAAGTTTGCTCAACTCCAATGAGCGACTTAAATTACCCGGATACATATTGCTAAAAGTTAATTCTTCGTCAAAAGGAGGGTTAACCCAAGGGTGTAAATGAGCGCCGATTTCACAATGTCCAGCAGTAAATATTTCTTGTAGAGGCTCATAGCCTGCGCTCTGGCTGGCAATAGGGTAGTCAATAACATAACAAGGGGTTATCTGATAGTCATCAAAAATATCTTGCACACGATGAATTTTTTCCATAGCGCTGACGGCAATGGCATTTTTGTCGGGTTTTTTTGACCAATCAAATTCTTCCTCTGTGTCAATGACCACAATTAATTGTGCAGGATGGTCATGGGGAAATTTTATGGCTGGGTGATGATTAAGCATAGTTGTTGTGTAATAGTTATTGTGTAATAGTGGTTAGCTAATTAATAGCTTGTGTAAGCGTATATTTTTCTTTTTATGAATGCTTATGTTAATGTTGTCAGTCATTGATTCTAACCCCTATTTTTTTGGTGTACAAGGTGAAAAGACAATTAAAAAATACCATTGCTTATATCTGTGTTTTATTGATGTTGCCGGCGCTTATGTTATATCTTTTTGCTCGTCTCTTTTCTGCTGACAGTGCCTTTGCTTCTTTCTCTCAATGGCTAAGTTTGTTGCCGGGTAAAACGGGCAGTTATCTTAGAATTGCCTTTTATCGTTATGCCATGTCAGAGTGTCACCCCGATAGTGTTATTGGCTTTGCCAGTTTATTTTCCCAACAGGGCACAAGTATAAAAAAGGGCGTTTATATTGGTCCTCAATGTAATATCGGCCTGTCAACGATAGGTAAAAATACCTTAATTGCTAGCGGTGTGCATATTATGAGTGGTAAAAATCAGCATAATTTTTCTGCTTTGGATACCCCCATTCAACAGCAAGGTGGGCACTATGAAAAGATTAGCATAGGTGAAGATTGCTGGATTGGTAATGGTGCTTTAGTTATGGCCAATATAGGCAAGCAATGTATTGTTGGTGCTGGCTCAGTGGTGGTATCGGATGTCCCTGATTATGCCATTGTGGTAGGCAATCCAGCAAAAATTGTAAAAATGAGAAAATGAATACCTCTTGTGTTGATGATCATAGCAGTCGTTATCAAGTTGAGTGTTTTCATTCGATCAAGGATATGCCTGAGCGATTTACACCTCTTTTTGAGCAGGCCTCACAAGACAGCCTGTTTTACTCACGCCATTGGTTTTACCTATTAGAACAGTCTATTTTTCACTCTTCGGTCAGAGTGTTTACGGTCTCTCTTAATGATGCCAGCCCTTTATTGATCCTACCTTGTTATGAAACTAAGCAGGGAACACAATTACATGCCTTAAGTAATTATTATTCAGCACTCTATAAGCCTTTATGCCACCCCAGCTATCCTCACATGGTTGCTGTATTTGATGCCCTTATCAGAGAAATTAACCGCCATCACTATCAGCGTATTTGTTTGTCAGCAATGTCGAAGGACAAAGTGTATGAGCGATTACAGCAGAGATTTTCTTATCATGCTTATATGACAAAATCTTTTTTTTGCTTTGGTAATTGGTATGAGCCGATTGAAACACCCGTGTTTACGGATTATCTTAGTCATAGACCTTCTCAGCTTAGAAATACGTTACGCAGGAAAGCAAAAAAACTCACTGATCACCGCATTGTTATTTCCTCTGAACCAAAGGAAATACAACGGCTTTTCCCCCACTATCAAGCGATTTATGCCAAAAGTTGGAAAGGGGATGAAGCTTATCCCGACTTTATTGAAGAGATGGTTTTTTCCTTGGCACAAAAAGGAGTTATGCGAGTTGCTATTGCCTATATTGCCAATAAGCCAGCCGCAGCACAATTATGGATGGTTACTAAGAGCCGTGAGCAAAGGTGTGCTCAAAGCAATGCGGTGGCCAGCATCTATAAGCTGGCCTATGATCCCCATTTTAAAAACAGCTCGATTGGTTCGATCCTGACCGCAGCGATGTTTAAGCATGTAATAGAGCAAGACCGAGTGAGTAAAATTGATTATTTAAGTGGTGATGATGCTTATAAAAAAGATTGGATGTCTTATCGAAATGAGCGCTGGGGCTTGTTAATGTATAACAAAAGAACATTCAAGGGCTTTTTTCTAGGCCTTGTTTCGCTTATTTTTCGTACCATAAAAAAGAAACTCAAGGTGTTAAAGAGGGCTTTTTTTAGCCTAAAAGAGCGTGTATGATAGCGTACAATTTCTCAAGAGCGAATATGAATGCCCCATTTAGAGCAAGTAAAACAAATATTTAAGCAGACACTAAAACTGGGTGATTCTTTTGATGCCAGTAATGCAGAAACCGTGTTGTTGGGAAATTTTCCTGAATTTGATTCTTTGGGCATTATTTCTGTTATCAGTGCCATAGAAAGCGAATTTAATATTGTGGTCGAATGGGATGAACTCAGTGGTGATACCTTCGAAACACTAGGCACATTGGTTGCCTATATTGATGAGAAACTAGCCTAACTAACACGTTACTTGTTCAGTTATCCAGAACTCAGGTTAACTAAATAAGCATTTCTTTAACATGGGGATGGCCTAAAAAGTTTTCTGGGCTGGCGGTTCTTCCATAGGCACCGGATTGTAAAATAACCACATAATCACCCACATCGGCTTTGGTTAAGAGCATATTCTCTGCTAAGGTATCCAATGGGGTACATGATGGTCCGACAATCGTTACGTATTCTATTTCTGTTTCTTCATGAAGCCGTGTCTTGTTGGCCTGTTTTTTACTGATGTGCACAGGGTAATTCTTGCGGATCACCTGACCAAAATTACCTGAGTTGGGCAGGTGGTGATGCAAACCACCATCACAAACCAAATAGGTTTTACCTCTGGATTCTTTCTTATCAATCACTTGACTAATATAAATCCCCGCATCCCCCACCAAATAACGCCCTAGTTCAATGATAATTTTTTTCTGTTGAAATTGTGGGTACTGCTTGAGTAGTTGATGTAAATTATGAGTGATGGCTCCAACATTAAGCGCTTTATCTCCGGCAAAATAGGGGATGCCAAAACCACCGCCAATATTAATACTTTGGTAGTCATCAATGCCATGTAGTAGTTGAGCAGCTAATGCAAAGGTTTGTTTATGAGCCTCAATAATGGCATCGCTATTAAGATTTTGTGAACCGCAAAAAATATGTAAACCGGCAAAGTTAAGCTGATACTGTGCTAATGATTGTATAATGCTGGGTATCTTTTCTGCGTCAATACCAAATTGTTTGGCTCCTCCTGACATTTTCATACCAGAAGCCTTTAGCTCAAAATCAGGGTTTACTCGCAGAGCAATCGTGGGCAGAGTATTGAAGTGCTTGCCTAATTGGTCAATATGTTTCAGTTCGTTCTCTGATTCGACATTAAGGCAAACGCCACTGCTGATAGCGGCAACTAATTCTTGCTCTGTTTTTCCAGGGCCGGCAAAACTGATGTTTTCTGCTAAAACACCAGAGTTTAAGGCGATTAACAGTTCACCATGAGAGGCAATATCCAAACCGCTGACATAATTAGCAATATGTTGCACAACCGCAGGCATAGGATTGGCTTTAAGAGCATAGTGTAGCTGAACTTGTGCAGGTAATCGATCAAGCAATGAGTTAATCGTTTGGCTGATCTGTTGGCGGTCATAGATATAGGTGGGTGTTTGCCCAGCAATATTAATTAATTCGGCAATACCTTTACCGGCAATCAATAAATGCCCATCTTGATTAGGGTATGGAAATAGGTCTGCTGAATGTGTGTGTAATGGTGTTTTATTGGGCATGATCTGTCTTTTGATATAAATTCTGATAGTGATTAAAGAGCGCCTGTCGATCAATTTTATTATTTTGATTATAGGGCAAAGCATCACTATGGAACAATGCCATTGGTTGCATATAATTGGGCAAATGTTGTTGGCAATAGTGTTTTAATTGTGCGCTAGGATCCTCTTCACAAGACGCTTTTGTTGAGCTAAAGATGGCAATAATAGCCTGCCCAAGTTCTGGATGAGGTATGCCTAATACCAGTGTTTCTTTGACTAAATCACATTGTTGGATCAGGCTTTCAATTTCCTCAGGACTGACTCGATAACCCGAGGTCTTAATTAAGTTATCTTTACGAGCAATAAAATAGAGATAGCCATCCTTATCACGTTGTACAATGTCTCCTGACCAAAGAGCAATCTCAGTAGTATATTGTGTGTTGTGATAGCGTCTAAAATAGCGTGCGGTTTGTTCGGGGGCATTCCAATAGCCCTGAGCAACTAATGAGCCACGATGGACTAACTCACCTTGCTCACCAATATCACACTCACTGCCATCCTCTCGTAGCACTAAGACCTCAGCATTTGGAATGGCAATACCAATGGCATCTTTATGAGTGCTCAGAGCCTCTGGTGGTACATAGGTTGAGCGAAATGCCTCTGTTAGGCCATACATGAGATAGGGGTGAGCATTGGGCAAAGCCGTTATTAATTGATCCAATACCGAACGGGGTAAGGCGCCACCAGAATTACAAAAATAACGCAAACTGCATGGTGTTGGCCATGTTAATGAGGCCAGCTTTATCCATAATGAGGGGACTGCGGCCAAGGCAGTAATCTGGTGTTTTTCGATAAGAGTAATAATATCTTTAGCAAACAAATAATCCATTAAAACAACACAAGCACCGACAAAAAAAGCACTGCTAATTTGACTGAGGCCATAATCAAAACTCAATGGTAAGACAACTAAAATTTTATCCTCAGAGGTATTTTTTAGATAGTGACAAACACTTTGAGCACCAGATAATAGGTTTCTATGGGAGAGCATAACGCCCTTAGCCTGTCCGGTACTACCCGAGGTATACAGTATCGCCACCGTGTCGGTATCAATCCCCAAAGGAGTGTAAGTGCTTACTTTTGGAGCAAATATATCAGCTAAATAAAATAATTGAATATTTTTATTACTAAAGTGGAAACTGACAGTTGTTTTATCCACAAGTAATATTTGTAAAGAAGCTAATTGCTCTATACTGTGTTGTAATAGTTTTAAACGACTACTATTAGTGATAAGTAATTGACTTTGACTGTCTTGAAGAATGTGCTGAACTTGCCTTGTTTTTAGTACAGGATTAATAGGAATAAACACCGCCCGACACAATGAAATGGCAAAAAAAGTAGCAACGGTGGTGTTTGATTTAGGTAAATAAATGCTAATATGATCGCCAGCTTGAATACCAAGGTGTAATAAAATAGCACTTAAATGCTGACATTGATCGGCAAATTGCTGGTAATTTATGCTGTCATTCTGGTGAACTAAAGCCGTTGCCAAAGGTCGTTTAAGTGCTTGAGATTGTACCAAGTGATGTAACAAAAAGTTCGCCATTGTTGTTCTCAATTAGGGAGTATGAATGTCAGCTTTTTATCGTGAGTTGATATTTTTTTATTATGAAGTGCTATTATACCCCTTAATCGGAGTGATGGATCAAACTCACTCTCTACGATGTAACATAGACCAATTAAAATACCCTATGAGTTTAGCACAGCCTATTGTCCGTAAAGCAACGATTCATGACTTCGATAAAGTCTATCCCTTATTAAAAAAAATAAGGCAAGATCGGGCGGATAAAGCATATTGGCAAAATTTATTTACGGATCATTGGCACTTTGGCGAATTTTCACCGGGAATTATTTTGCAATCCGGTGATGATATTGTGGGTTTTTTAGCAACCATTTACAGCCGACAGCAATACCATAATAAGCCACAACTGTTTTGTAATTTAAGCAGTTGGATTGTCGATGAAGCATACCGTAGCTATAGCTTTATGATGCTTTTACCTCTGCTTAAAGAAAAAAAGATGGTGCTCACCAGTTATACCTCCAATGATATTTCTTATGCCATCTATCACAAACTAAACTTTCAAGATGGTAACACCCACCAACGTATTGTGTATGCTTCGCCCTCACTGAGGCATTTTTTTAATGCAGATGCCTATCAAATTATTGTTGATGCCGATGCAATACAGGCTCGTCTTAATGAGCATGATCGACAAGTCTATGTGCATCACCAGTCTTTTCATACGCAATGCTATTTGATCACCTATCAGAATACTTATTGTCTGATCATGGGGGAACGGGTGAAGACGATGTTCCATGTCTATAGTGTCAGCGATTGTTTATTTTTACAGCAGCACATCAGTCGGATGCGCAATCAATTAATACATCAAATGCAGGTAAAATCCCTGCTTATTAATGAAAATTGCCTTAATAACAAAGCACTCTTTCTCAGTCGAAAAGTGCAATGGGGTTTACCTTATCAATATAAAACACATGATCCTGATATTGTTGATCCCAGCCCAGTGTATTCAGAGTTATTTTTGCTAAAAATGTAAGGACTTAGTGAGTGGGGATGTTGTGCCTTAGAGCGAGACTTAGAGGTTTAATTGTTTACTGAGTAGCTCCAAATCAGCAGGTGTATTCACATTTAAAAAGGCCTCTTTTTGATCAGAAAAATCTAACTTTAGCGCACCATTATCCATTAACCACTTGCCTAATTTATGCTCATTGCTTTGCAGAGAATGATTTAATGCCTTAAAGATATCCTTATGAAGTAAGTTATAGGTTGGTTGCTTATACTGACCATCAAAAACTAATACCGCCTGAACCTGAGCTTGCTTGATGCTTTCAAGCATTCGGGCAGCTAAGTCTAGGGGTAATAAAGGACCATCACAAGGGACAGTAAGTAAGTAGTCACTTTTACTCTGCGCCAAGCCACGCGACATGCCTGCCAGAGGCCCGCGATAATCATCAAACTCATCGACTAATACCTCATAGCCAAATTGCTGATAGACGTCAATGTGTCGATTAGCGCTGATTAAGAGCTGTTCAACCTGAGGCTGGAGTCGAGCAATGACATGCTCAATCATTGCTTTTCCCTGTAACTCAAGTAAGCCTTTATCATGGCCGTTCATACGACTAGAGCGCCCGCCAGCTAAAATAAGACCGGTAATTGGGAGTGCATGCTTATCTTTATACAATGGATATCAACCTATGGTCGTGCTTGAGTCTAAATAAATGTTGATTATAGCAGATAGTGAGAGCTATTTTCTTTTAATGAATATTGGTATGTTAGCGCTAAGTTATATGCTAATATTGTTAATAACTGGAAAGTTTTAAATAATGATCTAAACTATCAAAATAATATTCTCATATAGGCAATAAGTGCAAGCTATCCTATTGAGTTTTTAATTTAAAGTAATTCATTATTTTGACGATAATATACTTGTAAAAATTAAGTGGAAAGTAACGCACAACAATAAACACGATAGGTAACGTTTAATGAGCATTAGCAAAAAAATACATCTCCCTCTTATTGTTTCCCTCTTCCTTGGTACTTGCATTGTCGTTGTGAGTTCTTGGAATAGTTTGGCTAAAATTAAAGAGGAAGTTTATCAGACAGAGCAAATGAAATTGAGCAATTTTTTTGCGCAAAAATATCAGGCAAAACTGGATGTTGCTATTTCTAATGCGATTAATCTGGCACAAAACCACTATGTCGTCTCATCGCTTAAAGAGAATGATCGTAATATTGCTATTAATGGCTTAAAGACCATTATCAAGGACTATAAAGAAAATACTAAGTTCCATAATATAAAAATACATCTGCATGATAAAACCATTCATAGTTTTTTGAGAATTTGGAAACAAGATAAATTTGGTGATGATCTGAGTGGTTTCCGACATACGATAGTGTCCGTTAAGCAAAATAAAAAGCCCATTGTCGCCATAGAAATTGGTCGTGCAGGTTTGGTTTTAAGAGGCATTGCACCCATAGTAGAAAATAGTACCTACCTAGGTAGTGTGGAATTTATGCAAGGCCTTAATTCTATCGTCAGAGATGCTAAAGCTCAAGGGATAGAGAGCTTTATTGTTATGGACTCAGACTATTTGAGTACCGCGACTAAATTGTCAAATGCTAAAAAATTAAACTCTCAATTTGTACTGGCATCCAAAGCACAAAACCTTAATCAAGATTTTTTTGATGAATTAAAAGAGCATGATATTACTCTTGCGGGTAAAAGCGCTCATTATTTTTATAACAGTGTAGCGATTAAAGATTTTCAAAATAGAGTGGTGGGTTATGCAGTATTGGGTGAAAAATTATCTAAAGTTGACACCTTAGTCAGTCATGCCAGCTTTGCTATGCTCTTACAAGTTATCATAATGATTGTTTTAGATATCATTGTATTGATTTTTTTAGCCGCAGTCATACATCGAGTCATTATCAAGCCGATTAAACATATTTCTGATGAGTTAATAAAAGAGGGTGGTGTTCTTAATAAACACTTCAAGCTTAATTCGAATGATGAACTATCACTTATTGCAGAGCATTTTAATCAATTGGTGGAAAATATTCGGGAGATTGTGACCAATGCTCAGGCAAATACTCAAGAGGCACACCAAAAATTACATGAGTTCTCTGAATTATCGACACAAACCATTCAAGATTCTACAACTGTAAGTGAGCAATTAAGTTTATCCAATAATGAGACCAATGAAATCACCCGCTTTACTCATGAGTCAATAGAGTCTACTCAGGACGTGTTGGGAGAAATACATAAAGCAAATGCCCTAATGAATGAGGCAAACCAATCAATGGCTGAGTTAAAAGCAGATGTTGAACACAATGTCAGTATGGAAACGGAAGTATCTAAAAAGTTATTGAGTTTATCTAATGAGATCAGTCAGGTAAATGGCGTATTGGAAGTCATTGAGAATATTGCTGAGCAAACCAATTTACTGGCACTTAATGCCGCGATTGAGGCGGCTCGAGCCGGTGAACAAGGTCGAGGTTTTGCGGTGGTGGCTGATGAAGTACGTCAACTAGCCATTCGAACTCAGGAATCATTAGATGATGCCAATCAAACGGTTGGGTCGGTTATTAATAATATTAATGAGCTGAATACAGAAACACAAGGTGGCGTATCCGAGTTATCACATCTTATTGATACATCGAATCTGGTGTCATCACAAATCAATGAGAATACCATTATTTTAAACCAGACCACCGAAGACTTTACTCGAGATATGAAGCAATTAGAACAAATCGGTAAGAAAATTGAAAAAATTGATCATCATTTACATTCTTCTGCTGAATTGAGTTCTAAAAATGTCACCGCCATTAAGAGCATGAGCAATAAGCATAATGAAACAGTGAATATGATTAAGGAATTTGAGCACTTATTAAAAGAATTTTAGATCTAAGGGATTAAAAAATAGTAACTAACTTCAAATAGATGGATAAATATCAAGTAGCGCTTAACAATAGGCGTGCTATACTGGTTCACCACAATACATAAGCTTACTTTGATGAACTATGGATACTAAAAATAACAAAATCTTCATTATTGATGATGAACCCGTTAACTTGAAATTACTGGATAAGCTATTAAGTAAACATGGTTATACGGATTTGGTGTTAATTCATGATCCAAGAGAGGTTGTTGAGCAATATAGGGGGCAACGACCTGATCTTATTTTACTCGATATTAACATGCCACATCTCAATGGCTTTGAAGTCATGGCACAATTGCAGGCATTGAATGATCCTCTCTTGCCTCCTATTGTCATATTGACAGCCCAGCATGGGTAAAGACTATTTGATGAAGGCTCTAGAGGCGGGTGCCCGAGATTTTTTAACCAAGCCCTTTGATGGTTATGAGCTGCAAATGCGAGTAAGAAATCTGCTAGATGCCCATTTAGCTCATCGAATGTTGCATGATCAAAAAAATGTGCTAGAAGAAATGGTGGTTGAGCGCACCGAAGAATTGCAACGGACACAATTGCAGATAGTACAGCGTTTGGGCATGGCTGCGGAGTATCGTGATGAAGATACCGGTAATCATATTTTACGTATGAGCCATATCTCTATGGTGCTTGCAAAGGCAGCGGGCTGGAGTCAGAAAAATTGTGAATTGATGTTACATGCCAGTTCCATGCATGATGTTGGCAAAATTGGTATTCCAGACAGTATATTGCTTAAGCCAGGCAGGCTGGATGCAGAGGAATGGGAACTAATGAAAACCCATACAACGATTGGTGCAGAACTATTGGCTGATGATGACTCAGAGTTAATGAAAATGGCCTATGAAATAGCTCTCAGTCACCATGAACGTTGGGATGGCTCTGGATACCCGAGTGGTTTGGCTGGTGAAACTATTCCTAAATCAGGGCGCATTACGGCTTTGGCTGATGTTTTTGATGCGCTAACCTCTCCCCGACCCTATAAAAAGGCATGGTCAATTGATGATACCTTGGCGCTAGTTAAAGACGCTAGTGGCAAACACTTTGACCCTGAGTTGGTTGATATTTTTATACAACAACTACCCAATATATTAGCGGTAAGAAAACAATTTTTAGACGAAGAATAGAAAATAAGAGGAGCAAGATAAAGGTGTTATACACTTATCTTGCTGGAATAAGACTGATTCTAAACGAATAGGATACGCTTTAATGTCACAATTACAACGCATATTATATGTTGAAGATGAGCCTGATATTCAGGCTATTGCAACAATGGCACTGGAAATGGTAGGTGGCTTTACCGTCAAAGTCTGCTCATCTGGAGAAGAAGCACTTGCTGAGGCTGAAGCCTTTGCTCCTGATATGATTTTATTGGATGTGATGATGCCCGGTATGGATGGTCCTACAACGCTTCAGGCATTAAGGGAAAAATCAGCATTGAGCCAACTGCCCGTGGCCTTTATGACTGCCAAAGTCCAACCTCAAGAAGTGGAGCACTACAAATCATTAGGCGCACTCGATGCCATTGCCAAGCCCTTTGACCCCATGACATTGGCTGAGCAAGTTAGGGCTATTTGGAACTCTCGCACATAAATTCCTTTTGTACTTGTCACAGACATACGTGAATTATTGGATAACACCAAGATGGTTGATTCAAACAAATCTGAACTGCAAAATAAACTTAAAGCTTTGCAACAAAACTTTAAAGAGCAGTTGGCTAAAAAAATAACCGATATTGAACATTTATGGCTTGCTATCAAGCAGGAAATCAACCGTTCAAAACTGCAAGACTTACATCGTATGGTGCATTCACTGGCAGGTTCTGGTGGTACCTATGGTGCCATGGCTGTGAGCACTCAGGCAAGAATGTTAGAACAAATGCTCCTATCGCTTCTGAACGATGAAAATGTGCAACGTAGTCAGATAATTCCCCATACAGTATGCGATCAAGTCGACCAATTACTCTTAGATTTACAGGATGTTGCCCTAGCATGGCAGCCTTCTGATATTCCCTATATTCCTCCCGAAGAATCACTAAAACCTGCCGATAATAGTTTAATTTATCTTATTGACGATGACATTGTATTAGGGCAAAACTTAAAGACAGATATCGAGTCTTATGGCTTTGAAGTGGTGCATTTTAGCGAATTAAATAGCTTTGAAAAGGCAGTAAAAGAGCAACTACCAGCAGTTATCCTTATGGATATTGTTCTTAAAGAGGGTGATATAGCCGGTGCTGAAGCGGTATCACGTTTAAAAAAGACTCTGGATATTATGCCACCTGTCATTTTTATGTCGGTGCGAGATGATATCGTTGCACGATTGGCCGCCGCCAGAGCGGGTGCGAATCGTTATTTTTCCAAACCATTGGATATGGAAAAATTATCACAAACACTGGCCGGTCTGACCCTGCGTTCTAAAATGCATCCCTTTCGCATCTTGGCTATTGATGATGATAAGGCTTTATTAGATTACTATGAAACGGTACTTGGTAATGCTGGTATGGAAGTCAAAACATTAACCGATCCGATGAAAACATTGCGTGCTTTAAATGAATTTCGTCCAGATGTGATCCTTGTTGATGTGTATATGCCTAATTGTTCTGGTCCTGAGTTGGCAGAGGTGATCCGTCAAGATGATGGCTGGAGTTTGACCCCTATTATCTTTTTATCAACCGAATCAGATCTGAGTCGTCAACTATCAGCGATGAATCAGGGGGGCGATGATTTTTTAGTTAAGCCAATACAGGCAAGTCATTTAGAAGCGGCAGTGATGGCTCGTGCCAAGCGTGCTCGTTGGACTACTCGTCTTAGAGATGATTTACAACGAACCAAAAGGGACAATGAATTTCAGTTGGTCACAATGAATCAACATGCCATTGTGTGCATCACCAATCCTAAAGGAGAGATCACTTATGTCAATGATAAATTTTGTCGGGTGAGTGGTTATCGCAGAGACGAATTATTAGGCCAGACGAACCATATTGTCAATTCAGGTGTACAGAATCATGATTTTTATAAGGCCATGTGGCAGACCATTAGTCAGGGAAATGTCTGGCAAGGAATTATGTGCAACCTGAGCAAAAATGCTAAAAAATACTGGGTCGATGCCACCATTGTTCCCTTTGTTGATGAAATGGGCAAGCCCTATAAATACGTTACCACACAAACAGATATTACCTCCTTTAGAGAGAGTGAAAATAAATACCGTTCCTTATTTGAATTATCCGATGATGCAAATGTTATTTTAGATAAAAAAGGCTTAATTGATTGCAATCAATCCACTATTACAATGTTTGCTTGTAAAGATAAAGAAAAATTTTTAGCGATGACGCTTAATGATATTTTTCCACCATTTCTACCTAATGAGAGCAGTACACAGTTAATAACAGTCAATGAAAAAATTCAAACAGCCTATGAAAATGGTCATGATTTCTTTGAGTGGACACTTAAAAATAGAGCAGGAGATGAATTTCAGGCAGAAATAACGCTGACACCAATGGTTGTTGAGGGGCGTTATTTACTACAAGCCATTATTCGAGATGTGACGGCAGAAAAACAAGCCAAGCAAGAGTTAGTCTGTGCACGCGAAGCAGCGGATGAAGCCAATCATGCTAAATCACAATTTCTCGCCAGTATGAGTCATGAACTGCGTACACCAATGAATGCCATTATTGGTTTTAGCCAATTATTACAAATGGACTCTGATTTGGATGAATCACAGCTTGACAGTATTGGTGAGATCATAAAAGCAAGTGAGCATTTGTTGAAGCTGATTAATGAAGTTCTGGATCTGGCTAAAATCGAAGCGGGGAGTATTGAACTATCCATTGACAGTGTTGATCTTAAAGAAGTGGTCTCAGAGTCGTTGTATCTTATTGAAGCAATGGCAAGCAAACGAGGCATTCAAATTGAACTGATCCATAATGGTAACGTTCTCAATCAGAAAAATATGCCCGATCAATGTTTAATGGTTAGAGCTGATTATACTCGCCTTAAACAAGTGCTGTTAAACTTATTAAGTAATGCGGTTAAGTATAATCGAGATAATGGCAAGCTCACTATTCGTTGTGAACAATTGGACAATAATAGAGTTCGAGTTGCGGTGTCTGATACCGGTAATGGTTTAACGACAAAGCAACAAGCACTATTATTTAAACCGTTTGAGCGTCTCGGTATGGAATCTTCGAGTATAGAGGGGACGGGTATTGGGCTGGTGATCAGCAATAATATTGTCCAGCTTATGGGTAGTACTATTCAGGTTGATAGTCAAGAGGGAAAGGGATCAACCTTTTGGTTTGAATTGGACGGTGACATTACGAGCCCAAATAATAATGCAGAGACTATCAATAGTAATATCCCAATGAAAATAGATGTACCTAAAAAACAGCAGAAAACACAAGAAAAAGACTATGAACATAGTGTTTTATACATTGAAGATAACCCAGCAAATATGCGTTTGGTTTCTCAATTATTAGCTCGCCATCCATCACTTTATCTGTGGTCAGCACCAGAACCATTACTGGGTTTGGAGTTAGCCTTGGCGCATTTACCGGACTTAATCTTATTGGATATTAATCTACCCGGTATGAGTGGTTTTGAAGTACTTAAGCGATTAAGAGAATATAAAGAAACAAAAGATATTACGATTATTGCCGTTAGTGCCAATGCCATGGAAAGAGATATATCAAAAGCAATGGAGGCCGGTTTTGATGGTTATATTACCAAACCCATTAATGTTGTTGAATTTCTAAAAACCATAGATGAGGCACTTTTAAAGCCTAATGACCAATAAAAATACGGATAAGGTTGATTCTGTTGAGATAAATTCTACTGAATCATTGGTACCTGAATTTAGTATATTTGACTTTAAAACAAATAAATATAGCCATGCAGTTGCAAACGAGCAAGTCAGGATGCTCTTTGGTTATAGTCAGTTAATTTCAATATCGAATAGTTTTTTTGCAAGTAGAAGATCGTATATAAATGCCTATGAAAACATTTATTATCACATTACAGAAGTTGAACAGAGAAAAATACTTATTTTAGCGAAAGAACTTGTGGAGAAGTCCAGCAAAGCGAAATCTGATTTTTTATCAAGAATGAGCCATGAATTGCGCACCCCTTTAAATGCTATTTTAGGTTTTGGTCAAATGCTGGAACTGGATGCCGATGATCTTTCTCATACTCAAAAAGACAATGTTGCTGAAATTCTTAATGCCGGTCAACACTTGCTAAACCTTATTAATGAAGTATTGGATTTATCCCGTATCGAATCTGGTAAGCTGGAGATGCATTTAGAAACTATAAGTGTCAGTTGTAGTTTACACGAGGCCATTAAATTAATTCAAGAACCAGCAAAAAACAGACATATTCACATTATTGATCACATCAGCGAACAAAATTTTTATGTGTATGCCGATGCAATTCGCCTTAAACAAGTGTTTGTTAATCTACTCTCCAATGCCGTTAAATATAATAGTGATCACGGTAAAATTATACTAGAGGCTCATGTGACAGATGGACTCTATTTAACGATCAATATTAGCGATACAGGCGAAGGCTTAACAGAACAAGAAGTAGACTTGTTATTTGTCCCCTTTGATCGCTTAAATGCAAAAAACAATGTCGAAGGGACAGGGATTGGGCTTGTCATTACACAACATTTAATAAGGCTAATGAATGGCAAATTGAACGTTGTTAGCTCTCAGGGTAAGGGTAGTACCTTTTCTATTGAATTATTGTTGCCAGAAATATAAAGGCTATTAATGAAACTTAAATCCATTGTTTTAGCTTTAACCTTAGTAATTTTTAGTATTATTGCTGCTATTAGCTATTATGCCGATATAAGCTGGTCTGAGAGTGTTTTAGATGAGGCTCAAAAAAATACTGAAATACAATCACTTATGTTAGCACATGATTTTAGCTCCTTTGTAAGAAATCAAAAAAAACCAGTTCGAACCCTTGCTAGTATAGAAAGCATTCAAAAAGCCGTTGTCTATGCAGATGAATACAGCTTACAACAAGCTAATCAATTATTAGATATTTTTTGTGCCACTTTAGATGCCATGACCTGCTATTTAATGGATAAAGAAGGGCTTACCATTGCCTCAAGTAACCGCCATTCAAAGAATAGCTTTGTGGGTAAAAATTACTCATTTCGTCCTTATTTTAAGTTTGCTATTGAGGGGGTGCCATTTACTCATTTAGCCTTGGGCATTACCTCCAAAAAAAGAGGTGTTTATTTTAGTCATCCCGTAATGAATAAGGATAATATGCCTCAAGGGGTTGTGGTGATTAAATATTCAGTCTTGGATATGGAAGGCTTATTTCACAATGTTCCCGGTATTGTCACTATTACGGGCAATGATGGTATTGTCTTTGCCACGAATAAAATAGACTGGTTATATAAAAGCTTATGGTTATTATCAGAAACAGAAAAAAAAGCCTTATTAAAAAGAGAGATCTTTAGTGATGAAATGCCTGAAAATATTGGTATTCATTATGTATCCGATCAGATAAGAGCGGGGGACTCTAGTGCTTATTTATTAGCCACACAGCAACTTGATGGCTTACTTGGCTGGCAATTGAGCTATTTTGTTGAGTTGGCTGATGTGCAAATAACTCAATATGAACTATTAAAAAAATTACTCACTTCTTGGCCTGCACTATTACTATTTTTACTGGTATTTATCACCCTATGGTTATACGTGATTGCTAGGCAAGAAATTACGAAACGCTCGATTATGGAACAGGATCTCTTTATTGCTAAAGAACAGGCAGAAAAAGCCAGCCAAGCAAAATCAGAATTTTTGTCACGCATGAGCCATGAATTACGAACCCCTTTAAATGCCATTCTTGGTTTTGCGCAAATGCTAGAATTGGATGCAAAAAACTTTAATGACTTGCAACAAGAAAATATTAAAGAAATTCTTCAAGGGGGGCATCACCTATTGTACCTAATTAATGAGGTTCTTGATTTATCTCGTATTGAAGCTGGAAAATTAGAAATATATATGGGAATGGTTGAGCTTGAAACGGTTGTTCAGCAAGCGTTAGTCTTAGTTCAAGTACAAGCCAATAGAAAACAGTTGCGTATTATTAATCACCTAAGTGGTCAAAAGGTACCCGTTTATGCCGATCATATTCGCCTTAAGCAGGTCATTGTTAATTTGCTGTCAAATGCGGTTAAATATAATCGGGAATATGGCTCTATTGTGATTGATTATTATATTCTTAATGAGGATACTCTGAGTTTGTCTATTAGTGACACCGGTTACGGTATCAGTGATGCAGATATGAAAAAATTATTCATTCCCTTTGAGCGTTTAAATACGGATCATAATGTTGAAGGTGCTGGTATTGGGCTGGTTATCACTCGCCACTTAATGATGCTAATGGGTGGCCAATTGGGTGCCCAAAGTCGAGAAAATGAAGGCAGTACTTTTTGGCTAGAATTGCAGCGACAAGAACCTCAGACAGAACCTTTATTAGAACCACAACTAGAAACAAAATTACTATAAGATTAAGATTTTAAGTTGTTAGAATATTATTTTTTAAACCCCGCATATTAAAAACACAGAGAAACCGTGGCGAGAATGATCAAAGTGTTGTAGATACAAGGAAAAGGAGCTTGAGCTATTCAAAAAAAGCATCCTAAATTTTTAAAAATCATAAAATTGGTGAATAAATGAAATTTAAGAAGGTTCACCGATTTTTGTTGATATAATATTAATGTTAATATATCATTGTAAAAATATAAATTCTCTTGTAAAATGATTGGCCGTTTTAATAATAAAGAGAGAGTTAGAGATAAATCATGAATATTTTGTATGATGCAATACAAATAACAAGTGGTGTGTTTTTATTAGTTATCGCCTATTCAATTCTTAAATTCTTTATAAAGCGTCATACAGTAAGGCGTGTAGTTCGAGGATCTCGCTCAGGTATGTATATTGAGCATGGGATGATAATAAACAGGGGAACGGGAATGGCTGAACCCCAGCAACGCCCATCAAGACAAGCTTTTCTACACTTTAAGTAAAATTAATATAAAACAACAGATTGTAAAAAGATAAAATGCTTTTGGTACACGAAATGTATCAAAAATATTTTTTATAAGTCCCAATATCTCTTCCCCCCATACACTTA
>Ga0256831_1000499_pt1 | contig 20204 bp, 5 predicted proteins | sample 132544metaG_FD_189087 | JGI IMG/M metagenome (GOLD analysis project Ga0256831, IMG submission 189087) | Hydrothermal vent microbial communities from Lau Basin, Pacific Ocean - 132-544 | ecosystem: Environmental > Aquatic > Marine > Hydrothermal vents | place: Pacific Ocean: Lau Basin | collected... | reverse complement strand
CATTGTCTGATAACTCAATTGGATCTGAATATCCCATAATACCATCTCCATCACTATCACTTGCATCATCACATCCGTCTGCTCCATTATGATTCTTTGGTGAGACTTTGTAATCTGAATTTGGCTTCTCAAATTTGACTACATATGTCCCTGATGATAATTCTAAAAATTCATAAAATCCTGTATTATCTGTTTGTGTATGTGCTATCTCTGCTCCATCAGGTACGCCATTGCTATCGGTATCTTTATACAGTCTAACTGTCACTCCTTCGATACCTTCTTCGTCCGCGTCCTGACATCCATCTGCATCTCTATCATACCATACATAATCGCCTAAGCTCGCCAATGTATATAAGCCCATATCCCATCTAACATCATTCTCTCCTGCCAATATCTCTATTATCTCTGTACATCCACTAACCGGATCTACATCACTATCTACTGTATCATCATATCCTTGGTCTTTTGGTGATATCTGTGTATAGTTTGTACCACTATAGTCAAAACATACATAGTAATCATCCGGAATCAAGCCGGTAAACTCGTACTTACCTCCGTTTGAAGTCGTCGTTGTTCCTACAATGCTACCGTCAGCTCTGTGCAATGTCACTTCAACCCCATCTATTCCTTCTTCTCCATCATCTTGAATCCCATTTGCATCAATATCATGCCATACATAATCACCAATTGAGGCGGTTGTATAATATCCTGCATCCCTCGTATGGTCAATATCTTCAGGATCAACATGGAAAGTAATCGTCCTTCCTGTATTCTCATCTGCATCACTATCCAATGTATCATCTGGCCCTTGATCTTGCTGGGTAAATATCAAACCTTGACCTGTTGGAGCTATAAATTCAACAAAATAATCTCCAGCACAAACATCAAATTCATAAAATCCAGATGTATCAACATTTATATGGGTAAGCTGTGTCATAAAGACAGTATTTGGATCACTTGCTTGGTATAGATTTACTGTAACTCCATTTATACCAGGTTCATTAAGATCAGGATCATCTATATAAAAATCTTGTACTCCGTCTCTATCTAAATCCAACCATACATAATCGCCTATCTTAGCCCTTGGCTCAACTATAATTGTATCTTTTATTATTCCTGAACAACCATTTTCATCGGTAACCGTAACTGAATATACCGTAGTCTCAGTTGGTACCACTGTAATGGAAGCTGTATGCTCTCCGGTTGACCAATCATATATTATTAAACCGGTTCCATCTACAACTGTCACTTCGATATCTTTTGATTCTCCTTCACATAAGGTATCGTTTGGTGTTATCTCTAATTCCAATCCGCATTTATACCCGGCATCTATATCTCTTCTGTCCTCATTCGCTCCAAGTACTATTGGGTCTGTTCTACCTGTTCCAGGATTTGGATCACTATCTTTTTCTAAATTTGCTCCTTGACTTTTATCTGTCGGAGTAAGTCCGGTAGGAGTATCAAATTCAACTATGTATGTGCCAGGATGTAAACTATCAAACAGGTAATAACCTTGTTCGTCTGTAGTTGTCGTTTCCAATTCATTGCCATTCTCATCTAGCAATTTTACAACTACTCCTGATATTTGATCTTCCTCAGAATCTTGTACTCCATCACCATCAGTATCTAGCCATACATAATCTCCCAATGAAGAATACCGCAATATCCCTGCATCCCAACTAGGATCATCTTCTTCTGCTTCTAATTCTGTGCATATCGTTATTCCATTCTCATCTGCATCACTATCCAAGTTATCATTTCCTTGATTTTGTTTTGCCCATTCACTATTTTCCGGTAAATCATCAAATACAATCAAATATTCTCCGGGTATCAAATTTTTGAAATCATAGTGCCCATTTTCATCTGTTTGTGTCCTTAATATCTCCTTCTCATTACAATCTTTTAAAATTACTGTAACTCCTTCTACTCCAAAATCTCCCGGTTGCCCTTCATCTTGTATCCCATTATCATTATCATCATACCAAACATAATTTCCTATACTCGCAACCTCTGTTGCCCATGGATCCTCATCATCTTCATCAGTAATACCATCTCCGTCACCATCTTTTCCATCATCACTGACATTATCATCTTCCGGTGTCAATGGCGTACCCCCTACATCATTATCGGGATCATCGTCCGGTGTACTGTCTATATCTTCAAAAGGATCATCGTTTTCATCTTTCGCATTCACAATCTCTGCTTTATTGACATATCCGCCTACATCAGAAGTATATTGAAACTGAAGTTTTATTGTAACTGTCGTACTTTCTCCAGGTAGTAATGTATTTGGCAGTATCGTTTTGGGGGTATCTACCAAAGCTTGCGTCCATTCAGGATTTAAGTGAGGCAAATATATAAATCCACTAGGCACATAATCTACAACTTCTATATCATGAGCTGTTTCATTCCCCTGATTAAATACTGTCAATGTAAAATCTACTATTTGATCATAATGATATGGTGCAACAGCATCCGCAGTCTTTGTCATTGCCAAATCCAATACATCTATTCCAGCAGGATCGTGGTCATCTTCATCAGTTTCATCTGGTATATAATGTCCATCTATATTATCATCATCTTCATCCTCAGGTTTTACTGCTCGTTCATGTGTAGCATCACTATCCGGATTACTATCTGCATCCCATCCTGCTACATGATTACCTTCCGGGTCTTGGGCATCTGATATTTCTGCATAATTATCCCACTCCATTTCCCCACCGGTAGTTTGTAATAATTGTAATACTATTTCAACTTTTGCACTATCTCCAGGTGCAAGTGGCCCTGATATACCAGCTTCCACTGATGTTGCACTACCTAATGAAAAATCTGAATTCTTCACAGGATCAAATAAATATCCGCTAGCCAAATAATCTACAACTATTATATCTGTCAAAGGTACATTTCCTTGATTGAATACTGTGATCTCAAAGGTAATATCATCGTAATAATGATATGGCTCCGGTGTAACTACCGTCTTGCGCAATGCCAAATCATATACTTTTACTCTTGCCGGATCAGCATCGTCTTCATCGGTAATACCATCATCATTTCCGTCTTTACCATCATCGCTTACTTCATCATCCTCGTCAGTATCCGGTGTGCCTCCTACATCATTGTATTTATTACTATCATTATCGCTATCTATATCCTTTCCGCTCATATCATTACCCTCAGTATCATCTGCTTTACTTATTTCTGCTCTATTTGTCCACCCTTCTTCAACTTCTTCTGTCGGTTGCAAAATTAATATCAGGGTAACTTCTGTATTCGCTCCCGGTGCTAAATCCGAAACTATGGTAGTCAATGCAGTGCCCGGCCCTCCATATATCCACCCAGGATTTAAGTTCGTTCTAAATTCAAAACCCTCTGGCACATAGTCTGTAACCTCTATATTGCTCGCTCCTATATTTCCTTGATTATATACTGTAAATGTAAATGTCACTTGATCTCCATATCTATATGGTCCTGCGCTCGTTTCTACTTTCTTCAATGCCAAGTCAAATACAGGTATTCCTGCAGGATCATGATCGTCTTCGTCCGTGCCTTCAGGTATATAATGTCCTTCTATATTGTCATCGTCCGAATCTCCTGGTTTAACTGCTCTTTCATAGCCCGCATCGCTACCAGGGGTACTATCTGCATCCCAACTATTTGCTACAACGCCATTTGAATCTTTCGCCCCGCTTATCTCTGCATAGTTGTCCCAATTGACTTCTCCTCCATCTGTTTGTACCAACTTCAATACTATCTGTACTTTGGTACTATCTCCTGCCGCCAACGGACCGGCTATTGTCGTAGTTACTGTTGGTGCTGACCCATTCCAAATCGCATTTGATCCTCCATCAAAAGTATATCCTGATGGAATATAATCTGAAATCTCTATATCTGTCATCGCTTCATTACCCTGATTGAATACTGTTATCTCAAAGGTAAGATTATCATAGTACTCATATGGTGCTGTTGTTAATAATGTCTTTCTCAATGCTAAATCGTATATCTTTACTCGTGCAGGGTCTGCATCATCTTCATCTGTTGCCGGATCTGTATCTCCATGTGCTCCTGTTCCATCTCCATCTATAGCATCATCACTAGGTGTATCTGCTTTACCTCCTGCATCATTATCCGGATCATCGTCTAAAATACTATCATAATCATTATTGGATAAATCATGCCCTGCCAAATCTTCAGCTTTACTTATCTCTGAAACATTTGTCCAACCTCCTTCTTGATCTGTCGTAGATTGTGCAATTAAAACCAATGTAACTGTTGTATTTTCTCCCGGATTTAATGTCGTTGTTATTGCAGTCTTTGGTGTAGTTGTCCCTGCTTGTGTCCAAGACCCGTTTAGCGTAGGATCATATTCAAATCCACTCGGAACATAGTCCGTAACTTCTATATTTGTTGCCGCTATATTTCCTTGATTGTATATGGTATAAGTGAAAGTAACAGGGTCTCCAAATTTATAAGGGCCTGTACTTGTTTCAACTTTTTTCAATGCCAAATCAAATATATCTACACAGGCTGGATCATGATCATCTTCATCTTCATCACCAAATACTCCACCTTGTCCTTTTCCATCCATATTATCATCATCAGCATCTCCACAGCCAACAGATTGCTCCCAAGCAGAATCACTTCCCGGTGTACTATCTTCATCATCACCATGACCAAATTCATCTACTGCATCCGTTATTTCAGCATAATTTGTAAAATCATCAGGATTTGCATGACTGTTTACTTCTAGATTTATATCAAACTCTAAACATTGACCACCTGCTAATCCTCCTCCAGGTAAGCCACCATTAACTACAGAGAAAGTTTTACTTGCACTCACTCCTGTATGTCCAACTACCCCGGCTGTCCATGTAGGATCAGCCAAACTAAAGCCTGCCGGTATATAATCAGTAAGCTCCAAAGTTTCTACAGTAATATCACTTTGATTGCATACCGTAATAGTAAAAGGAACAATATTACCGGGACGTACAGGTAAAGTTTGAGTAGTTGTTAATTTTAATGCTAAGTCAAAAGCACAAGATTCAACAAATACTTTCACTTGAGATTCAGCTTGACATCCTTCAGAATCAGTTACTGTCACTGTAAATGTAGTAGTGCTTGTGGGGCATACATTTATTGTAGCAGAATTTCCTCCGTTACTCCATAAATAATTGTATATTCCGCTTCCACCACTTGCGGTCGCTGTTAAATCTACACAACTACCTTCACATACATTTTCATTGGAACCAGCATCAACTGTCAGATCACAAATTGAACAAGAACCTGGATCGACAACTGTTGCTGTAGCAGTACAATTGGGATCATTAACATCTGTAATCGTTATTATTACATTACCTCCTCCGGCAGAACCGGGGGTAAGAGTAAATGAATTTACATTATCATAAGTACCACTTGAAGGAGTAATTCCACCACTACTTGCACTAACACTATATGTACCTCCTGTAAAATTACCCGTTACGGTCATATCAAAAGTCAGGAAGTCATCATTAGCATTACCATTAGTATTGCTATTGTGACACTGAACATTTTGAATAGTAGCATCCGTTATCGCACATGTAACACCACAATTACTCAATTGGACTGTTGTTGTTATCACACAATTTGGGTCATCATTATCGGTAATTGTTATTGTATATAAAGTACCATCAGCACTTCCTTGTTGCATTTGAAAATTAGATGGTGCTCCATAAGTCCCATTACCAGGAGACACAATACCCCCATTATCAGCTGTAACTGTATACCCTGTACTAGTTTGATTTCCCTGAGGATCCAAAGAAAAAGAAATAAAATCATCTGCGGCATTTTGTGGAGTACCATTATCATTACAAGTAAGATCATCTAAACCTGGAGTTAATAATTGACAGCCTGGACAATTTCCTGCTTCTACAATAATATGACAGCAAAGACTATCAATACAACCATCAAGTCCATTGGCTATATAATAATATTCACCAACTTCAGTAATCGTTAAATTTTGATCAACTCCATCAGGTGGAGCTATTGGATAAAAATTGATTCCTCCGTCAGAACTTTTATACCATTGAATTGTATTAACATCTATATCTGTACCTTGAACAATTGCCTCAAAGCTTTCTCCGGGACATATTTCATATGGAACTGCACATGTAGAAGAACAAGATCCAGGGTCAGTAATAGGTACATTTATTGAACATCCATTACCTCCGTTGTCAGTTACTGTTACAATCACATTGCCACCTCCAGCACTACCATCTTGTAATCTAAAATGCTTAACAGAACCATAACTTAAAAATGTTGCAGCAGAGCCATCAGCCAAAGTAACAGTTCCAACATTTACAGTAACATTATATGCTGCTCCAAGATTCAATCCGGTTGGATTAAGATCAAAAATAATATAATCATTACCATCATTATCATCCGCTCCGGTATTGGAGCAATTAACTCCTGTCAATCCACCATCTTGCAACAAACATTCATCTGAACAAGATCCTTGGTTTACAGTCGTCTCTATTGTACAATTAGGATTATCGACATCAGTCAATGTGATAGTATATGTTGCACCTGTAGCACTACCATCTTGCAATCTAAATGATGTAGCACTTCCATAAGTACCGCTTGTTGGAGTAACTGTACCTCCATTATTAACTGTAACATTATACGTCGCTCCATTATTTGAAGCTGTCGGATTCAAGTCAAAACTAATATAATCATCTGCCGGATCCGAACCTGTACCGGCATTATTACAGGATTCATTTGTTTTTCCTGCATCTGTAATACTACAAGGAGGAATAGGAATAAAACCAAAATCAAAACTGTGATTATTTGCCCCAGGCACCGGAACATCAGAATTATTAACTTGTGCAACGGCATCATCTCCACTTACTGCTCCGTCACTATCATTTTTATCTGTATTTGTTCCCTCTCCCACATCAGGAGTAGTCAAGGTAGCAACTCCTAGAGCTGCTTGCTTGTTACCTCCGGAAATATCAGGTATCTTTACTTCATAAGCCATTCCCGATTCTAAAGCAGAGATGCCATATTTGTGGCTTAAAGTAGAGTTTCCTGAAGCATTTGAAAAAATATAATTACCTTGTGCATCTGTTGTCGCGGAAGCTATTTCTGCTCCCCCCTTAATCAGTTTTACTTCCACTCCGGAAATTCCCGATTCATCAGCATCTTGTATTCCATTACCATTGGTATCTTCCCAAACAAGGTTACCTATTTCAATCGGTACCGGATCTGTTAAAAATTCTATATCTCCAATACCCGCAGCTTTACCTGTATACTCTATTGTTCCTGAAAACACTAATGAATACCAATTATCAATCTCACCATTTGTCGTATTAAATGTTTGAACTCCATTTGTTACCCAATATTTTGATCCATAAGAACCTGAAGGGTGTGGGTCATTTACATTATATATCATCTGATTACTTCCGGTAAGAATTGCCATAGAACCACCACTAGCACCATGTGCGTTGTTATCGCCACCACGATCATCAAAGAAATCTCCATCAGGTGTTGTTCCTGAAGGACATCCTCCGGTTCCTTCCAATGAATAAGATCCACCGGAATAACAAGCTTTCCATATTTCCCCTTGTCCATAAGCTTTCTCTTTCAGAGATGAAGTACCAGAAACAGGTGGATTATTTTTATATCCAGCCTGTAATCCCCATCTATCTAAAAATCCCAAATACATATTTCCCTCTTCGTCAAAATCTATATCAGATAATACAGGTTGATTATATCCATCCCAGTTTCCTGATACATCCTGTGGCTGATCTGTCCAAGGAAACCAATGATCATTTTCTGAATAACCATCATCTCCAGATCTATCATAATCCATATCTATTGATAATTCTGTTGCAAAACCGGCAGCAGGATTATTCAAATCAAATGATAAAACATAAGCTTTTAAATCATGGTAATTTTGTGAAGTAGAAGCATCACATACAATACCTACAAATCCTTTCCCATTATGAATTCCAAAACCCCATGGTCTCAATTCTCCTCCCGAGCAATTAGGAGCCCCAGAAAGGTTTTCTATTAAATATTGATTAACTGTTCCTGGCATATTTGCATATCCACCCGACGCATCTATAGATATAATACCTTTTTGATATAAATTCACTGCCCACAATTTCTCGGTATTATTATCAAAATCTATATCTCCATAACTCACTGTACCAATCTTACCATAAGCATCTATATCTCTGGATGGACTTTGTGGGCTATCGTGCAATTCGTTATCAGCACCACTTCTGTTTACAGAGCCGAAATCTATTACTGCTCCTCCATTTGCAGGAGAAACACCTTGTAAATCAATACTCCCAAGCACATTACCAGGGGAAGAAGTATAATCTACCGCCCAAATCCTACCCGGATTACCTGATGCAAATCCAATATGCCTCTGTAATACAGATGAAACATACATCGTTTTTTGTGATTGTTGATATCCTTTTCCCCATACTGCTCCTAATTCCTGAGCTAAAGCATCTATCGTTGGGCTATCTCCGGTTCCTTGTGTACCATCATATTGATCATATGCCGGATTCAACCCATTATCATTATACTGATTTGTTACTAAAGACATAATAGTGTTACCTGTACCTGTTCCTGATGTATTTAAACTCATAACATAAGGAGGTAAGGTTGAACTATTATAATCATTTGGATCATGCAATCCAAAGTCAACATTACTATTTGGAGCAGTAACAAATTGAACTGATGTTTTACTATTACTAGCATCAGGACTTGGTCTTAGATACGTTGGCCAATTACTAAACTCTACCCTAACAGCTCCTGTTCCTGCTATACTCCATGTACCATCTGAAGCAGTTGTTGTTGTCGCTCCTCCAGGATAAACCGTCACTGTAACTCCTCCTACTCCTAACTCATTTCCATCTTTCACCCCATAAGTGTTTTGACTAGTCCCATTTACAGGAATATCCCTAAAAACTGTACCACTAACCTGTGCATTTATATTTTGCACTGCCAAAAACAGTACAGATAGAAACGTTATAAAAGAATATATTTTTTTCATTTTAAAAAATTTTTATTATTTATTTTTATACCGATAGTCTTTTAATTTATAATGTTTTTAATTATTCTTTTTTACTTGTGTCTTCAAACAATCAGGTGCAGGGCATTCCGAACATTCATCAACCGCATCAGTTGTAAATTCCACAAAACAGTTTGAATTGGTAGCATCTTCAACTCTCACTACATATGTACTTGTACCGTCAGCGGCCAGAGTAGGATTCCCGCCTTGCCCGTCTCCATCTATCGTAATCGCTGTACCACTTGCTGTGCTTGGACTTGTATATGTGCCTATCTTTACTACGTAATTGCCGCTTCCTCCTGTCATAGTACCCGTCACCGTCAAACTGAAATAATCATCGGTTTCATCCGCAGGGGTACCATTATCATTACATTCGGAACTATGAGTCTCTGTTATAGAACAACAAACTTGGGTTTCAACATATACGTGACAGCACAAGGTCACAGTACAGCCATCCACACCAATTCCTTCATAATAATAATTGTCACTTCCATCTGCCATACCAGAAGTATTGGAATCCACCAATAATGTATCACCAGTGCCAACTTGATCTCCTGCACTATTATACCATATTACATTGGCCAATCCCACTTGAGCAATAATTTTTAAAGTATCACTTCCATCATCACAAATTAATTCAGGTGTATTGTCACAATTTGGCAATGGCTCAAAACCAAAATCATAGCTATGATTGTTATTTCCTAAACCTTGTATATCCTGTGATGCAACTGTCGCTTCTGAACTAGTCCCATTAAAGACACCATTACTGTCATTAGACTTATGATTAGCGCCTTCCCCCGTTTTTGTATCGGTAGGCAGTGTATTTCCTAATGCAGCTTGCTTATTTGCACCGTCAACATCTTCTATAACAACCATATAATCTACTCCTCCTTCTACCAATTGAATAATATTATATATATGACTTGCTGTAGAAGTTCCATTTGGATCATTACTAAATATATAATGACCATCTGTATCCGTTGTAGCTGTTGCTATAAGATTTGCTCCCTGATATAATTTAACCTCAACTCCAGCAATACCTGCTTCTCCTGCATCCTGTATACCATCACCATTTGTATCTAACCATACAAGATTACCAATTTCTATTGGTGCAGGTGCGGTAAGCAATTCAACATCTCCTGTACCACTTGCTTTAGCAAAAGTACCACTTGAACCATTATTAGTTTTATAATATTGATATCCCTGAGTAGAATTCCCGGGGGTATTACTCATCCATCTTGATCCACCACTATCAACAGTATGCGGATCCATAGATTCCGCTACAAAATGCTCTTCTCCCATTAAATAAGCAAGTCCTCCCTGTGGAACATTTGCATGAGCTGAATAATTATCATCACAATAAAATTCCCCGCCTCCGGGACCATCACCATTACCAACTCCGCATCCGGCTGTACCATCCGAAAATCCACCATTATTTTCCAATTCATATACTCCGGCTATTTTCTTAACTTTATAAAGGTCTCCATTTGCATGACAACTATATGCATTCGTGTTGTTCTGTTCAGGCGCATAATTATATGCTCCAAATCTATCGCCCCATATATCTCTAAAACCCAATATCATAGACCCATCAGTTTCAAATTCGATATCTGCCAACAATGGTTCAGGGTGCGTCCTCAATACTGAAATCGAAGGAATCGCAGCATTCAACCAATCTGAGGGCTCATCTGACCATATATTCCAATGATTTGTTATTGGTGGTACAGGATGTGATCCCCAAGTATCCCCACGTTGAAAATCTAATGCAAAATCCAATACAGAAGTCACTCCCATTGTTTGAGTATTCAAATCAAATTCATATAAATATGCGTGCAAATCACTTCTATCCCCTGTTGCAGCATCACATACCCCTCCAATCATCAACACATTGCGCGATTCATCCAAACCTAAAGCAAATGGACGCCAATTTCCATTTGTACAACCTGGATCAGGAATAGCAAAACTCGTCACATCTGCTGCTGTAATTATTGCTTTCACAGGATTACCTATGTTTACTTTATATAATTTCTTATCATATAGATTCACTATATATAAATTTTCTTGCTCCAAATCCAACTCTATATCCCCAAGACTAACAGTACCTGTAAGCCCAAACATATCTATATCATGTGATGGACCTTTATCAGCAGGCAAATCAGTTCTAGGTGGTATCACTCCTGTTGAAAATCCCAAAGCATCCAAAGAAAAGTACTCTGAAACCGTCGGAGTCCCTGACGGATTGTCTATTCTAAAAACAGAACCCGGATCACTTTTAAATCCAACATATCGCTTTGCATAAGCTGCTAAAAAATATGTCTTAGTTTTACTTTGCCATGCCCCTCCAAAAGTTGAACCTACCTCCCCAAAATTAATAATAGAAGGGCCTACCGGACTATCATAATCTCCCGTTGCTGTATAATCATGAAATATTACTGACCCTTCGCTAGCTGATGTACCACCTCCATTAGGATCACCTGAGACTGCAACGGAAGTCATAATATCTATATTCAAATCAGAATAACTTGATGGAATATATAAACCAAAATCCACATTACTTGCCGGAGCAGTCACAAACTGAACTGAACTATTGACACCACCTCCATCAGCACTCTCTTTCATATAAGATGGCCAACCACTAAACTCAATCCTAACTGCACCTGTCGCTGCAATAGTGTATGTCCCATCTGAAGCTGTAGTAGTAGATGCTCCTCCAGGATATACAGTCACTGTAACTCCCTCCACACCGGGTTCATTTGCTTCTTTGACCCCATAAGTATTCTGTGTCAAACCAGTTACAGGTAAATCACGAAATACTGTCCCACTTATTTGTGAATATCCAAATTCAGTAGCAGCAATTATAATCATCATAGTAATAATTGCAGTTTTAAGCAAAATTTTAATATCTTTTTGGACTATCATTTTTAATATATTTAATTTTTATATAAATTTATATCTGTTTTTTTTTAATCTAATGAGTTACAGTTGCCGTTCCACAATTTACTGCAGGACAATAACTACAAGACCCTACTGCTTCCGTAGTAAATTCTATAAAACACGTAGAATCAGTAACATCTTCAACTCTCACAACATAGGTACTTGTGCCGTCAGCAGCAAGAGTAGGATTACCTCCCTGTCCATCTCCAACAATAGTAATCGCTGTACCACTTGCTGTGCTTGGACTTATATATGCACCTATCTTCACTACATAATTACCACTTCCATTTCCTACCAACCCCGTAACTGTAAGACTAAAATAATCATCATTTTCATCTGCATTAGTACCACTGTCATTACATTCTGTAGAATGTGATTCACTAACTGAACAAACAGAACCACTGCTTACACATACTCCAAAGTCATTATCACTATCTGTATTTCCTCCTGAGACAAAACTTGCCTCATGTACATCAGTTGTTGAAAAATGATCATATCCGGGAATACTAGATGGATCATCTACCGTGATTACAAAGTCCGAATAACTTGCTACTTTAAATTCAAAGGCAAATGCACCTGATGCATCAGTTGTAGTGGATGTAAGAAAAATATCCGTACCTGCATCATAAACATCATTATTGGCTACATCTCTGTATATATTAATCTGATAACCATCCAAAACAACATCATTCCCATCAAATACTCCATTACAATTTTCATCTAGAAACAAACTTCCGGTCATTATATTAGGTTCATCCGTTAAACATGTCAATGATTCAAAATCATATTTGTCTCCGCTTGGGTCAATCGGTGATTGGGGAGTTGCATCAGCCGTATTTTTATTTATTAAAAACAATCTGTTTTTATCCTGCGAATCCGGACCATTATCTCCTGTTGAAGCCAATAATTGACCCGAATTGAAAAATGTCAATCCTTCAATATCATCAACAGGACTAGATGCTGAGCCGGGTTCATCAAATGTTCCTTTACTAATAATCACATTCCCGTTAGTCTTGTCTATTATTGTTAATACTCCTCCATGTCCACCTTGATTTTGAATTGCATATAAATCTCCTGTCTCGGGATCAACTGCGATATCATCTATATCGTAAACATCTTGATTAAGAACCGGATCAAATACTTCCTGTACCGGGACCGCATCTACATTTGTCCCAAATGCATTTTGTATTATTTCGTGCGTTGATGCGTCGATTTTAAACAGTAAATCATTAGCATTATAATCTGAAATCCTTTCTGTTGCCCATATCACTTTTCCAAAGGGATCAAAACACAAACCATCAACATCATGTATATCATGTGTACTTCCACCCGGAAGTCTAACATCTCCATAATGACTACTTACTGCCGTATAAGCACCAGTATTCTGATCCAACCTTCCCAATTGATCTCCATTGGCAGAATACAATTCTCCATTAAATGGATCATATGCCACCGTCTCTTCATTTGTCACAGTTGTTGACCCAACTAATGACCACGTCCCTGTTACTTTATCCAATTTAAACAAATAATCTGTCTGCCCCGAACCTGAACTGCCCGCTTCAGCTGCATTTTCATCCGATATTGCCCAGCATTCGATTCCCAATCCTGAAGACTGAGAAGCATATCCAATATCATAACTATGATTATTTGCTCCTGTAACAGGAATATCTGATGCTAAAACCTGAATCTCTCCTGTTCCGGTATCAGCATCGCTATCATTAAGATCAGGATTTGAACCCTCTCCCGAATTTTTAGTAGTCAGAGAATTACCTCCATTTGAAGTAGGTACAGTCAAAGTATAATCCATATTAGGTTCCAATTGCGTCAGATTATATATATGACTAGCTGTAGTTGTTCCGTTTGGATCATTACTGAAAATATAATTACCGTTGGCATCTGTTGTCGCTGTTGCTATCGTCGAACCTCCTTGCTTAAGTTCTATCGTCACTCCTGATATACCTAACTCACCGGGATCCTGAACACCATCTCCATCGGTATCATCCCATACTAGGTTACCTATTTCAATTGGGGCGGGGGCAGATATAAACTCTATGTCCCCAATACCAACAGCTTTCCCCATATGAGGAGGAATATCATTTGCATTGCCATTTGATTCTTCAGAAGGATATACTTGTTTTTGACTTTCTGATTGTCCAGTTGTATTGCTAAGAGCTTTAACTCCACCTGAATCATATGTTTTAGGATCAAAAACTGTTGTCATTATTTGTCCGCTACCTATAAGTTGTAATAAACTTCCTGAGCCAGTTTCCTGATGATCAATTCCCAAACCATTATCACTAGGTCCTGCATTATCACCAAGATAAAACTCTCCTCCTCCAGGTCCTTCTCCCGTACCAGCCCCTAAAGTAGTTACACCTCCACAAGACCCGTTATTCTCCAAATTCCAACTTACTCCATTTTTACAAGCTCTAAGAATTTCCCCTCCAGCATGTCCTTCTATTAAGTTAGTACTATTGCAGTCAGGGGGATAATTATTATTTCCTGTTATCAAGCCATATCTATCTACAAATGCTAAAATCATCGCTCCTTTTTCATCAAATTCTATATCCGACAAAATAGGTTCAGGATGAGATTCACCATGCCAAGTTAAATCAGTGGTCCAAGGTTGCCAAGGAGCCAAATTATTACCCCAAATTGTATGTGTTCTAGTATAATCTAAATCAAAACTAAGTATTGAAGTAAAAGTAGCTCCATTATATTTCATAACATGCGCTACTAAATCATTTCTATCCTGAGATGTTTCTGCACTACAAACAACGCCAATATATAATCCATTTTTAGTATTAATAGCCCATGGTCTATAATCGCCATCACTACAGCCAGGATTCGGAATAACTATTGTTTGCAATAATGCTTTTGTAGCTACATCAATTGCTAATAACTGTTTATTATATAGATCCATAACATACAAAGTCTTCTCGTCTTGACTTAAATCAATATCCCCAATTCCAATACGACCAACCTTTAAATATCCATCTGGATCATAACTAGCAACATTTACATCATCTGACAATTGATGGCATGCATCGCTTGTACGATCAACAACACCTAAATTAATACCTAAAGTTGTTACATCAAGCCAATTACTAAAAGTAGGTGTACCTGCTTTGGCTCCACTCACTAAATAAATTCCTCCAAGACCTTGAGGACCTAGTCCCATATGCCTTCTTAAAACGGCTGATGCAAAAATCTTATCCTCACTTTTAGAATATGCAATTCCCCATAAAGACCCCGTTTGTGAAGCTGTAGAATAATTTTTAGACAAATCATCATCTGTATTCTCACTATAATTCCAATAAATCAATGTTTCAATATCAGAGGTCGTTCCAGTATTACCTTTTCCATTTGCATAAACTGGAGCGACAACAAGTGGATCTGCAGAATCAGTATAATCACTAGGGTTATGCAATCCAAAATCTACATTGGTCATAGGAGCTGTGACAAACTGAACTGATGTCTTATTACCTGAAGCTTCAGGGCTAGGATTTAAATAAGATGGCCAGTTACTAAACTCAACTCTAACTGCTCCAGTTGCTGCTATAGAATACGTACCATCCGCTGCAGTAGTAGTTGTCGTTCCTCCTGGGTAAACCGTTACGGTAACTCCTCCTACTCCTAGCTCATTTCCATCTTTTACGCCGTAAGTGTTCAATGATGTACCGTTTAAAGGAATATCTCTAAATACGGTTCCACTAACCTGTGCATTCAAATTTTGTACTACTAAAAACAGTACAGCTAAAAACGTTATTAAAAAATATATTTTTCTCATTTTTAAAAATTTTATAAATAATTTATTTATTATAGTAAAGTTAAGTTTACACTATCACGCAATTTGTGGACATAAAAAGTATTATCTTACACCCATCTATCTCATCATAAAATCAAAATTTTAACTTATCAATATTTTAAATTTATCAAAAATAACAATACTAAAACAATAACATCATTTTGATTTTCAGAACAATATACAAGATATCATATTTGAAACATCAGAGTTTTCTAGGTTGGTATAATTCAAAAACGAATATCTAAATCACAGATATCGCAATACATAATCACAAAATTATAAATAAATTACATATTAAACAAATATTTAATGTGATTTTTTATTTTTCTTAACTTTTAGAGGGGAAGTTACCCATCACAGTAACCGCATTTATTAAAAAGTTTTCCTAAAGCAAAACAAGTTTGCCACGCTACTCTAGCAGAATCCTGCTTCATAATTAGCTTAGTAGCCGAGTGCATTTCATTTTTTCGCTTTTTTGCCTCACCGCCCTCTAACTCCCTGTTTCTCCGCTCTTTTGATTCAAAAAGCCGGATATTACTTTGGACAAGAATTTTGCTACAATTTGTGGTTATACACACAAAGACTTACTAACTGTATTTAGCGAACATTTGCAAGGCGCAGATATGTTCAAAGTAAAGCAGTGGTATAATGGTTATTATTATTTGAGAGAAAAAGTTTATAATCCATTTGATATTTTACTTTTCATATGCAAAAATTTCGATTTTAGAAATTACCGGTGGGAAACAGGCAATCCGTCTTTCTTAATAGATATGCTAAAAACACAAAATTATTATATTCCTGAATTGGAAAACTTTACTGCAAACAAAGAAATTCTCAACACTTTTGATATTAAAAGAATTGAATTGATAGCATTGCTTTGGCAAACAGGATATTTGACAATTACTGAAGAAATACCCACAGGATTTAGTATTAAATATAAATTGAAAACGCCTAACAAAGAAGTTCAAACATCGCTTAACAACCTTTTTATTAACTATCTGACCGGACAAGTAACGGAAAAATTAAAACATCAGGATAAATTGTACAATATGCTTGATAAACCGGACTTGGACAGCTTCAAAGATGCTCTTTTTACTCTATTTGCCTCCATTTCTTATACTAATTTTACCAATAGTAAGCTATACAAATATGAAGGATATTATGGAAGTGTTGTATATGCCTACCTTGCAAGTATAGGTCTGGATATTATCCCTGAAGATATCTCTAATCTCGGCAGAATGGATTTGTCAGTTAAGCTCGAAGACAAGCTATTTATCTTTGAATTTTAGCTGACCCAAAAAGCTACTGGCAATGCCCTAAAACAAATCAAGGAGAAAAGATATTGGGAAAAATATCAAGACTTTGACAATATCTACATTATCAGCATTGAATTCAGCCGCGAAAAAAGAAATATAATCGGGTACGAATGGGAGAAGGTATAATTTAAAACTTAAACCCAATCGTAGCCACAAATCTATTGGTATGCTTATCTATCGCAATTTCGGGTGTTCTCTCCGGATTTTCTGATACATATGGCGAATAAGTATATGATCTATCCGTTCCAAGATAAGCTAAATCAAAATAATAATTGTCTCCTCTGTAGCCCAATCCAAAACTATAGTTTACATCAGGGGAAAATCCTTCGCTATCAGAAAATGGACTTCCATTTAACCCACCACCTAATCTCACTCTTAATTTACCATAACCCAATTCACTACCAAGCCTAAAGTTTAATGTTGATTTCAATTGCTTTCTAATCTGTCTATTTACAACTTTCTCATTTTCTAGGTCTATTGGATCACTACTATATTTCCTAAAATTATATTGTGAACTTGAATAATTAAGATATTCAACATCTGCATTTATAAAACCTGCAATCTTACCAGACTTGAATATTTTACCTACACTTCCCACAAATTTCCAAGGATTTCTTAGTTTAAAATCAAAGTAAGAAGATTGAGCAATTGTATCTATGTAGTAATTGTTACTCTCAGCTATAAAATCCTTTGACGCATCCTCTTTTAACCTATATCCGGTCGGTGTATGCATAGACAGACCTAATCTAAAATTATATGGCATTATAATAATCGCTCCTATTTTCATATTAAAACCTACCCCTGTAGTGCTGTAAGATTCTTCGTAAGTAAGATCTGTAAAATAAAAATCCGGATCATCATATAATGAATCGGGAAGAGATTCTGTAATCTGTCTATCCGTAGAATAATTCAGAAATGGAATCCCAAAAGAAACACCGAACAACAATCTCTTTTTGTAATTGCCTCCTAATGCAAAAACCATCTCATTGATACTACCGGACTCTGAGACTGTCATTGATTGATTTATGGGGAAATTATAAAAAGGTTCATAATCAATTGTCGATTGATCAAATAAATCAGGAGACTCCATTAAGCTCCCATTACTTACAGCATCAAGGTCAATTCTATTATTAAATTCCGCAATTTTATTCAGACCAATGGCAAAATTGGTGGAGACCCAGTTTCCCGATTTTCTCTTGCTACTAGTTATAAAACCGATATTATCAAATACAAATTTACTATCTAGACTATTGCTTTGAAGCTCACTCCAATTTGTACTTGTATTACCATTTGATAAGCCAACGGATATGTTAAATTCACTTCTCCAAAAGTTACCCAAAGTAGCGGGATTATGACTAATAGCTGAAAAATCAGCTCCCATCGCTCCAAATGATCCCCCGACACCCATTGATCTAGCTGTAGCATAATTATCAGAATTGGCATAACGCAACGCATCTTCCAATGTCTGACTAAATAATGCCATAGGTATAATGAATGATAATGCTAAAATATATTTTTTCATTTTATTTATTTTTTTCTTTTTATTAATTCTTTTAAAAAAAGGGAATGGCTTATTTACCCATTCCCTATATATAATTATTTCGAAAACAAACCCTATCTTCTTCTAGATGAACTTCTACTTGAACTGCTTTTTGAACTGCTACTTGAGCTTGACCTAGTTGAACTTGATCTTGAAGAACTTGGTCTACTATAACTTGACCTTGAAGAACTACTTCTGCTACTTCTTGAAGGAGTGTAACTTCTAGACCTTGAAGAACTACTTCTAGTTCTTGCGCTTGAAGAGGAACTACTTGATCTTCTTGGTTTGTAACTTCTACTAGAGCTTGACCTAGTTGAACTTGATCTTGAAGAACTTGGTCTGCTATAACTTGACCTTGAAGAGCTGCTTCTGCTACTTCTTGAAGGTCTATATGATCTACTAGATCTATTTGTTCTTGAAGTACTTCTATTTACTTTTGATGAACGACTCTTCTTTTCAGGCTTATTATAGTTATCTCCTCTTTTAGGTTTATTAACTTTTGGAGTTCTATTGGAATCACCATAATTTGTCGACCTTTTATTTGTTCTTGATGGTTTATAGTTTTTAGTACTTGTTCTAGGATTAGATTTTGGAGAATAAGTACCCCCACTTCTGTCAACCGTATGTTTCTTAGATTTTCTATCTCCAAATGGAGTCCAGGATTTCTTTGGCTTACTAGTTTTTGAACCTATATTAGATTTTCTAATATTACCCTTATCTTTACTCACATTAACCTTTCTATCCACGATGCCATGTCCGTTTTTCTTTTTGATTCCTCCTAAACCACCTTTCTTTTTAGCTGATACTGTTGATAGTCCTCTTCTAGAACCGTAATATCTTGTACGACCATGCTTAGCATCATATCCTTTGTTATTATAGTATCTTCCATTATTGTAGTAATTATTATACCCATAATAATTGTTGTACCCATAGTAACCATTTCCATAATATCCATCATAGAAACCATCATTGTATCCATTGTAATATCCACGGTTGTATCCTCCGTAATATGAACCGTACCAAGGATCATACCTTCTATAACTTCTGTATCTCCAAGGATTGTAGTAGCCTGAGCCTATATACACAGTAATTCCAGGGTTATAATAGAAATCATCGTAGAAAAATGGATCATAGCTGTCATAGAAAAAGCTTCTTCTATGAAACCTCCGGATACGATTAGAATAATAATAGTCATAATCATCGTAATAGTCATCTTCATAATACTCATCTCCATATTCATCATAATAATCCCCTTCATCATCGTTATTGGTTACTACGGTAGTTTTATAATAACTACCATCTGTATCCGGATCGTAATACAAATCATCAAATTGTCCAAAAGACACATTATTCACAAACATGAACAATGATAAAAACATCCAAAATAATACTGACTTTTTCATCTCTATAATTTTTTTTCTATAAATAATTAAGCTCTTCTTCAACTTCACACCGCAATTTATTACTTTTGCGGGAATTTATGTGTTAATAAAATATTAAAGTTTAATTAAACTTAGTTAAATCTTAATTTTACGATCACTTTTGATC
>Ga0256831_1000498_pt1 | contig 20232 bp, 16 predicted proteins | sample 132544metaG_FD_189087 | JGI IMG/M metagenome (GOLD analysis project Ga0256831, IMG submission 189087) | Hydrothermal vent microbial communities from Lau Basin, Pacific Ocean - 132-544 | ecosystem: Environmental > Aquatic > Marine > Hydrothermal vents | place: Pacific Ocean: Lau Basin | collected... | reverse complement strand
CGCACCCTTCGACAAGCTCAGGGAACTAGCTTCCTGAGCTTGTCGAAGGGTGCGGGTGAATAGCAGAAACATGAACTGTCCCGCCTTAAACTGGTAGCCCTTCCTTACGAACTCCGACTGTTTTTAGCAATATTTTTGTTCGGTTACTTATAGTGGTCTAATAACTGCGTAACATCAGTCATTTAATTGAAGAACGAATTTTCTTTTTATGCAAATCAGCCACACATTCATCAATCAATAACTTCATTTCCTCAGGTGAAAACAGTGCTTGTTGCTCTTCTGGAATAGCGTCTTTACATTGTTTCCTAAATTTGGCTTGCACATTACGTGAGCGAGCGGGATTGTCTGAGGTGCGACCTTGGAAATTGCGCGTTGCGCATTCATTGACTGATTGATTAAATTGCTTGGCGGGTATACCAACTTTTTTGGAGATACGACGACATTCTGCTACGACCATTTCTAATGGCATGCCTGTGAAGTCTACAAGTCGTGTTTCTTCGCCTATTAAGGCGTGTTGAAAGCTTGTTTTAGTGTCTTTTTTTGCATCACTGCCCTCTTCTGTAACCTCTTCTTCATCTATATCAGCGCTATTAAATTTTCCTGATCGTTGTTTTTCATCGATCAACTCTGGCTCTACCCCTTCTGTTTGGGGGTTTTTGGGTATTTCTAGTGCTACTTTTTCATTCTCTAGCGTTTTTTTGTGTTGTAATACATCTACCCATTGAAATTTCATCCCTAGGTAAACCAATATAAAAAATATAAGAACGGATAGCACAACCGTCCATAGCAATGTCTTCCATTTCATTGTCTAACTCTCTCGTCTTAGGAACGGGTTTGTTCCTTAGTTCATATAACCTAAATTAATCCCTTTCTTCGACTTGCCCCAGAAAGGTTTTTTAACACCACGAACTTTAAACTTTTTTGTACCGCCTGTCTTACTCTTTATCAATAATCTAGCGGTTAAACCATTTGATAATGCCTTAGAAAATACGCTAGGTTCTGTTTTTCGGTAGTGTTTTTCATAACGAGTATCCGTAACCAATGGATTGGTCGAATTAATTAGCAAAAAACCGACTGAGGTGCTTTTGATACGCATTAATTGCATAATGGTATGACGTATTTTATCAATTTTCAGTTTACCTTCATCGGCTACAATTAGCGTTGAGGACACTAATGATGATAGTAATAAGGTATCCGCAAACGTACCTACTGGCGGAGAATCTATAATAACAAAATCAAATTTTTGCTCTGCTTGTGACACCAAAAATCGCATTTTATCACTACTGATCATACGAATAATATCATCGGAACTACTGCCTGATGTAATCACATACAAACCACTAACGGATTGAATTTGCTGGGTTACACTGAGCAAATCTTCTTCTCCTGTAAGGAAATTACCTAAACCACGTTTATTGTAGATTTTTAATTTACTGGCAATTGATGGTTTTCTTAGATCTGCATCGATCAGCAAGACCTTCATGCCCATTTGTGCGTAGGCGCATGCCATATTGCAAGCAGTCGTTGTTTTTCCTTCATTGGGCAATGAGCTGGTCACTAATAAAGCCTTGCCATGCTGATTCGCTAGGGTAAAACGCACATTAGCAGATAATACACGATAAGCTTCTGCAAAAGGGGCATTCGGTTTAAGTGCTGCTGCCATTGGCATTTCTTTTGCTTTAATGCGCTTTGGCTTGGGGATTAACCCCAACACAGGCAGTCCTGTAATTCGCTGTAAATCTTCTGTTGAACGCACGGTTTGGTCTAGTGCTTCACGTAAAAAGGCTAATCCTAATCCCAAAAGAAAGCCACTGATTAAACCAATAATGATATTCAACGCGGGGCGTGGACGGTATTTTTTAACAGGTGCGACGGCAGGGTCAACAATTTTAATACTGCTGGTATTAACCGATGAGGCGATATTCACCTCTTCAACACGCTGTAATAGGCTTTTATACAAACGTGCATTGGATTCAACTTCACGCTTGAGCTTATTATAATCAACACCGCTATTTTGTAGTGATTTTAACTTTCTATTGAAGCGTGACAATTCAGCTCGTAGACGGCGCTCTTGAGACTTTGCCGCTAGATAGGCTGCCTTTAAACCACTATTGGTCGCATTTTTTATTACACCAGTCTCTGTTCTGAGTTTACGCTTAATATCGATAATTTGTCGATTTAAACGCTGCATGTCGGGATAACCTGGCTTAAATAATTTTCGCTTTTCCTGATACTCCCCTTCCAGAGCAACCAAACGTGCTTTTAAATTTACAATGACAGGGTTATTGAGTGAATTAAGGGGACTATCAGTACGTTGCATTTGGCGATATTGACTTTCTGCTGCTGATCGCGCAACTTCAGCCTGAACCAATGCAGAGTTTAGCTGATTTAATTTGGTCACATGGCGCGTCTGATTTTCATCAATACCTAAAATACCTTTCTCATTAGAATAAGCAACCAACTTTTCCTCTGAGTCTCTGAGTCGCTTACTCGCATCATCAACCTGTTGACTTAAAAACTCCTTAGCAAAATCACCTGTTTCACTACGTGAATCTATTTGCGATTTAATAAAATGATTCACCAATGCGCTAACAACATCCTTCGCTTCCTGAGGCGAACGACCTTCATAATAAATTTCCACTAGATGCGTTTTATCAATTGGCTGCACTAATAAGCGCCCCAATAATAATGCAGGTAAATCCACTGGTGCTCGGCTTACAGGACGCTTTTGCGTAAAACCAAGAAATTCTTTAAGTGCCGATGGCTTGTCATTCTCTCCCGTTAAACTTGCGCGCAGATTCGTATCAGCAATGACTTTTGCTAATAATGTACGACTCTTTAACGTCTCATAGCGAGTGCGAAAAAAGGGATCATTTAAGGTATCCACTTCACCAGCAAAACTTTCCGTTTTGCCAAAACTAACCACCTCTGGTCCTTTACGCTCGATCTGAATAGTGGCATTAGCACGATAGGTAGGTTTTGCCGAAAAAGTAAATAGTAATGCGGTCGCTATCGTCAAGAGGATTGAAAGTATAATAATCCACTTTCTACGCCATAGAATAGTGAAAATTTCGCTGAGTGAAAGCTCACCTTTACTCTCTCGAATACCAGCAGTATCAATCATTTTCACATTAGAGACAGAGATAGCAGCATCGCGGACATCAGTGGACAAATCGCCAACAGTTTTTAGAACAGGGATGGTCATAGTCAGTACGGATTATTGTTATTAATTAATCCCCTAATCATAAAGGTATTCTGCTACTGGGAAAAATTTTCTAGATGAAAGGGAAATCGTGTTTTAAACACAGCAAACAACCTACTTTTAGGCATTGAATACAGCCACATTTACCCCATCTAAAGTAGATCTATCCATTAACAAAACAGATAACCCCAATCAATTAGATTAATTAATAATCATTTTTTTTGGCTTAAAACTTGCAATTAGAAATTTATGTGCTATCTTTTTTGCTAGTTTTTTATACGGAGACCCCCAACCAGCTTGCATTACCTTTAGTGCAACTTCTTCATTATGTTTATTTTAAAATCGTTTTTTTATGTTTTACAAAATATGACGCTACTAAAATTTAGCCGATTATTCCTTGTCGTCTCTATCCCTATTGCTGCTCCCAGCGGCAACTATTCACCGCCACCATCTGGCATTCCGAGCTAGGGCTCCCCTTATTACTAAAACTTATCTAAATCACTAAGGAAGTTTCAAGTAATGAATCTGCCCCTATTACGCAAATTTTTGTTCCTGTTGGAGCATATCAAGAGGCGCATAGTCACTTTACGCAGCGATTGATAGGATTCAAGCAGGGGCAAAAAAGCAAGTAAGATAGCTAGAATCATTGCTTAGAACTTCCTAACCTAATAACCAGCTTGCTGTCTCAAACCGTAGGCAACTATTACCTAGAGTGCTAACAGAATCTAGGTATTATTCTAATTAATAAGGAAATTAATATGGAAACCACCACTAGAGCAATTACACCGTCACCAGCACAAATATCAAACCATGAATATTTTGATCGATTCGATGGCATTGATGAGATCCATGATCTATTAAAAAACAAAAGATATAATCGGGCAGCCACTAAAATAAAACAGCTTTGTAAAAAAGCAAAAAATGTAGAGTTTCCTTTAAATAAAGGAGGTTATACTAGAAATATTCTATCGAAAAAAGACGGCTACTGGCTGTCTTTTTTACATTGGGATAAAAATGTCCTTACCCCTGTTCATGGGCATCCTGACCAAGCTTTTGTCTATGCCGTTAAAGGGGGGATAAAAGTCAAAAACTACGAACGCAATGATAAAAAACCCTTAGTGCATACAGAAACCGCAACACTTGAAAATGGTGAATTTTTTTATAGTCATGGAGAAAGTGATCGGTTTGACAATGCTATACATCAAATTAGCACCACAGAGCAAAGTCTAACCCTGCATTTTTACTCTGCTGACCCTACTAAAGGAAAATTATTTAAAGACAAATAAGCTACATAAACCTGCTAAGGAACGTGCACGGAATAACTTCCCGAAGTTCTAACGCAGAATTTTTATTTCAGATTGGATGAACTCATGAGGCGCATAGTTACTCTACGCAACGAATGAGATCATCCAAGCTGGGATAAAAAGGCAAGTTAGAGATCGGAAAGTTGTTTCATGCACGTTCCTAAGGAAGTCCCAAGCAATGATTTTACCAATCTTACTTGCCCTTTTGCTCCTCCTTGAATCATCTCATTCGTTGCGTAGAGCAACTATGCGCCTCTTGATATGCTCCAATCAGGAACAAAAAATCAGCGCAATATAGGTAAATTCATTACTTGGAACTTCCTAACGGGACACAGCGTGCGATAGCGCGTCTGTCCTAACAATGATTTAAAGCAATCACCCAATCATAAGCCGTCGGTCTATAATCTGGGTATTGATGCCCTTTTATAAAGCAACGTGAGAAAAGACGCTGTAGCTCATCTGGCAAGGCTGTAAAACGTGGTGCATTGGGTGGTGGTGTAAATTTTTGGTTAGATTGATAGGGGAAAATACCTTTTTTTATACAGTATAGATCAAATTTTTCTGTGGTTGAAAATCCTGAACTAATCGGCACGCCTGCAAAGGGATGAAAGCCTTGCATTAATAATTGAAATAATAAAACGGCCAAGCCAAAGCGATCGTGATTAGTGGTACGCTCTACTTCTTTTAGCGCCATACCTTGTAATTCTGGCGGTGTATATTCTGCGACACCAACGGGACAATGAAACACTTCACCGTATAGATTTTTCACTTGAAAAGAATCCACGTCAACCAATGTTACCCAAACATTTTTACTGATTAAAATATTTTTTTGATTAATATCACCAATAATATAACCGTGTAAATGCAGGTTATACATAATATTCGCTAGGTTTTTAGCGATTTGATAAAGATGGCGATGATCAACAGCAGGATGGTGTTTTTTGCGTAGATTAGGTAGATAAAAAGTAAAAATACTCGAACTTTTACCAATTTTTGGCATAAGATACCCTACAAATTTACCCTTTTGATAAAGCAATTCACGCGGCCATGTTAGTGGTATTTGGGTTAGAGCATGGTCAGTTGCCATTTTAAAGGGCGGACGATCAATCATAATTTGTAACTTATTTTTTTTATCCGCAGAACGCTCTTGTTGATAGTATATTTTAGCGACTAGATGTGGATCTTCATTGACAGCATAGACAATACCCTCTCCTCCCTTGCCTAATTCTTTTCCTGTAGAAACGGTCTTGTTATTTGATGTTTTATAGATGGGCATGAAAAAACTATAGGGTGAAATTATTGACTTAGGAACGTGCACGAAACAACCTCCCGATCTCTAACTTGCCTTTTTATCCCAGCTTGGATGATCTCATTCGTTGCGTAGAGTAACTATGCGCCTCATGAGTTCATCCAATCTGAAATAAAAATTCTACGTTAGAACTTCGGGAAGTTATTCCGTGCACGTTCCTTAACGCGGGACAGCCTGTTAATTCATAGCAATAGGAAGAAAACAAATTATCTCGCAAAGACCCAGAGTACGCAAAGGATGTTTCTTATTTTGGCGTACTCTGCACCTTTGCGGGAGATATATTTTTATTGAAAAACTAAAATTTTCACGGCTCCGCAGATGCATCTGAAATATAAGCCGCAAGCACCAGTGTTTTATCATCATCAGTGCGCTGACAAATACGCTCTGACTGTAAAAATCCTGCCAATTGCTCTGAGGTGTAGTCACTATCTAACGAAACATCGGAGGCGATTTTAAATAATGGGGTGAAAAACGGCGCATAAGGCATTTGATTGTTCATATCCAAAGCCAGATTTTGCAAGCCGTCACTAAAGACTGAAAATGCTTTAATCTCCCCCTGATAAGTAACCACGGTTAGTGCATCCAGCGCATTATCGGCGGTAATGGGGATGGTTTCATTAATAAACTCCCCCTGTTGTGGCGTATTCACTAAAATCAGTGAGTCATCTGCCAATTTAGCCACCATCGCGCCATCACCAATCTGCCCCGCAATAAAACCATTGGGATGTAAAATAGCGACCAATAAAGTACTGGCGTAATCCTTTAACGGCTCTTTTTCTATCGTTGCAATTTGCTCCAATAACGCCCTTGCTGCAAAAAAAATACTCCCTAGAATCTCTTCATGATTATTCTCTGGCGTATCGTCTTGTAGCAAAGCAGGTTGTTTTGCGGCAAATAGATGCAATACCTCCTCAACAAGTGCCTTAGAAGCCTGTTCCGCACGCGCTGCTGAGCCTAAACCATCGGCAACGGCTATTATTAAATGGTCTCCAATCACTTGCCAAGCATAGGCATCTTGGCAAGGCAAATCGTGTTGTACATGACTAGTACCCTGCTCCGATGCACCAATTACCCGCCACATTAAACTTCTCCCCAACCTGTTGGAGCAGGTAGAGCCATCACTTCACCTGGAATGGAATGCGATACACCGCTAAGACTGGCTGATAACCAAACAAACATTTGTTTGAAATTGAGTCCTTTTAGATGAATGGGTTGCCGATATCCACCTGATATTTGCTTTAATGTATGCATATTTGCCTGCTGCACACCAACGGTGAAAAATGCCACTTTTTTAGATTCTTCTGCTTGCTGGATACGTTGCGCTGCATTTTGCCACTCATCCGTTGGCTCACCATCGGTAATTAAAAACACCCACGGACGATAATAAGACACGCCATTTTCTCGATAAATTTGTTTGCGCTCTTGCAAATGATCAAGTGCAATATCTATCGCCTCACCCATAGGGGTTAATCCATTGACTGATAGAATAGGCGGGATAAATTGATCAACCGTAATAAAATCTTGTACGATATTAACCGCACCACCAAAGGTAACAATAGCAATCTCAATCCGTTGCATTGCCAGCTCATCATTAGAAACAGAATCCTTAAATGCCTGCAAACCCGCATTAAGCTCCGCAATAGCCTTACCCTGCATTGACTTCGAAGTATCTAATAATAAGATACAAGGACAACGCGGTTCAGGATTACTGGTATCAAACTGAACATCATCAAAACTAATTTCTATCACTTAAAATGTCCTCAAAATTTAGGAACGTGCATGGAATAACTTCCCGAACTTATAACGCAGAATTTTTGTACCCAAGGGGTATACTATTTCAGAGTGGATAGTCTCATGAAGCGCATAGTTATTCTATGTAATGAATGAGAGCATTCAATCTGGAGCAAAAAGAGGCTACCAGTTTAAGGTGGGACAGTTAATGTTTCTGCTATTCACCCGCACCCTTCGACAAACTCAGGAAGCTAGTTCCCTGAGCTTGTCGAAGGGTGCGGGTTGTTTGCTATGACTTTACTTGTCCCACCTTAAGTTGGTAGCCCAAAAAGATAAGTTCGAATCGGGAAGTTATTTCGTGCATGTTCCTTAGCCTTAATCTATAGCATAAAAGCAGTGTGTTTAACAAGCGGTTGCCAATTTAAGATCGAACAAAAAATAGTTCTCTTTATAACCACATGAACCAACTAGAAAAAAATAAAAATTTATAGTCGGTTCAAAACCGCTTTTAAAATTGTCTGATCAAAATCACTAGTAACAATAGATTCACCATAAGATTTCATTAAGACCAAACTCAACACGCCATCCTGAACTTTTTTATCAATTGACATCAACTGTGCAAATTGCTCCGCAGAGATTTCTTTAGGTGGCTCTATCGGTAAATTAGCTTTAAGAAGAAGCTGTTTCACACGTTCCACATCATTCTGCTCAATCCAGCCCATTTTTTGCGATAGCTCTGCCGCCATTACCATACCAACGGCGATTGCTTCACCATGTAGCCATTCCCCATAACCCATGCCTGTTTCTATTGCGTGACCAAAGGTATGACCCAAGTTTAACAAGGCGCGCTGCCCTGCTTCGCGTTCATCAGCGGCGACGATATCTGCTTTATGCTGGCAAGAACGATAAATAGCATAAGTCAATGCTTCTTTATCGCGTTGCAATAGCTTTTGCATATTATTATCGAGCCAATCCAGAAATTCAGGATCATTAATAAAGCCGTATTTAATCACTTCCGCAAGACCTGCGCTAAGCTGTTGATCATCTAAGGTATCAAGTGTATCAATATCGATCAATACACATTGCGGCTGATGAAATGCACCGATCATATTTTTACCCAGCGGATGATTAACCCCTGTTTTTCCTCCCACGGATGAATCTACCATGGCTAATAAAGTAGTGGGGACTTGAATAAAAGGAATACCGCGCTGATAACAAGCGGCGGCAAAACCTGTCATATCACCGACTACTCCACCGCCAAGCGCTAGTAATGTACTTTTGCGGTCACAATGTGCGCGAAGCATTTCAGTAAAAATTTTCTGCTCTATCTCAAACGTTTTATATTTTTCGCCATCAGGCAAAATCACATCAGTATTTTTATAAGGCGCAGTCACTTGATGCAAGGCATCCAAATAAAGCGGCGCAATGGTTTCATTAGAAACGATCGCTGTGGTTGTTCCGTGAATATGACCTTGAATTAACTCGGGACGCTTTAATAGCCCTGAACCAATATGAATCGGGTAACTACGATCACCTAAATCAACATTTAATGTTTGCATGAATAAATCCTTAATTGCTTGGGAGTTCCTTATAAGCTTGATAAAATTCGGCTGATAACCACATTAATCCGCTGTTGCCCTGTTTTAATAATACTATCAGCAACTTCCAAATAATACGATTCTCTTTTACTGAGCAAGTCAGTTAAGGTTTTCAGTGGATTATCTGTTTGCATTAAAGGACGTGATTTATCATGGCTGATACGCGCATAAAGTTGCTCAGCACTGGTACTAAGATAGATAACATGACCCGTTTCTTGAATTATCTGACGGTTTTTCTGACTTAAAACACTGCCACCACCTGTTGCCAGAATAATATTATCAAGCTCACACAACTCACTAATCATCTGCTCTTCTCGGGTGCGAAATCCTTCCTCGCCTTCTATTTCAAAAATAGTAGCAATATTAACTCCTGTACGTTGCTCAATTTCAGCATCAGAATCATAAAAGTCCATTTTTAATCGTTTAGCTAAATGTCGTCCAACGGTAGACTTCCCTGCGCCCATTAAACCAACTAACACTATATTTTTTTTCATTGCCGTTTTATGCCAGTAAGTTCTTTGTGAATCAAGCAAAAAAAAGAGGCTCATAAAAATGAGCCTCTTTTCTTGATCTATCGTTCACCATTCTTGCTTATATAATCGCTAATGCGACGATTCCACAAAAAGTCTAGTTGGATATTTAGCGTATCAATCCAATACTCTAGGCGTAACAAAAATAAGTAATTCACGTTTGTCATCCTTTTTATAGCTACGCTTAAATAACCGCCCTACATAAGGTAGATCGCCTAAAAACGGTACTTTTTGTACGTCATTTTTATATTGCTCTTCATGCACGCCACCTAATACTACCGTTTGACCACTTTCAACGATAACCTGCGTTTTAACCTCCCGTGTATTAATACTAGGAACACCTGAGAATACTGCACCCACGGTGTCCTGATTTACTTTCAAGTCCATTATTACATGGTTATCTGGTGTGATTTGTGGTGTCACTTCCAAACTTAACACGGCTTTCTTAAAGGATACGCTGGTTGCACCGCTTGATGAGGCTTCCAAATAAGGTATTTCAACACCCTGCTCTATCAAGGCTGATTTCTTATTGGCAGTGACAACTCTTGGTGTGGAGACAACTTCACCTTTATTTTCTGCTTGTAGTGCTGACAGTTCTAAATCTATCAGGAAATCTCTGGCTAAAATAGAGAATCCAAACTTTCCTGCTGCACCCGCTATTGGCATATTGACATTGAGTCGATCACCGAGAGCTGGAATTTTGACAGGTGCCAAGTTTTGTGATGGTGATGAACCTGTTGCTTGATTATTTATCGAGTTAAGTGCGCTTGAACTGCCTGAGCTTGCCAACAACCCTCGACTACCAAATGGCACCAATTTGGTAACGCCAAAACGTGTTCCTAAGTCTTTACCAAATTCGTCATTAGCAATAACAATTCGTGATTCAATGGAGACTTGTCGAATAGGAATATCAAGGCTTTTCACCATTTCACGGATAGAGTCAATGCGCGAAACCGTATCTTGAACTAAGAGTGTATTAGTGCGTGTATCAACTGATATTGTACCTCTATTGGAAAGCAAGGTGCCGTCTTTATCGCCTTTTGAGGCTTTGACCAACTTAATAAGATCTTCTGCTCTGGCGTAGTTCACTGAAATATATTCTGTGACTAAAGGCTCTAATTCTTTAATGCGCTTTAATGACTGCAACTCTTGTTGTTCTTTTGCAGCCAACTCACTTGCAGGAGCAACCCAGATCACATTGCCATTATTACGCATACCTAACGCTTTTGACTCTAGAACAATATCTAACGCTTGATCCCATGGAACATTCTTCAAGCGCAAAGTAATATTACCTTTTACACTATCACTGACCACAATATTTTTATCAGTGAAGTCAGCAAGTAACTGGAGTACTGAACGTATTTCAATATCTTGGAAATTTAAAGATAGTTTTTTACCTGTATAAGCCTTCTTTTTAGGCTTTAGTAACTTTTTAGCGGCGGCTCTTTTCTTTTCAATTCGTCTGGTTTTTTTCATTATAATAATGAAATTTCTACCTTCACGTAGCGTTTCAAACTCAAATGATGTTCCCGCAGCAATATCAACCTGTGCATTTGCACCATGACGTGTTATATCGATATAAGAGGCTGGGGTTGCAAAATCCAGTACATTTAAACGCCGCGAAGCCTGATTGACACGAACATTTTTTAGTACAACAGAAACACGATTACCCTTTTTAACGGCTTTAACCTCAATATTTCCATTGGGCATAGGAATAACAACCCTGCCATCACCATTATTTTCACGACGAAAATCTATTCTGCCCAGCATATTGGCATTAACTCTTGCTTGTGAGCGCTGTTGAACTTGCCTAGCCGTGTTAACTACCTTTGCCGCTTGGTAGCGATAGGGGGTAATCTTTGGTTTTGGTCTTCTAATATAGTTATTTGCCATCGCCTGATTGCTTACTGATTTCTGACGAACCAGAGGAGTGACTAGCTTATTTGCATCTCTCAATGGTGCTTGTGCAACAGGACGAGGGATAACGGGGGATACCCTTCTAGCAACAACAGGGCGCACTCTTTTCACAGGTGCAATGATCCGTTGCGGTCTAGCCTTAGCCACTGTCATTATCTTATCTGATAACAATACAACCACATCATTACCAACTATTTTAGTGGTGTATCCCTTGCTTCTCTTTAGCGAAACCATGACGCGAAGTTTTCCAGAGGCGCGTGCTATTTTTACACTTTTTACAACATTAGACTGGATAATTTTATTACGTAAACCCGTCGCTGAAAGCGTATCGGGAAAATCCAGCACCAACATCTGTGGAAATTTCATCATAAAGCTTTTGGGGGAGACTGCACCATCATCAAAATGGAATCGCAGTATGGTACTATCATCGCCTTGATTGACGGCATTTATTGTTTGCAAACTACTCGTTGCTTGACAGGTTTCACCTGCCAATATAAAAACGGGTAATGCTAACGCAAATAAAGCGTGCTTAAATGTTTTCATTATTAGACCTGCTATTGACACTATTATTTTTATTTTGGATGAGGACTGTGGATTCAATAAGGCTCGAATTCTAACAAAAATTCCGCATGATTAAATCCTCAGTCCTAACTATAAACTTTACGATAACAAACAAACAATTAGATTTAGCTGAGCGGTACTACCACAGATAAATTCTATGCTGTTTGATCAATCAAAATAAGTTAAAACTGCTCCAGACGGGGATGGGGGGGTAAAGATTATATTGATAAAAAGCTTAGGAACGAGCACAGAATAACGTCCCGAAGTTCTAACGCAGAATTTTTATTTCAGATTGTATGTACTCATAAGGGGCATAACCACTCTACGCAACGAATGAGATCATCCAAGCGGGGATAAAAAAGCAAGTTAGTGATTGGGAAGTTGTTTCGTGCTCGTTCCTAATCATCTTTCAACGTAATCAGTGACTCTCTTTCTTTATAACCACCATTTCCATTAGGAACGACTTCTTTTATTGAAATTTCTGTTTCTGATATAGATAAAACCCGACCATAATTCTGACCAAGGTAATTGTCTTTTTTAATACTTTGCACGCCGCCATCAGGAGTTTTTATTAACGCCCATAAGGTACTCTCTTTATTTACCGTCCCAACCATACTAAGAGCATCCAATGGGAATCCCTCAAGGAATTCACGCACGCGATTAGCATCTAACTTAACGCCACTATCAACCACTTTAGGGGCGGTATCAGGTATCAACATCGCAACATCAAAGGGGTCTTTTTCATGTTTTGGATACATATAACGCAAATAAGGCTTCAGTTCAGGAATTGGCTTAATGGGACGCGCAGGTTTTGCTCTTTGCGCTGCAAAATAATCATCTAAATCAGTCGTACCTTCATTACAGGCACTCAGAAGTACTGTCACGAGCACTCCAACAAGATAGGTTTGATGGGTACGACGAGTCTGAAAGCCGTTAACCACTAGATGCTTTTTGAAGAGAGTAGTCACATCCTTCACAAGAAATGTAACAACGTGAATGACTGTTTTCTGGCTAGCCCGAAAGAAGCAACCTAAAGTGCTCAATACCGTATAGCAGGTTTTGACAAGAGAATAACCATTGCTTGCAACTTGTGCCTTATTTTGAATGCTTTGGACTACTCTGTCTCCATTAAATCTATATTGTTGGAATACTCGTCGCAATCCCAATATTTTAGAATACTCACCAGAAGTCTGCTTATTTATTATTTTCATTATGACTCCTCCTCACTGCCTTCTTCTATATAACGATAGGTTTGAATGGTTGCTTCCATAACTATTCTTGACGCTGATTTTTCTCTCTTCTGCTTTTGTTTCTGCTTCTGCTTCATTTTATTTTCTGGTAATAAGCGAATGTCATTAATGGTAACAATACGCGATAGCGCTGATAAATCACTAACAAAGGAAGCTAACTCGTCATAGCTACCTCTAGCTTTTATTTTGATTGGTTTTTCCGCATAGAATTCTTTACGGATTTCTGACTTAGGTTCAAACAAATCAATTTCCAATCCATTTGAAAGTCCTTTTTCTGAAATATCTAGAATCAACCCAGGAATTTCGGTATTACTAGGCAATTGCTTAATCAATGTTCCAAAGGAGTCCTGCATTTCATTTAACTGCGCTTTATAGGCAGGCAATTGATTTGCCCGTGCCTGCTTTTTTTCATACGCTACTCTTAAATTTGCCTCGGATGACTGCACCCTTTCCAATTGATCCACTTGATCAATAATAATCATTTTATAGCCTAAAAAAAGCACACCTATCAACACAATAAGAATCGCTATCATTTTTACTGGAAGCGAAACACTTCCTGGATCTTCCATTAGCGTATTAAATTCTTGAATATCAATCGCCATGACTAACCTCCCTCTTTTTCATCATCAGAGACTGTTTTAAGAACCTGTGTTACGTTTAGTTTAAAACGACGCAGACGATTTTTGTCTTTGGCATTATCAATACTGATCTTATTTAGATCAGAAGATTTCAGCCAAGGCGATGCATTAAGACGTTTCATATAACTGGATACGCGCGTATTTGATTCTGCTTTTCCTTCAATTTTTACCTTACCAGAGCTTTGTTCCAACTTAGTCAAAAACAAGCCTTTAGGTAGTGCATTCACCATTTCATCAAATAAATGTACAATACCTGGACGCGCAAATTGCAAGCTTTCAATCACTGCAATACGCTCCATTAATGCCTTTTTAGTTGCATCCAGCTTTTTAATTTCTTTAATTGCTTTATCAAGCCGCTTGGTTTCTGCTTTCACATAAGCATTACGCTCATTCTGATAAGCTATTTCACCTTCATAATAAGTATAAGCACCAAAGATGCTCAAAGCACCCACCACTACCGCTGATGCAACCATCATTACAAATGCCTGCTGACTCTTTTTGCGCGCTTCTTCACGCCAAGGTAATAGATTTAAGCCCGCCATTATTCAAGACCTCGCAATGCCAAACCTGTTGAAACCAACATGGCAGGTATATCACTCGTAAAACGGGCTGGATTCACTCTGCCGTTGAGTACCATATTTGAAAAGGGGTTGGCTAAAGAAACAGGAATACCTGTTGCTTCTTGAATTTGCTCATCAATACCTGGAATACTAGCACAACCACCTGAAAGCAATAGTTTTTCAACTTTTCCCTGTTGCGTTGAAGCATGATAAAACTGCAAGAAACGCTGCACCTGACGTACCATATTTTCTCTAAAGGGATCGAGCACTTCAGGTATATAACCTTCTGGCAAATTACCATTTTTCTTTGCCAAACCTGCTTCCGAATAGGGCAAGCCATAGCGTTGCATTATTTCCTCAGTTAACTGCTTGCCACCAAACACCTGCTCACGGGAGAAAGCAACATGACCTTTTTCAAATACATTGATTCCTGTCATGGATGCACCAAAATCCACCACTGCCACCGTTTCATGATCAGAAATATCATTGACTAGATTGCTAAATAATAACTCAATCGCATTTGACTCAAGATCAACTACATCAACCGTTAAACCTGCCATTTCTGCGGCTGCTAAGCGCACCTCAACATTTTCTGTGCGGGTTGCACCCAGTAATACATCAACCATGCCTGATGTTGCTGATGGGCCAACAATTTCAAAATCAAAATTCACTTCATCCATTGGGTAAGGAATATACTGTTCTGCTTCCATTTCTATCTGTGCTTCCATCTCACTAGCTGGAATACTATCGGGCATAGCAATAATTTTATTGATCGCCATAGAGGAAGGAATACCAAGGGCGCAATGACGGCTTTTAGTACGACTGTTTTTTATCACCTTGCGAATTGCTTCACCAACAGGGTCTGCTTCAATAATGTCTCGCTCAAAGGCTGCACCTTCTGGAAGGGAGGCAACGGAGTAACTATCAACCCGATAATTATTACCTTTTCGTGAAAGCTCAATAAGCTTGACAGCTGAAGAACTAATATCAATCCCTAAGAGATTGCCTTTTTTTCCACCAATAGAAAACACTGATTAAATCCCACCTTGTTATTTTTATTATTTGACCTAAATTTTGCAAGTGTTCATACGCGTGTAAAAAGCACTTGAAAGATCTAACTTGAATCTTAATCGATACAACAGCTCTCATTACCTCTGTAACCTGCACTAGTGAAGGCTCTAACAACTGGGTAATATTGACCACTTTTTAGAATAATGGCTACTTACCAAGCTCCATAGTAAAATCTAGCAGGAAGTATTGGCATTTGTAGTGTATGTAAATTCAATAATTTGACACATTTTATCCACATAATCTCAACAATTATTGAGTATAATGGTTACCATCTACAGAAAAGGTGTTATTAGTATTCACAAGTTAAAATTCCCCCTGAGAGGTCGCGAAGAAAATGAAGATATCTTTCACTTCAATACCCTCACGATCTCTCAAGGTCAAATTATTTATGTGAAAAACTATACAGCCTGAGAACTGGATTAAATTAATATCATTATGGGAGTAATACTAGCGATCACTAATGAAATAGTCTACCCTCTACACTCTAATCGGCTATACCGAATGACGGATGGTGTTTAAAAGAGTGTTGTTAATATCAGCTTATAATATGCTTATAAGACATCCTAAATTCCATATAAAAACAAAAAATTATGCTACGTTTTATCTCTACATTATTTAAACGGATACTGGCTCCGTTAACGATTATTTTTGCCTTAGGCGTTGTTGCTGTAGCAGGTTCTTATTTTTACTACACGCCACAACTTCCCTCTATAAAAGCGCTTCACAATACACAATTACAATTACCCATCAGGGTTTACAGTAGAGAAAATAAATTAATTGCTGAGTTTGGGCGCTTTCGCCGCCGCCCTATTGAAATAGCAGAAGTTCCCCAGCGCATGATTAATGCTTTTATTGCCATTGAAGATAGTCGTTTCTACCAGCATAAAGGAGTTGATCTCAAAGGTATCGCTCGTGTCGTTGTTGCCGCTATAAAAAACAGAAGGATGACTCAAGGTGCAAGCACGATCACCATGCAACTTGCGCGTAATTTCTTTCTAACCCCTGAACGCACTATTGATCGAAAAATAAGAGAAATCTACCTCGCAATAAAAATAGAAAAAAACTTCAGCAAGTCCGAAATTTTAGAACTTTATTTTAATAAAATATTTTTAGGGAAGCGTGCTTATGGGATTGGCTCTGCTGCTGAAATTTATTATGGAAAAACACTCAAAGAATTGACACTTGCACAAACCGCCATGATTGCGGGTTTGCCGAAAGCGCCCTCTAAATATAATCCTATTAATAGACCCAAGCGAGCCAAGATACGCCGCGACTATATTTTACAACGCATGTTTGAGCAGGACTTTATTTCAGGTGCCGAATACAAGCAGGCAATCAAAGAGAAAATTTCAGCCAGAATTCACCACACAGAAACACAGACCTATGCACCCTATATGGCAGAAATGGCAAGAGCTGATGTGACCAAGCGCTATGGCGCAAACAATATTTACACGCTTGGCTTAAACATATATACCACGCTTGATAGTAATGAGCAGGACTTAGCGATCAAAACTTTACGCCAACATTTGTTAAAATATAGCCGTCGTCATGGCTATCGAGGTGCTGAGGACAAGGTTAATTTATCCGAACTGAGTGAAAACGATCTAAATAAAAAACTGAAAAGCTATCATACCTATGCAGGCATTATTCCTGCTCTTGTCATTAAAGTAGAAAAAAAGCGAGCGCTATTACGCATTCGTCAACAACAAAAACCTATTGCCCTTACATTGGCAGATGTTAAATGGGCGCGTAAATACCTCAATGAAAATAGACGAGGTAAAAAAATTAAAAAAATCAATGATGTCTTAAAGGCAGGCGATATTGTTCGCTTAAAAAAGGACAAAAAAGGCAATTGGCAGCTAACCCAAATTCCTAAAGTTACTGGCGCACTAGTCTCTCTTGATCCAAAAGATGGTGCTATTCGTGCCATAGCAGGGGGTTTTGATTTTACTTATAGCAAATTTAACCGCGCTATACAGGCAAAACGACAACCTGGATCTAGCTTTAAGCCTTTTATCTATAGCTCTGCTCTAGCTAAAGGCTTTTCACCTTCAAGCCTCATTGACGATGCACCGCTGGATATTCCTGGAAGCAAATGGAATCCACAAAACTATGGGCATAAATTTAGTGGTCCTACCCGTCTGCGTGTTGCGTTAGCCAAATCTAAAAATCTGGTTTCAATTCATCTACTGAAAAAAATTGGTGTTGAGTATGCAATAAACTATGCGACACGATTTGGATTCAAAAAAAACACGTTACCTGCAAATCTAACCCTTGCACTAGGAACAGGCTCTGCTACACCATTAGAAATGGCGACCGCTTATGCCACCTTAGCGAATGGGGGCTATAAAATTGACAATTACTTTATTCGTAAAATTGTTGATAAAGACAGCAGAATACTCTACGAAGCAAAACCTAAAATAGCCTGTACTACCTGCCCAATCAGCTCTTTAGATCAACTTGATATTAGTGAAGACCAGTCGGTAGAGTTAGCAACACAAGCAAATAACTCTAAATTTTCCAAGCGCGTTATGAAACCCTACGTGAATTATCAAATTACCAGCATGCTACAAGATGTCGCTCGAGTTGGAACCGCTGCACGCGCAGGAAGAATTCTCAAACGCAGTGATATTGCAGGAAAAACAGGCACAACCAATGATCAAAAAGATGCATGGTTCTGTGGTTTCACACCAAAAAAGGTCACTACTGTCTGGATGGGATTTGATCAGTTAAAACCCCTCGGCAAACATGAAACAGCCACGCAAGCCGCCTTGCCTATATGGATTGACTTTATGAAAGTAGCACTAAAAGGAAGCAAAGTAGCACGCTACCCACGCCCAAAAGGACTTAAAAATATTACTCTCGATGCAGAATCAGGACTACAGCCAACAGAGTTTACTCTAAAAACCATTCAGGAAAGTCTTACTCCCGATCAAATTCCAACCGAAGAAGATCGTCTTGCTTATATGAAAGCTTATGAAGGACAGATGTTTGAGAAAGAAGATAGGGAACTTGCGCTTGCATTAGAAGGGATTGAATCGCCACGACATCGGCAACGATTAATTCTCGAAGCACAGCAGAGACGCGAAAATGCAATACGTCGGCAACATGCTAGAAATCAGGAAATGAAGCGCCTTGGCAAAGAACCTGTAGAACCATTAAGCAATATACCAGCGCCTCCAGAAAACAACCCACAACAACCCGCAAATAATCTTGAAATAGATGATGCTACACTGAGGCAAATACAGAAACAGTTTCTGAATGAAAACGTTGAGATACCTGAGCAGTTATTTTAAAAGCAGATCTATAGACATTCATTTATTAAATTTCCGCACCCTTCGACTCCGCTCAAGGAGCTGTACCCTGAGCGGAGTTGAAGGGTGCAATTATTTATGTAAAAAACTATATTACTTTTTTTGTTTTTAAACAGAAAAGCTGAAGCTTTTCCGTAAGAGATATATTATTTCTGACCAAACTCATGCACCGCATCAACCAATACTTTGACATTATCAGGATTGATATGCTGATGAATACCATGACCTAAATTAAACACATGTCCGCTACCTTCACCAAAATCAGTCATAATTTTCTTCACTTCTCTACGAATGGTGTCTGCTGAAGCATATAAGGTACAAGGATCCATATTCCCCTGTAACGCAACTTTATCACCAATACGCGCTTTAGCATCTGCAATATTAATTGTCCAATCTAACCCTAATGCAGTGCAACCTGTCTCTGCCATTGTTTCTAGCCACTGCCCACCACCTTTGGTGAAGAGTGTAACGGGAACTTCTCTGCCCTCCGCCTCACGTTGCAAGTTCGAGACTATACGTTGCATATAATTGAGTGAAAATTCTTTATAAGCCTGTGGCGTTAATAAACCACCCCACGTATCAAATATCATGACCGCTTGTGCGCCTGCGGCTATTTGTGCGTTAAGATAAGAGGTAACGCTATCAGCAAGCTTTTCTAATAATAAATGCATGGCAGTAGGGTCGTCATACATCATACCTTTAACACGCCCAAAATCTTTACTTGAACCGCCCTCAACCATATAAGTAGCTAATGTCCATGGACTCCCTGAAAACCCAATGAGAGGTATACTACCATTAAGATCACGACGAATAGTCCGCACTGCATTCATAACATAAGATAATTCTTGTTCTGGATCAGGCACACCAATAGCTTTAACATCACGCATATTGGTTATTTTTTTCTCAAAACGTGGTCCTTCACCCTCAGCAAAATACAAGCCTAGCCCCATTGCATCAGGAATGGTTAATATATCAGAGAATAAAATAGCGGCGTCTAGATCAAAACGCTCAAGTGGTTGTAGAGTAACTTCACTGGCTAGGTCTGCATTTTTGCACAGATCCATAAAACTCCCCGCTTTAGCGCGTGATGCACGATATTCAGGAAGATAACGACCTGCTTGGCGCATAATCCAAACAGGCGTTGTATCAACAGGTTGCTTAAGTAATGCACGAAGAAAACGATCGTTTTTAAGCTCTGCCATAAAATTTATACCCCAATATTAATTATTTATACAGTCTATGATACT
>Ga0256831_1000497_pt1 | contig 20279 bp, 21 predicted proteins | sample 132544metaG_FD_189087 | JGI IMG/M metagenome (GOLD analysis project Ga0256831, IMG submission 189087) | Hydrothermal vent microbial communities from Lau Basin, Pacific Ocean - 132-544 | ecosystem: Environmental > Aquatic > Marine > Hydrothermal vents | place: Pacific Ocean: Lau Basin | collected... | reverse complement strand
CAATTATCCCAGCAATAAGATTAAAAATTTATAGCTATAACAAAATTCAATACGCCTTTACTTTTAATAATTGATAAATGAATGTATAAAATTCATTTTGAGAAGTGATGTATTTCTAAAACTTAAAATTATAAGGGGCTTGACAAACAATATTCAAAATTTTTGGAAAAATAAATTTGTTCATTTTCGATCATCCAATCCAAAACTGATTGGATTTCTTGTTGGAAATGCTGCTTAAGTTCATGTTGTTTTAAACAATTTTGACGCAATAATTTTATTATTTTTTGTTGTATTTCGCTTGACGATAAATGATTATTTTTAGCTAGACATATATCGCAAATACCACATTCTTTAATTGACCTATCGCCTAAATAATGGGCTAAAAATTGTATTCGACAGGTTTGATGGTTGGTCACATACCGGTAAACAGATTTTAATTGTTCTTTTTTTAAATCCAACCTTTTTTCAAATCTTTTTTGATGATATAAGAATAAATGGTCATCTCTATTTTCTAAAAAGTTAATCATAAAAATATCACCGGCGCTTTTATACGAAATAATTTCCCTTTTTGCCAATTCTAATAAATATTCTTTTACTTTGGCAGGATTTAAATCGGTTTTTATCCCGATTTTGTATTCTGAAATAGGTGTGGGTAAATGAAATATATCGGTATATGACCTGACTAAATCATTTAATATTTGCCAACCGGCCCGTTTGTGTTTTATATAACTTCTTACTTCTGCCGGTCGACTTAATATTTGAACAGTTGAATAAAAACGTTTTTTTTGATTGGTTTTGATCACTTCTTCGCTTTCCAAAATTTGAATAGCTTGTAAGGTTTGATAAGGGTTTAAATTAAATCGTTTACAAAAGTCCATAAAATTAAGGTCATACGATTGACCTTTCCCATCATTAAGGCCGACATAAAAATGGTTGAATAAGCTATTATAAACTTTACGTATTAATGTTAAGTCTGGGAGTTGCTCAATAAAATTTTGATCAAAATCTTTCAATTCCGTTTCATTTGTTAATAAAATGGCTTCAGAATATGTGCCATCTCTACCTGCGCGGCCTGATTCTTGAATATAATTTTCCAAAGAAGCCGGCAAATCAAGATGAAATACTTGGCGGACGTCTGCTTTATCAATCCCCATCCCGAAAGCGGTTGTAGCAAACATAACATTAGTTTTATTTTGCACCCAATCTTGTAAGGCTTTTTGTTTGTCTTTAAAAGACATTCCCCCATGAAAAAAAGCTGTCTGGTAACCGTATTTTTCAACCAAAGCTGCATACTGATAGGTTTTCTTTCTCGTTTTTACATATACAATGGCGGAAGTATTTTTTTTTAATAATTGAGTCAAAGCATTCAGTTTGTCCGGTACTTGAAGTACTTTATAGGCAATATTTGTCCTTAAAACATTTGTTTTAAATATTTTAGGCTTGTTCATAGCCAAATATTGTTCTATGTCTTTAATAACTTCATCTTTGGCTGTCGCAGTCAAGGCTATAACAGGTACATTGGGTAACTGCTCTTTCAAAATATGAATTTTGGTATACGAAGGTCTGAAATCATGCCCCCATTCCGATATACAATGCGCTTCATCTACCGTTATTAATTTAACAGGCATTTGTTGTAAGCGCTTTAAAACATATGGATTTTGAAGCCGTTCGGGCGAGATAAAGAGAAAATTGGTATGGCCAAAAGCTGCATTGTTTAACAAACGTTCTAAATCTGTAAAATTTAAGTTACCGGTAAGGCTTATGGCTTTTACCCCAAGTTTGTTAAGATTGGCAACTTGGTCTTCCATCAATGCGATAAGTGGGGATATAACTATTGTCAAACCGTTAAGGGCTAAACCGGCTACTTGATAAATTATAGATTTGCCACTGCCGGTTGGCAAAATAGCTATTACATCTTTTTGTTGTAAAATTTCTTGGATAATGGTTTCCTGTTGAGGACGAAAGTGCTCATATCCCCATATTTTTTTTAATATCTCTTTGGGTGAAGGCAATTACGAATGTTTTTTTAAACTATCAATAATGTAGTCCACACGCTTTTGAACAGGGCCAAAAGGGACAAAAATCAGGTAATAGCCTAATTCTTTATAGTAGTTTACTAATTTGTTATGAATTAATTGTGCCTGATTAAAACTTTCATAACGCTCTGCATCATTGGTGAAAATTTCATCCCAGGGAGGCATAATAAACACAATCCGGTCATATGGATGTGCACGCGTTATTTTTTCAAAATCTTCAGGGATAGGTTGTTTACTATATTTTAAATAAGCATTAACATCCGGAATACCCCGGTCAAAAAAGATAATGGATTCATTTAACTGATCGGCTTCATGATATTGTTTCACACGTCCTTCAATAAGTTTACGGCTAAAAAGTAAAGGATCGGTCAAAAATAATTGTTCTATACCTTCCTTTTGCGCTTCTTTGATAATATCCCGTGAAACTTCATCAAAACAACTGAAATGTCTGTTTTTTAATTCTTTAATAACGGTAGATTTGCCGGTACTTGGTCCGCCGGTAATGACTATTTTTCTCGATTTCAAAATTTAATTGCTTAAGGTGTTTAAGCGAACAAATATACATTTTTTTGCCTTAATATGATAATTAACGTAAAAAATTGAAATCAAGAATTTATTTAGTTTTAGATGCTTAACTCTAAAATAAAATGGGCGTTCTTAAAGTCGGCATGAAAAATCATTTCATCTTTAGTCAAAGTTTTAATGCGGCATTTAACCGGTTGATTTTCAATCATCACTTCAAATGTTTTAGCACTTAAAAATCTGTATTTGAATTTGTCAACTCTATTGCCGTAAAGGGCATAAATATGATAGTGACTAAAAACTATTTCAACATCTTTAAAATTAGCTTCGTCAGAAACGATACCGGTTTCAGTGATGGATTTCAATTTCCATTTAGTTGAAATAATTTGATCAATACGTTTCTTTAACGCCTCTGTAATAGGAGACGATTTAAGATTTTGATTTGGAATATGGGCCGTCATTTTCATAACAATACAAATACAAAAATCTTGCCAAAAAAACTTATGAATTTTATTAATTTAAATAAATAGCTGAAAAACTTGACAATGCCCTGGTTGATGTTGTATATTTGCCCGCTAATTTGTTGATTCATTATTTTTTAATAGTTTCAACTTCAATTAAATATAACCTTATGAAATTATCAGAATTTGATTTTAAGTTACCCCCCGAATTATTAGCAGAATATCCTGCCGAATGTAGAGAAGAATCCCGTTTAATGGTGGTTCATAGAGATAGCGGAAAAATAGAGCACAAGCTTTTTAAAGATGTGATGGATTATTTTGAGGAAGATGATGTTATGATCTTAAACAATACAAAAGTTTTTCCGGCTCGTCTTTATGGCAATAAAGAAAAAACCGGTGCTAAAATTGAAGTTTTTTTACTTCGTGAGTTAGATCCGGCTACGCGTTTGTGGGATGTTATGGTTGATCCGGCCAGGAAAATAAGAATAGGTAACAAACTGTTTTTTGATGAAAATGAGACATTAGTAGCCGAAGTGATTGACAATACCACCTCCAGAGGGCGGACTTTGCGATTTTTATATGATGGAACTTACGAAGAATTCAGAAAAAAATTAAAAGAATTGGGGCAAACGCCTTTACCAAAATATATAAAACGCCCACCAACCGAAGAAGACAAAGAACGTTATCAAACTATTTTTGCCAAACACGAAGGGGCGGTTGCAGCTCCTACAGCAGGTTTGCATTTTTCGAAGCATTTGCTAAAAAAATTACAGATAAAAGGTGTACATCTACCCGAAATTACATTGCATGTAGGTATTGGAACATTTAATCCAGTAGAAGTGGAAGACTTATCCAAACACAAAATGGATTCGGAACAATTTTTTATTGAGGATAGCGTGGCAGAAATTGTCAACAAAGCTAAAGATGAAAAGCGGCGTATATGTGCAGTGGGAACTACTGTCATTCGTTCTTTAGAATCTTCCGTTACGGCCGATGGGTATTTAAGACCTTTTCAAGGCTGGACAAATAAATTTATATTTCCGCCTTATGATTTTAAAATAGCCAATGCGCTTATAACTAATTTTCATACGCCTAAATCTACTTTATTAATGTTAGTAGCTGCTTTTGGCGGATACGATTTGATTATGGAAGCTTATCAAGAGGCCATTAAAGAAAAATACCGTTTTTACTCTTATGGCGATTCTATGCTAATTATTTGAATTTCAATTCAGTGTTGTAATTTCAACTGCATCTTTAACAAGATGCAGTTTTTTATTTCCATACTTTTTACCTTTCATATTAACTAAAATAATAATGTAATTTATATTACATAAGAGCATTTTTTAAGAATTATTTAATTTCTTATTATGATTTTTATCATTTTTAAGTTATATTTGTTGCAGTAAAACATAAAAATAACTTGAAATATGGCAAAAATCGTCGTTTTAGGTTCGGGTATTGCCGGACACACTGCTGCAGCATATTTGCGGAAGTGGTTAAACAAATCTCATGAAGTGGTGGTCATTTCCCCTAATGAGTATTACCAATTTGTCCCTTCAAATATTTGGGTTGGCGTAGGCCGAATGAAACCGGACCAAATCCGGTTTAAATTAGAACCGAAATATAAAAAATGGGGTATTAATTTTAAACGTGCCAAAGCACTAACTATTCATCCTGAAGGTGGTAAAGATTCTGAAAAACCTTATGTCACCATTGAATATGTTGGTCAAGGAAAAGAAGGGCAGAAAGAAGTAGTAGATTATGACTTCTTAGTAAATGCTACCGGACCGCAATTGCGCTTTGATAAAACTGAAGGCTTAGGTCCCGAACATGGACACACTGTTTCGGTTTGTAACTTTAATCATGCTTCACATGCATGGGCAGAATTGCAAAAATCTATTAAAAAAATGGAGGCCGGTGAACCTCAAAATATCGTCATTGGTATTGGTCACCCCGGCGCAACTTGTCAAGGAGCAGCATTTGAATATATTTTAAATGTCTATCATGAAATTGACCGACGAGGCTTGTCTGATTTAGCCAATATAACCTATATAACTAATGAGTATGAAGTCGGAGATTTTGCTATGGGTGGTGCTTATATCAAACGAAACGGGTATATAACACCTACCAAAATTTTTGCCGAATCATTTTTAGCAGAACGTGAAATATATTGGATAAAAAGGGCCGGAGTATATAAAGTTGATGATGAAAAAATATATTATGAAAATTTAGCCGGCGAGTATAAAGAAATTCCATATGACTTTGCTATGCTCATACCGGCATTTAGCGGCCCCGGCTTTAAAGCATTTGATAAGCAAGGCGCGGATATTACCGACAAAATGTTTAAACCAAATGGATTTATGATTGTTGATGCCGATTATACACCAAAACCTTTTGAAGAGTGGAAAGCCAGTGATTGGCCCGAAGTCGTCCAACATCCGGAATATAAAAATGTTTTTGCACCGGGTATCGCCTTTGCGCCGCCACATACTATTTCTAAACCTTTTACCTCACCAAATGGTACCAAAATAGTTCCGGCACCGCCACGTACCGGTATGCCATCAGGTGTTATGGGTAAAGTGGTTGCTCAAAATATTAGAGATGTGGTGAAAGGAAAAGCTACTTTAGACAAACTAAAACATAAAGCTTCAATGTCTAAAATGGGGGCTGCTTGCATTGTATCTGCCGGATATGGTATGACCAATGGTATGGCTGCCACCATGACGGTATTCCCCATCGTTCAAGATTGGGACAAATATCCTGAGTTTGGTCGTTCACTGACTTATACAGTAGGTGAAGCTGGTTTGGCAGGCCATTGGTTGAAATGGTTTATGCATTATATGTTCTTACATAAAGCAAAAGGTTATCCATTCTGGTGGTTATTACCTGAATAGTGAATTAAAATTACAATCAAAATAAAATAATTTTATTATGGCAAATACAAAGAAATATTTAACCCGAATTACAAGAGGATACACCGAATTCTCTTATGCAACTATACCAACAAAATTTACCAGATTTATGCGTCGTTGTATTATATGGCAAGCATGGCGTTGGTTAGTTTTAAATATTAAAATTTTAAGAATTGTTGCATTTGGGCACTCCTAACAAGCTAAACAATCTTGGATTTATATTAAGAAAGCTGCCTAAAAAGGGCAGCTTTTTTACTAGAGATTGTGTATATTAACCGCCTATTTTTTTTACTTTATACCCTTGATCGGTGAGGATTTTTACAATTTTCTCTCGATTGTTTCCTTGAATAATTATTTCACCATCTTTGACACTTCCGCCAACTCCTAATTTGTTTTTTAAGTTTTTTCCTAATTTTTTTAAATCTTGTTCATCACCTTCAAAGCCTTTGATAATAGTCACAGTTTTACCTCCCCGTCCTTTTTTAGAAAAATGAGCTTCTAAAAACTGTTTCTCTGGTGGTAAAGTTTGGGCAAATTCTTCCTCTTCCGGTTGATAATCCGGATTGGTTGAATAAGCAAAAGATGCTAATTGACTTAAATCATTTAATGTTTTTTTCTTTTTTGCCATAATTTTATTTCTTTTTATTTATAAAAATGAGCCTTAACATATGATATAATTCAGGATGATTTTTTTTGAGTTCTTCAGGGTTCTCAAAAAAAGATACCCCGGATTCTGCAAAAAATTCAGCCACATTCGCGCCGGCATAATTATTTAAAACAGAATTTTCATTATGGATTCTTTCTATTTCTTTTATAATCAAATTTTCCCAAGGTTTAATATAACTTTTCGGTATTAAAATGTCGGGGATGCCGTCCGCTTTACCATCTTCCATATCTATTAAGTGTAAAAATTCATGCATGCCGGTATGTTGTCCATCATAATCTTTTTTAAAACTTTCATATAAAGCTTTGCGCGATAAATACATTTTGTTTTTCATACCGCCATAGCCAACCAATCCATTTAAGAGTGTACCATTTGGCAACATAGGATGCTTAATTTGAAAGGAATCGTCATACAAGTAAATGTTTTTTAAGTCTTTATAATACCAAGTTGGAATAGCAAAAACCGGAATAACACCACTGGAGGCAACTAATAATTTGTCCATGTCTGTTATGTCAATCCCAACACCATGAATTTTATAGGTATTGATGAATTCTAATATTTTCTGTTCAAACAGAATTTTTTGTTTGGGTGTCAGGTTTTTATAAAAGGACACTTTTTCTGTTAAAATTTTTCGCCAACCGGCTTTAAAAAAATTTTGTTCAGGAGAAAAAGCATTTTTTAACTTATAAAATTTGTCATAATAGGCAGGAGGGATAAGCCACAGAATGAAAAGAATGAGCAAATAAGCCAAAAAGAAAACCTCAATAAATACCCGGGTATTTTTCATAAGAATTTTAAAAATGCCTTAAAATTTCAACTAAAAGTAAAGTTGTTTTTAAGGCATTTATTTTTTATAAAATTATTGGTTGTTTACGCGTCAATATTGGCATAAACGGCATTTTTTTCAATAAATTCTCGTCTGGGAGGTACTTCGTCCCCCATCAACATGGAGAAAACACGATCGGCTTCTGTGCCATTATCTATGGTAATTTGTTTGAGAATACGGCTTTGTGGATTCATGGTTGTTTCCCATAATTGTTCGGCATTCATTTCTCCTAAACCTTTGTAACGTTGAACATGAGCACCTTGACCAAATTCTGATAAGAGTTTATCACGTTCTTCGTCGCTCCAGGCATAGGCTTTCTTTTGACCCTTTTTAACTTGATAGAGTGGGGGCGTTGCAATGTAAACATGTCCCTTTTCAATCAATTCACGCATATAACGGAAAAAGAAAGTCAGAATTAGGGTCGAAATATGACTACCATCTACATCGGCATCCGTCATGATGATGACTTTATGGTAACGGAGTTTTTCCAAATTTAAGGCTTTACTATCCTCTTCCGTTCCTATCGTTACTCCCAAGGCTGTAAAAATATTTTTAATTTCTTCATTATCAAAAACTTTGTGTTGCAGCGCCTTTTCAACATTCAAAATTTTACCACGCAAAGGCAAAATAGCTTGAAAATTACGATCACGTCCTTGTTTGGCTGTTCCACCTGCCGAATCACCCTCTACTAAAAATATTTCACATTTATCAGAATCTGTTTCAGAACAATCTGACAATTTTCCCGGCAATCCGGCGCCTCCCATAACGGTTTTACGTTGAACCATTTCACGAGCTTTTTTAGCAGCATGGCGTGCTTGGGCCGCCAGTATTACTTTATCAACAATGGCTTTGGCATCTTTTGGATTTTCTTCCAAATAGTTGGTAAGCATTTCAGAAACTGCTTGACTAACAGGAGCGCTCACTTCACGATTTCCCAGTTTTGTTTTGGTTTGTCCTTCAAACTGTGGTTCTGCTACTTTTACAGAAATAATAGCGGTTAAGCCCTCGCGAAAATCATCACCGGAGATCTCGAATTTTAGTTTGTCGAGCATGCCTGATTTTTCGGCATATTTTTTTAAAGTACTGGTTAAGCCACGTCTAAAACCGGACAAATGGGTACCACCTTCATGGGTGTTGATATTGTTTACATATGAATGTATATTTTCTGTATAAGACGTATTATAAATCATTGCCACTTCGACGGGAATACCGTTTTTTTCCCCTTCCATACTTATGACATCACTTATAATCGGCTCTCTGTGTGCATCTAAAAATTTGATAAATTCTTTTAAGCCTTCTTTGCTAAAGAATTCGTCGTGTAAGTAATTGCCTTTTTCGTCTTTTTGACGACGGTCGGTAATGGTGATGGTAATGCCTTTATTTAGAAAAGCTAATTCACGCATTCGTAAAGCCAAGGTTTCATAATCAAACTCAATAGTTTGTTTAAAAATTTCTTTATCGGGATGAAATTTAACAAAGGTCCCAGTTTCGTCTGTTTCACCTACAACTTTAACGGGATATAAAGCTTTACCCCGTTCATATTCTTGTTGCCAAATTTTTCCTTCGCGATAAACTTGCGCCAAAACATGGTCTGATAAAGCATTTACGACGGACACACCCACACCATGTAAACCACCGGAAACCTTGTAAGAGTCCTTGTCAAATTTACCACCGGCACCAATTTTGGTCATAACTACTTCTAAGGCCGAAACACCTTCTTTTTTATGCAAACCGACAGGAATACCACGGCCATTATCTTTTACAGATACGGAATTATCTTCATAAATCACCACATCAATATGGTCACAATGTCCGGCCATAGCCTCATCTATCGAGTTGTCAACAACTTCATAAACCAAATGATGCAAACCACGAACCCCTATATCACCGATATACATGGAAGGACGCATACGAACGTGTTCTATCCCTTCTAGTGCTTGTATACTGTCTGCTGAATAATTTTGTGTTGATTGTTTGTTTTCTTCGCTCATAAATGCCTTTTTCAAAAAATTACTATCTACAAATATACATTTTTTTTCTGTTTTTTGAAAGAATTTGTACGGTTAAATTATTATTTACTTTAACCTAAACATAATATACTATGTTGATTTACAGTTAATTAGACTGAAAACATCTAGTCTTTACACATTATTATTTGTTAAGTTTATAAAAGAAATGAAATTTAGCGTAAAAAAAGCATTTTTAGCCTTAATTTTATCGTTTATATTTGCAGCATATGAAAATTTTATTACTGGGAGAATACAGTCGCTTGCATAATTCATTAAAGGAGGGGCTTATCGCCTTGGGACATCAGGTTTTATTGGTTGGAACCGGTGACGATTTTAAAAGTTTTCCGGTTGATAGAAATGTGTTTCCTCAATCACGACAACATTTTTTAAAGAATAAATGGTGGTTATTCGTCTATAAATTAACCGGATATAATTATTTTAGAAAAGAAACCTATAAAAATTTACGCCGGCTTTTGCCTGAATTAAAAGGCTTTGACATTGTACAGCTTATAAATGAAGATGCATTTTTAATAGATCCTGAGGATGAAATTAAATTTTTCAGGTCAGTTTTTCATCAGAATAATAAAATATTTTTAGCAGCCTGCGGAGAAGATCATCATGTGATTAATTATTATAATTCGGGAAAAATGCGTTATAGTATTTTGGATCCATTTATAGATAATCCACATTTGGTGAATGAAGCCGCTTTTTCTTACAAATATTTACAACCGGCTTATCGTAAATTGCATTCTTTTGTTTTGAAACATATTGATGGACTTATTCCGACAGATTTAGATTATGCCATCCCTTACCGGAATCATCCTAAAGCCTTACCAATGATTCCAAACCCCATTAATACTGACCGCATAAAATATACGCCAATGGAAATTAATGGCCCCATTAATATATTTTTCGGTATCAATCGCTTAAGTTATTATAAGAAAGGCAGCCATCTTATTTTAAAGGCTTTAGAACAAGTAAAGAAAAAATATAAAAACAAGATTTCTATTATAATTGCAGAAAATTTACCTTACAACACATATATTAAAAAATACCGGCAAGCCCATATTTTTATTGATCAGGTTTACTCATATGATCAGGGCTACAATGCTTTAGAGGCGATGGCGCAAGGCAAATGTGTATTGACCGGTGCCGAAAAAGAGTTTGTAGATTATTATCAATTAAAAGAAGATGTGGCTGTCAATATTTTGCCGGAAGTGAATGATATTGTGGAAAAAATAGCTGAATTGGTTGAAAACCCTAACCGGATAGTGCGGCTATCACAAAATGCCCGTCAATTTGTCGAAAAATATCATAATTACAAACAAATAGCCCAAAAATATGTAGATGTTTGGACGGGAAAATAACATAAAAAAACCCGCTAAAAGCGGGCTTTGGGTAAAAAATTTATTCAATAAAAATTAAGCTTGCTTAACATTTACTGCATTCAATCCTTTTTTTCCTTCTTTGAGTTCAAACTCTACTTTGTCACCTTCTTGGATGTCGTCAATTAATCCTGTAACGTGTACAAAATACTCTGTGTTTGAATCGTCGTCGATAATAAAACCAAAACCTTTGGTTTCATTAAAGAACTTTACTGTTCCTGTTTTCATTATTGTAATTTAATTTATTAATACCGCAAAGGTACGGCTTTTTTATTTGTAATAACTATTTTTTATTTATTTTTTAAAAAAATATTAAAATTTCTGAAAATATTAAATTTTCTATGAATAATGTAAATTCCGGCGACATATTTAATTAAAAAATGTTTTTTCAACCGGATTAGTTGCGAAAAAGTAGGGGATTTCTTTATAATCCTTAATATAGGATTTTAATAAAATTAATTGCGCTTTTTTCCCTTTATGAATACTCCCGATTTCATTAGTAAGTTCTAAAGCTGCTGCCGCATTAATGGTCGCAGCATTGATGGCTTGCTCAGGTGTTAGTTTTTGTTTAATACATGCCAAAGAGACAACAAAATTCATATTAAAACTTGGCGTAGAGCCCGGATTAAAATCTGTTGCTAAGGCAACGGGAATGTCATTTTCAATTAATTTTTTTACCGGCGTATAAGGAATATCAATAAAAAAACTACAGGCGGGCAGAGTAGTAGCAATGGTATCCGTGCCGGCTAGCGTTTGAAGATCTTCTTCGGTTATAACTTCCAAATGGTCCACAGAAACAGCCTTATTTTTAACTGCAACATCAATACCACCTATGCTATTAAATTGATTCACATGGACTTTTGGCTTTAATCCGAATTTTTGACCGGCTTTTAAAATACGATCTGTTTCTGCTGCAGTAAAATAATTTTTTTCGCAAAAAACATCAATATAGTCAGCTAAATTATCTTTTGCAATAGCCGGTAGCATTTCATTGATAATCAAATCGATGTATTCCTTTTTATAATTTTTATATTTTTCTGGTACAGCATGCGCACCCAAGAACGTGGCTTTTATGGGAACCGGAAAATTTTGTTTTAATCGTTTGATTACCCGAAGCATTTTAAGTTCGGCATCCAAGCTCAGTCCATAACCCGATTTTATTTCAATAGCACCGGTGCCGTATTGCATCACTTCTTTAAGTAATTTGGCACTCTTTTGATACAATTCATCTTCAGGAATATCTCCCATTTTTTTTGCAGAATTTAGTATGCCCCCACCACGTTTAGCAATCTGCTCATATGTCAGCCCGTTAATTTTATCGACAAATTCGTCAGCCCGCGATGCGGCAAAGACCAAATGTGTATGGCTATCAGTCCAAGCAGGCATTAATATTTTTTGTTGGGCATCATATATATCACCCTTATATTCCGGACAATTTTTCATGGGACCAAAGTCATCAATCAGCCCATCTTTTATACTTAAATAGGCATTTTTAAGAAGGGGTAACTCACCCATTTCTTTGCCTCTTAAACTTTTTTTGCCCGGTCGTACTTGAAGAAGTTGTCCTATATTGGTTATTAACAAGTTAGTTGAATTAATTGGTAAAGACATAATAAAGAATATTGGCCCCCATTTTTAAAGCTTTTTGATGTACTTCAGGGGGATCATGATGGATAACCTGACTTTCCCAGCCATCCCCCAAATCACTTTCATAGGTATATAAAAGCATCAGGCGTCCATGGTCATCAAAAATACCGAATGCTTGCGGACGCTTACCATTATGTTCATGAATTTTAGGTAATCCGTTGGAAAACTTAAAGTAAATAGAAAAAATGGGGTGATTTTTAGGAAGTTCGACTAATTTTTTGTCCGGAAATAATTTTTTTATTTCCCGGCGTATATATTTATCCATTCCATAATTGTCATCGGCGTGTAAAAAACCACCATTTAAAAGATATTTTCTCAAATTTTTGATATCCGATTCATCAAAAAACACATTACCGTGACCGGTCATATGGATAAAAGGATAATTGAAAATCTCCGGCGAGTCAGGTGTTACAACAGGAATATCGTTGGCAATTTTGGTATGAATTTGCCTGTTAGAAAACCGTACTAAATTGGGGAGTGATGTGGTAATATTTGCATACCAATCACCCCCCCCTTTATATTTTAATAAAGCTATTTGTTGTGCAATCGCATTGATTGAGATGATAAAAAAACTCGCAACAAAAAAAGCTTTAAATAATTTCATTTGTCACAAAGTTTAATCTTCGTCATCATTGGGAACTGAAGATTTACTACTTCCACCGGTTACCATTTTATACACGGCAAAACCTAATAAGAAAATGACTAAAAAGAAAATAGCTCCCATAATATTGCCTAGATTCCACATACTTGAGTTGTCTGCTGCTAAAAATAACATAGTTTTTTTATTTTTTGGTTAATAGAACAAATTTAAACTAATTTTTTATTTTAAAAAAAATAATGTAGCCTTAGTATAAGTCCGGATATTTTTGCGGATAAGCTTCAGCCATAATCTCATAGACTTTTTCAAAAATATCTTCGGTTGATGGTTTTGAAAAATAATCGCCATCATGACCATAAGCCGGTCTATGTTCCTTGGCTGTTAAGGCTTGCGGTTTACTATCCAGATATTTCCAACCATTTTGTTCATTCAATATTTTGTCCAGAATATAGGCTGATGCACCGCCCGGAACATCTTCATCTATAACTAACAAACGGTTTGTTTTTTTAAGACTTTTTACAATATCATGATTGATATCAAAAGGCAATAATGATTGTACATCAATAACTTCCGCATCAATTCCGGCTTCTTTTAATTCTTGTGCGGCTTTTTGAACCAAACGTAAGGTAGAACCATATGAAACTAAAGTGATATCTTTTCCGTTTTTCAAAATTTCCACTTTGCCTACCGGCACTTTAAATTCACCCAAATTTTTCGGCATGGGTTCTTTTAGCCGGTATCCGTTTAAACTTTCTACAATTAAAGCAGGCTCGTCACTTTCTAACATGGTATTGTAAAAACCGGCTGCTTGTGTTAAATTACGCGGCACCAAAATATTGATTCCCCTTAAAAGGTGCAATAAACCACCCATGGGCGATCCTGAATGCCAAATACCTTCAAGGCGATGACCACGTGTGCGAATGATGGCCGGTGCTTTTTGACGGCCAAAACTTCTATAATGCACCGTAGCTAAGTCGTCACTCATAGTTTGCAGGCCATATAAAATATAATCTAAATATTGTATTTCGGCAATAGGACGCAGCCCACGCATAGCTAAGCCTATACCTTGTCCGATAATGGTAGCTTCACGTATGCCTGTATCCGAGATGCGGGTTTCACCAAATTTAGCTTGCAAACCTTCCAAGCCTTGATTAACATCGCCAATTTTGCCACTATCTTCACCAAATGCTAATAATTCCGGATATTTTTCAAATAATTTTTCAAAATTATCTCTTAATATAATACGGCCATCAACAAGGGGGGCATTTTCATCGTATTCCGGTTTAACTTCTTTAATATGGATTGCCTTTTTAGTGCCTTCACTAAACAAATATTTACTATATTTAGGTTGTTGGATGGCTTTATAATGTTTAATCCAATCTGCTAACTTTGTTTTATTGGGAGTATTTTCTTGGCGTATATAACGTAAAGCTTTTCTGGCTGTTTCTAATATATCCGCCCGTTTAGGTTCTTTATTTTGGGCTAACTTATTGCGCAAGGGTAAAATGAAATTTTTCTGTTGACTTTCTTTAATTATGTCATCTAAAATTTTAATCAATTCAAGCTTTTCGGCTTTCATGGGGGCCGTATAATCTGCCCAGGCTTTTTTACGTGCATCTTTGACACGTTTCTTGGTGTCTTTCTCTATTTGATCCAAAGTTTCAGTGTCAGCTAAATTATTGGCCAAAATCCATTCACGCATTTTTTTAATACCGTCAAAATCTTTTTCCCATTGTAAACGTTCTTTCGATTTGTAACGCTCATGTGAGCCCGAAGTGGAGTGTCCCATAGGTTGTGTGCATTCTTGCACATGAATTAAGACAGGCACATGCTCTTCACGGGCTATTTTTTCGGCTTTTTGATAAGTTTCTATTAAGGCCGGATAGTCCCATGCTTTTACCGTCAATATTTCAACGCCTTTATCTTGCTCATCACGTTGAAAGCCTTTCATGACTTTTGAAATATTTTCTTTGGTCGTTTGGTATTTTGCATGGACCGATATGCCATATTCATCATCCCATACTTGCATGACAAGTGGTACTTGCATAACGCCGGCAGCATTCATGGTTTCCCAAAAATGACCTTCAGATGTACTGGCATTACCAATGGTTCCCCAAGCAATTTCTTGTCCGTTATGCGAAAATTTATCCGCATTAGCAGGCTGTTTTTCCAAATTACGATAAACTTTTGAGGCTTGTGCCAACCCAAGCAAACGTGGCATTTGTGCCGCAGTTGACGAGATATCGGCACTACTGTTTTTTTGGTTCATAAGATTTTTCCACTCACCGTTTTCATCCAAACTATGCGTTGAAAAGTGATTGTTCATTTGCCGGCCGGCCGAATGGGGTTCAAAATTAATATCGGGATGTCCATATAAAGCTGCAAAAAATTGTTCAGGTGTTAAAGCATCAATGGCCAGCATAAATGTTTGGTCACGATAATAGCCCGAACGAAAATCGCCGTTTTTAAATACTTTGGCCCAAGCCAACTGTGGCAATTCTTTGCCATCTCCAAAAATACCAAAACTACCTTTGCCTGACAGCACTTCTTTACGGCCATCCATACTTAAGGCACGGCTTAAATTGGCTAATTTGTAATCGTTTAAAATTTCTTGTTTAAATTCTTCAAAACTAAGGTCTTGTTGTAAATCTTGTATATTTTGAGGCATTGTTTTCTTTTTTATGTCCTGGACAAATTTAAGAAAAAAAAATGAATAATGCTTTATGCCATGCTTATGCTTTGATGATAAACTAAGGGGTTAATAAATGAATTGCTTTGGGTAATATTTCAATATTTACGGGTAATTGTCCGATAATTTCACCATCGGGGGAAGTAATTTTTGTGGATGACGATTTGAAAGATATATTATTTGTTTGAAAATAAGTTACATAAGGACTATTAATATAACTTCCATCAAAAATTTTAGGAAAAGTTTTCAATAAATTCCAACGGCTTATTTTATTAACAATAACCACATCAAACAAGCCATCATCCATTTTGGCTTTTGGGGCGATTAAAAAATCATTCCCGGAAAATTTGGAATTGGATACGGTAACAAATAAATTGTCAACCGTATAACTTTTGCCTTCAATCTTATAAGTTAACGGATAAGTTTTCAGTTTAAGGGTATTTATCAATACGCCGATAGTATATGCCCATTTTTTTAGCCATTTGTATTTAATGGCTGTTAAAGTTACATCTGTTGTAAAACCAAACCCCATCATATTGGCAAAATAATAAGAGGTATTTTCAGTTTTTACTTTAATAATATCTACCGGTTTTGTGTGTCCTTGCCGGATAATTTTAACAAAATCTGCCAGTTGCCCTTTAGCCGGAAGTAATTCTCTTGACAGTGAATTGCCGGTCCCCATAGGTATGATGCCTAGTGGTAACGAAACTTTTTGCGGATGGTTTTTATAAGCGTTAAGGATGTCAAAAAAACTACCATCACCCCCGGCTGCTACAAGTGCATCATATTTTGACAGGTTAAAATTAATTAAAGTATCTTGAGCAAATTGTGGGTAAGCAGTCTGAATAATTTCGGCGTCAATATTTTGTTGACTGAACAATTGTTTTAATTCGGGTAAATCTTTGGCTGCTTGCCCACCGCCTGCTTTGGGATTGAAAAAACAAAGGATTTTCAATAGAATAATTTTGATGTGTTACTATTTGCCGGTTTTAGTCTTTATAACCGAATCTACGGAGTTGATCGGCTTTTTTTCGCCAGTCTTTATTTACTTTAACATAAAGTTCTAAATAAATTTTCTTGCCAAAAAATTTTTCAAGGTCTTTGCGCGCTTCAGTTCCAATTCGTTTTAATCCGGCACCTTTATGGCCGATTAAAATGCCTTTTTGTGATTCGCGTTCTACATAAATAATAGACCGGATGCGTATGCGGTCGCCTTCATCTTTAAATTCTTCTGTTTCGACTTCTACTGAATAGGGGATTTCTTTTTTGTAATGCTTCAGTATTTTTTCCCGGATTTTTTCATTGACAATAAAACGTTCTGTTTTATCGGTTAGTTGATCTTTGGAAAAATAAGGCGGCGATTCGGGCAATAGTTCCAAAATACGGTTCAAAACCTGATTGACACCGAACCCATGCAAGGCGGAAATCGGAAAAATTTCGGCGTTTGGCACTTTTTCTTGCCAATATTTTATCATTTCTTCCAATTTTTCTTGATCGGTTTGATCAACTTTATTAATAAGCAACAAAACTGGAACTTTTGATTTGGCTATTTTGTCAAAAAAAGCTTCATTTTTCAAATCTTTTTCACCAGCTTCGACCATATAAATTAAAATGTCGGCATCTTCAAAAGATTCTTTGACAAAGTCCATCATGGCTTCTTGCATTTCGTAAGCCGGTTTAATAATGCCCGGCGTATCAGAAAAAACAACTTGATAGTCATCGCCGTTGACAATACCTAATATTCGGTGTCTCGTCGTTTGTGCTTTTGGGGTGGTAATGGCTAAATCTTCACCGACGACGGCATTTAAAAAGGTTGATTTGCCTACATTAGGATTGCCAATTATATTAACAAAACCGGCTTTGTGTTTTTTGGGATTTTCTCCCTCTTTTTTTGGTTCATTCATTTTATATAATATTTTATTTCTTTTTTCTCAATTCAAAATTTTGTCCCAAATAGACTTTCCTGACCATCTCATCATTGGCCAGTTCTTCGGGTGTACCATGTTTCAAAATTTTTCCTTCAAACATCAGATAAGTTTTATCGGTAATAGCCAAAGTTTCTTGCACATTATGATCTGTAATTAAAATACCGATATTTTTATCTTTTAAATGTGCTACAATTTTTTGAATATCTTCAACGGCAATAGGGTCAACACCGGCAAATGGTTCGTCTAATAAAATAAATTTAGGGTTAGATGCCAACGCACGGGCTATTTCTGTACGTCGTCTTTCGCCCCCCGATAAAAGTTTTCCCAGACGCTTGCGTTTTTCGGTTAAACCGAATTCATCTAACAAACTTTCTAATTTTTCTTTTTGTTCTGCTTTTGACAGCGGGGTAAACTCCAAGGCAGCTTTAATATTATCCTCAATGCTTAGATCTCTAAAAACCGAATTTTCTTGTGCCAAATAACCTATTCCCAATTGTGCCCGCTTATACATAGGATAGTCGGTAATATCTGTTTGATCAAGATAAACATGACCGCTGTTAGGTTTAATTAAGCCGACAATCATATAAAAAGTGGTGGTTTTTCCTGCACCATTTGGGCCCAATAAACCGATTATTTCACCTTGATTTACTTCTAAACTATTTCCCCGGACAACTTCTTTTGACCCATATTTTTTGACTAAATTTTCAGCACGCAATTTCATATTTTGATTTTTTTATGACAACTTCCTAAGCTTCAGTTATATCTGTTGAATATTTTTTGCCCACTATTTTAGCTACATAAATACTTATTTCGTATAAAATTAACAATGGAATAGCGACAATAATTTGACTGACGATATCCGGTGGCGTAATAACGGCTGCTAAGATAAGAATTAAAACCAAGGCATATTTACGGTTTTGTTTTAAAAATTTATCATCAATTAAACCCATTTTGGCTAAAAAATAAATGATGATTGGCAATTCGAAAACAATGCCATTGGCCAAAACTGTCGTCCGCACTAAGGAATTATAGGACGAGAGATCGATGTTATTTTTGATTTCACTGGTCACAAAATAATTTCCTAAAAAATTGACCGATAAAGGCGTGATGACATAATACCCGAATAAAATGCCCAATAGAAAAAGGATACTACTGACTAATATAAAAGCCAAGCCATATTTTTTTTCATTGTCATATAAAGCCGGTTTGATAAATTTCCACAATTCATATATTATATAAGGAAAAGCTATAATCAAACCAAAAATAATAGACGTCCAAATATGGGCGGAAAACTGTCCGGACATTGACCGGTTGATAATATTGATGGGAATTTGCTTAATACAAAGGGCTTCACTAATTTTACAGAATAAGCGATAGGTAATAAAATCAGGATTTTTAGGCGCAAAAATAATTTTATCATAGACAAATTGAATATTGATGGCAATAATAACAGCACCGATAGCCACTGCCACAGCCGAATGAAATAAAAATTTTCTTAAATCATTCAGGTGATCGATGATACTCATTTCTTTTTGGTCGCTCATAAAATGTTAATTTAAAATCAATTTCATATAATGCCTTCTTTAATCAAATCATGCAAATGTATCATTCCTTGATATTTGCCTTGTTGATCAATCACAATGAGCTGATTGATATTATGGGTTTTCATTATTTTTAAAGCATCAACAGCCAAGGCATCATTCGTTATTTTTTTGGGGTTAGGGCTCATAATATCCGCTGCTTTTATAGCCGATAAGTCTGTTTTTTGTTGTAACATACGACGTATATCGCCATCGGTAATAATGCCTGTAATGTCATTTGCATCGACAATGGCTGTTGCGCCCAATCTTTTTTTTGTAATTTCAATGATAACATCTTTAACAGGATCGTCAGGGCGGGATAAAGGTTTTTCGTTGTTGCTAATTAAGTCGCGCACTCTAAGATATAATTTTTTACCCAAGGTGCCACCGGGGTGATATTTGGCAAAATCGCGTTCATTAAAACCTTTATTTTCAAGCAAAGCTACAGCCAGTGCATCGCCCATGACCATTTGTAATGTCGTACTCGTAGTAGGAGCCAAATTGTTTGGACAGGCTTCTTTCTCCATGGGGGTATATAAAAGATAATCGGTATTTTTAGCCAAATAAGATTGGTTATTGGCCGTTAGTCCAATCATTTTATTACCAAAATTCTTAATTAATGGTATCAACACTTTTATTTCGGGTGTATTGCCACTTTTAGATAATATTAATACCACATCTTCTTTTTGGATAATCCCTAAATCGCCATGAATGGCATCACTGGCATGCATAAAAACAGCCGGTGTACCTGTTGAATTTAGAGTAGCTACTATTTTACCGGCAACATTGGCACTTTTACCGATGCCGGTGACAATTAACCGCCCATTTGATTGCGCGATAAGTTGTACAACATCCGCAAAATTTTCATCAATATAATCCTGAAGTTTTTGCAAAGCTTCAATTTCAATGTTTAAAGTTTGCTGTCCGGATTTGATAATTTTTTTTCTACTTTCCAACTAATTAAAGTTTAATTTTGTTAAACATTCAAAAAAATCTTTTATATTTGAATAAACAAACAGCTT
>Ga0256831_1000496_pt1 | contig 20282 bp, 28 predicted proteins | sample 132544metaG_FD_189087 | JGI IMG/M metagenome (GOLD analysis project Ga0256831, IMG submission 189087) | Hydrothermal vent microbial communities from Lau Basin, Pacific Ocean - 132-544 | ecosystem: Environmental > Aquatic > Marine > Hydrothermal vents | place: Pacific Ocean: Lau Basin | collected... | reverse complement strand
GAGTATCCGCCGCGCTTGAGCTTCCTGATGACCACGAACTCCGTTCCCGTCCTCCTCTTGAAGCCCACGGCCCCAAGCGGGACCCAAAGCTCGCGGTTCATGCCCTCACCTCCAGCTCGAACCAGTACTCCCCCTTGACGACGAGGCCCTTCCTCCCGAGCTGATCCAAAGCGCCGGCCACGTCTTTGGCGGGCAGGCCAGTCCTCCTGATTAGTTCTGAAAACGTCGCCGGGCCCTGCTCGAGGGCCTCGAGCACGCGCTCGGCTTCAGAGGGAGTGCGGAGGATCATGCCCTCACCCCCTCCCTGGCTATCGCAAGCGGGCCGTCGCGGAAGACGAGGCCCCGCCGCGAGAGGTCATTCAAGAGGGCCCGCGCGTCCCTCACGTCAATATGGAGCTCTCTAGCGAGGTCTGACGGGCTCACCCAACCCTGACGAGCCAACTCGAGAGCACGGAGGCGGAGAGTATCATAATCCCTCATAGCAAATCACCCCTCTTTCATTTTGAGAAGCTCATCCACGAGATCGACAATTTCCTCTGCGACCCTAACATCCTCATAGCAATGACCATTGTCAATAATCTCCTCAGCGAGGTCCTTGATCTGCCTCAGCTTGCCTTCAATCGTACCAAGTGTTAGAACAACAAGACCTGCATTTTGGAACACTATAACTTTCTTCTCTTTCTCTAATTGCTCAAAATAAGCCCCGATCAATGCCTCGAACTTGTCTGTGACTTCTTTCTTGTCTTGTACTTCGTAGACTGTACGCCCGTCCTTAGTCTGCCATGCTGGTTTGGGTTTGTATACGATGAAGACTCTGAACCCGCCAGTTCCCGCAAGTGAAGGAGTGCCAAAAAGGTCAAAATTGTTCCAATTGATGCGGCTCATGCCCCAACCCTCCTGAGCTTTTTCAGAACCGCGTTGATTATCTCGAGCCGCCCCTCCTCATAAGCCGCCTTGAGGGGCTCGTTGCGAAGCGAATACGAAAACCTGGCCTCCTCTGCCCTCCTCTTCTCAGCCTCAAGCCACGCTACCACGCCCTCAATGCCCTCCTGCGGGCGGGCCTGCCTCAGCTCGTTGGAGACAAACTCCCAAAACCTCTCTTCCACCTCAGACATCGGCCTTCACTTCCAGCTTTTTCTCCTGGAGCTTCAGAAGAAACGGGCCGAACAAGGCCCGATAATCCGCGTTAGAACCGACCACCTCAGCCACAACATCGAAACCATACTCCCGCACAAGCCTGCGAAGACCATTATTGCCCACGCTCTTCAAGAACTGCTCAGCCTGCCCCTTTGTCCTCCAGCTCGAAGCCAACTGCTCATACTGCCGAAGCCACGCCTTGAGACTCTTCTCAATCTTCTCCCTTAGAACTTCCACGGCAGGCTGGCCGTCCTTGGTCGGCTTTGGCGCATCTACCTCCAGGCTCTTCATGGCCTTGAGTGTGTCCTCCCTGACAATCTTCGCAAAGCGGACGTTCACGCCGTTCTCCCTGTAGAGGACGATACCCTCAAGCTCCTTGATGCCCTGCAAAGGCCTGATGACCTCAGGAATCTTGCCGTTCTCGTCAATCGTGATGAAGAAGCGTTGCATTACCGCAACCTGCTCCTGCGGGTCGAGGATTCCGAGGTCCCGCATGAGGTCATTCCACGTGAGGCCTTCTTCGACGGCCTTTGGAATAGCGAGGAGAATCTTAGACCACTTCGAGGCAAGCTTGGGCTTGTTGTTCTTGCAGTCAAAGAGCTTAGAAGCGCAATCTTCGAGCTTCTTTTCGAGTTGCTCTATAGCCCTATTCTGGCGTTCAATTATCTTGTCCTTTTGAGCAATAATTTTGTCCTTCTGCTCAAGCTCCTTCTTAAGAAGGGCTACCATTTGCTCAAGCTCCGCTATTCTCCGTCTCATTTCCTTGATGTCTTTGTGGGTATGGTCCATGAGAAATACAAAATATTCAGTTCTGCTCATCGGCCCGCGGTCGGAATCAAATCTCTCTTTGTATGACTTCGGAACACGAAGGAACAAATCAGCCAATTCCTCCGGCCACTTTTTGGGCCTTCCCGGTCCTGCTGTTGGTCTCCGACCGCGGGCCATAATTGTCGCCCCTAAGCTGTAGTGTGGTGAGCTTTCCAGAACTCCCAAAGCTCCCAAACAAACTCACCCCAAGAACGTCGGCCCTTAGCCTGTTCCAGTTCTTCGACTTTCTCAGGTGGAAGGAGGAACTCAACACGCCTGACAGCCTTATACTTCCGAGTTCTCGGCATCTTGTCCACCCCTTTTTGTGGAACTTAAATCCATATATGGAACTTAGTTCCATAAACCATACGGAAGGAAAGTTTAAAAGGTTTGTGTGGACATGATTGTTGAAAAATGCCCACAGATTAGCAAGTAATTACTTTAACTATTCGTTTGATACACAGAAATGTGCAAATTTTGTATATCATAAAATCAGACTTGAAAAAGAACCGTTTAGAGGACAGAAGCGACTGAATAAACTCTTTTCTCTTCTTCTTTTCTTGCATGATAATTATATCTATATATAATTAAACGTCCAAAAAAATATATTTAAAATTAGACTCCTTATCCGGTACTTCACTTTTGAAGATATCTAGGAGCACTATTTCAACTAACTCATTTGGCCCAATATTCAAGTCTCTACGAGTCTCATTGGGAATATACGCTGTTCCTTTTCTTCCAATTTTACTAATTATCTGCTTTTGAGACTTCACAAATATTGTCTTGTCTTGAAAATCTATCTTGATTTTTCTGACAATTAGTTTAACATAGTCTCCTCTCTCGATCTTTAACGTATCTCTAATATACCTCGGGATAACCAATCGGCCATCTTTATCAAGCCGTGCATGGAATTTTGCGAGTGGTTCTTTTGCTTCTTTCACTGTCCCACCCCTTCTCTCGATTTTAGCTGATGGCGAATTGCTTGTTTTTTGTATGCCCCTGGTCATACATAAGGTTTACCGTTAAGCGACTGTTTCAAGAGGTCCTCCTGTGAAAGTTGGGTTTCTCCTGCGTTGGAGTCGCGTGAGGAGAGTAAAATCTCAACACTAGGTTTAAGCGTAAAGATTACGTACGGAAATTATTTAAAGGACAACATTGAATATTTGGAGGGTGGTTGATTGTGGGATTTACAAATAGGTGGGTTTGCATGATTAATTTGGAGAGCATATCTCCCAAGGATATCCGGTCCAAAGAAGGAATAATCCACGAAGAAAAGGGAGAAGCTTTTGATCTACGTACAGTAGTCAAATTTGATCCTCCAATTAAAGGAGAAGATGAGCAAATAAAGTATCTAACTGGAAAGCTATACTATCAGTGGGAGGACAAAGTAAAAGACTTTTCGATCTCAATTGAACAAGCAGGGGATAAAGCAGAAGATGGTAAGAGAGGTATCCAACTTGTAGAGACCATGCAGACGGTTAGAAGGACTTCTATTGTCGACTTTTGGATGGCATTTAACCGGAACAGGAAATATATCCTCTTTAAAAATTCAAAAATTGGTGAGGCAGGATTGATGAATCTTTCTAAACTTCTTTTTGGGGATCCTAGTGTCATCAAACCTGTAGAGTTTGACATACAAAAAATAGAGACAGACGTGAAAAATGGGCTATTTGAAGGAATGTGGGCATTTTATTTTAACGGTAGGAAGGGATCAATAACAAAGGGGGCATTGTATGCTGACATTACTGTTGACATCGAGGATGATAATATGTACAAAGAAGCGGCTTCTGCTCCCAAGAATTTCATTGGCTTAATCGTTGAGCTTAGCATTAATGGGAAATCAGAAAAAGTAAAGTTGCGTGTCTCTAGAAAGGGCACAGTAACAATTTATAGAGACCTGGATTCCATTGATTATCTAGATACGATCTTTGATGTCATAGAACTGTTTGAAGGTTACATTATTTAAAGAAAGCAAAGCTAGAATGTAGGAATGCGTGGAAGATCTCTATCAAATATTTCTTTTAAGGGATTTAGGGTTTTTGAATACAGAATAACTTTGTTCTCCTTTATTTCCAGTTTCCAATCTTCATACTCCTCTTTCTCGAGAAGGGTTACGCTATCTTTTTTGTCTTTTGTGACGACAGTTGCTTTGACTACATAATGACTCTTAAATGGTTTTCCAAGATGGAAGTAGTCCTCGATAATATTGTACATTTTTTCAACAGATGCCAAGAGGTGCTTGTATTCCTCTTTTTCTCTATAAAGGAGCGTTAACGCTCCGAATAATCTTATTGAAACTGTCGTTCCAATGCGTATCTCCCTACCCTCATCACTATATAGTTCCTCAGAGTACTCTTGAAGGTATTCCTCTTTTAAAGGTCCAGGAAGAGGCTCAAGATTAGAACGAGAAAGTTCATAATCCAACCCAATATTAGGAAGAATTTCAATGATTAAGGGAACATTAAGTGTTTTAGGTCTTAGGATTATATAATTACTGCCAATCTTCTTTTCTTGGTCGATTCCCCCAAATTCCTCATTTAGGATATTGATGAACTTCCTCAGTAGGTTTTTCATATCAGAATATTCAACGTCAATCTTGGAGTAATATATCCTGCTACTCTGGAATTCCACATAAATCTTCTTTCCCCTCAATTTCCAAAGTAATCTCTTGGCTCGGGGGCTATACTTGATTTTGTTCTTAAGATATTTATGCGCGCCTAAGATATAAGCGACAGTACCAATCACCCCACCAACCACGGATATCTTACCAATGAGTCCCCATATGTCCATACTCTTCCCATGTTTAATACAAGCAAGACATTAAAAAACTTTGGTTTAAAGACGTAGCTTTGCCAGTGGCTCGATGATTTTACTGTCTTGGTCGGTCATTGGGTGGGGCCTCCCTTGTGCTCGTATTTATCACTGGAGTAGTATATAGCTTCAAAAGTATTAAAACATTTTGCGAGAAAGGAAAGTGGGGGAAAGTGCTATGCTCCGCAGGATTGGGTTAGTTGTAGGGTTATTTCTATTTTTCGGTGCACTGATTGTGAGTACTAATTCAGTCATCAAGAGTCTTCACCCGATTTATAATCTCCAGGCTGGACTGACCGCGTTGGCTACGTATGGTGTTATTTTGCTTGTAAATGGAGAGCTCGTGAAGTATTTGGAGACAATTGGTAATAGAGAAGGAGTTCCACAAAAGCAGTTGCGGATTGCCATCATTTCCTTTTTGGGCGCGTTCATTGGCTTGAATCTTTTAGTGGCCCCTTTGATGTATGTGATTCTTAACTCGGAGTTTTTCGAGGGAATATCTGTTGGATTAATATACATTTTTCTGGCTTTGGTATTTCCGGTCCTTCTTCCACAGATGTGGGCATTGGCTAGTTCCCTTCAGAGCTTTAATTTGGAAAATGAGATAATTACCCTCTTGATAGTTCTGTATGGAACACCTACGCTTTGGCTCTTACTAAATCACCGGCCTACTCAAGATATAGTTACGGCTTACTTGCTGGTGGAGGGAATCATCCTCTTGATTATTTGGAATGCATTACGGAGACCTATTACTCCCGAAGCTGATAGCAGATGAGGATGATGTACTCACGTAGGGTTATACTCTGATTAATTTCAATATTGGCACACAATAATTCGCCCTTAACAGAGTCAAGGAATGAATTAACCTCACTCTCAAGCCGGGCTAGATTTCCTCCCGTGAATATTTTAACCCGCCATGACATCGGCCTTCACCTCCAGCTTGCGAACCTTCCAGCCGAGCACACCAACATGCTCGGAAGGCTCAAGGGCAATCCCGAGCTCCTTAGAAACGAAAACCTTCCCATCAAGCACGAACCAGCGCTTAAGGAACGCTTCCGCCTTCTTCTTCAGCGCATCTCCTGTCTCAGAATAACCGAGGTGGCGGAAGAGCTCCAGAAGCTTAAGCTCGTTGTAGGTAGAGAGGATTTGGTTAATCTCATCGCGAAGGTCGCGGGCCTCACGGTCCTTCTTTGATAACTGTTCCATTTTGAGCTTCTCAAGCTGGAGAACAAGTCTCTCGATTTTCTTGTCTCTCTTCTCTAATTCTCCTTGCAGTTTTTCGATGATTTTGTCTTTCTTCTCGTTCTCTTTAATTAGATGGGCTGTGAACTCCTTTTCTTGTTCCAGAAGCTCTTCCAATTTCTTGACCTTGGCCATCAGGTCAATGATGTTCTGGTTTCTGTGTTCGAGAAGCAGGATAAACCCCTTTGGCCTTGATATACCCAACTTCTTGCACATCTCATCAAACTCAAGAAACTTTGATTGTGGCACGTTCATTGAAAGTAGGCGCAATGGTTCTCCGTATTCAGAAGGCCTTCCCGGGCCAGCCCTGACTTTCTTTTGTTTTCTGGCCATGGGGAGAACACCTTCATAGAACAGTGTTTCCATTGGAGACCACCAGAAGCTTATTTGCCTTATAGAACTCCCACATATCGAGGATTAAGTCTCCCCAACTCATTTTGTGCTCATTTTTGTATCTCTCCATCTCTTTGACCGCGTCGGGGGGTAGAAGTGCGTCAATTCTGACACTCCGAACCCCATACTTTGGTTTCCGCCCCATCGTCATCACCTTGTACGTATATTGCTCACGTGAGTAAATTACACACACAAACTTATAAGCTTTTTGGTCTGCTGTAATGTTTACAAAATCATGACGTAAAATGTACAAGTTTGGCAGAATTTTTACTGTATAAATTCACAGCTCAAGAAAGCGGTTATGAGAGGTCTATATCAATCTATCAAAGGGATGAGATAGCTCAGAATAGACTAATTAATAATTACTGTAATTATTAAACTTGAAATAAATAACTATAACCAAGCTGTTTGAGCAAGTTATATTCCTCGCCAGGAGACATTATTTTCGCCTGAGAAAAGGCTTGAATACGCTTCATTAACTCTTTCCCCTGTGGGCTTATAAGTTTGTCGAATTTGTGAATGGCTAAGATGAGGACCTCTACAGTGTCCCTATGAGATAGGTTTAGTTCTACACGAGCATTTGTTGGCACAACAATGTACCCTCTAATTCCCACCTTTGCAACAATGAAGGCACTACCTAATACTTGAACAACTTTAGATTCGTTATTTATCTCTATCTTTCTAACCAACGCTTCTACATAGTCGTTCCCTTCAATTCCTAAGACCTCTCTATCCCCTTTAGGAATGAGAACCCTACCTTTTGGATCAAGTTTCGCATGAAACTTTGCGAGTGGTTCTTTTGCTCCTTTCATTGGCTCACCTCTTTTCCCCTCTATGCGCTTTGGGGGGCGATGGGTTCACTCTTTGTCGCTTATTTAGGGTAATGTCTTATTGTGCTTATAGGGTTTGCGAAAAATTCTCTGCTGAGAGGATTTCTCGGGGCATGGTTTGGTGGTTTTTTGGTTTGTTGTGTGATATCTCGGATTCTGGCGATTTTCCAGCCAAACAAGGCGAAAGGTTCTTATAGTTAGGAGTAATAATTCCGTACGGAATTTATTGGGTGGTGGTTCCATGGAGGAGAATTGGTTTAAGAAGTTCTTCATAATATTTTCTGCTTGGTATATTTTGGTTAGCATTCCCAAGATTGTGAGTTATGGGGATATATTCTACGCGGGTGGGAGAATTGTGGGGGCACTTTTGATAGCCGCATTGAATGCTTTGATTGCCAGGGACCTTATGAAGAAGAAGGCAAATTTTGCGGTAGTGCTCATTGTAGGAATGGTTTTCACGTTCATTGGGCTTGCAATTTACGACCTGTATAAGACGGCAAAAATAGGGATGTCCGAGGAAGAGTTGGAAGAGGAGGTAGACGTTGAGTGAGCATGCCTCTCTTATCTTCCTAAAATCCCTATGGTACTAATTGTGGAAAACCTGGAGGCGTACATATCAATCCCACGCTAGTAGTTGGAAGAAATGCTTATATATTTCATTGCCTCATCATTGAAGTGAGGGAGCCATCGCCACCAGAGAGCCGGCGGGATTGGGGTTGGGCGGTTTGAGGCCCGCTGGATCGATGAAGGAGGCCGAGGCCCCGAGCGGGGGGCCAATGTTTATATTATCCCTAATTTTCTGAGTTTTTCCTTGAGTTCTCTTATGTTCTTTGAGTGTTCGTATTCTTCTCTGCCAATGTATGCAAGGTTGTCTGCTAGGTTGATTAGGGGCTTGAGGTGCGATTGCTTTTTCCCGATGCTCTCTTTTATGGCCCGATGGGTGGGGAGTTTTCCTCGTTCATAAAGGTCGTCGTCTATAACAGCTAGCTTGTAGTGTTTTCTTTGCATCCTGAGTTTGATTTCCTCTATCTCTGGATCTACCTTCCAGTCCTCTAACAAGGGCTTTATTTTTTGAAATCTGTCTGGAAATCGGTTGATATAGCTTTTCTTCTCTTTCTTAGTGCGCTCTGTGAGGTGGGAAAGCCAGGGGGCGCTTTGGGCTAGTTTTGGGAGGTTTGTGTCTTCTATGGAGACAAATGAATACATTGTCTTTTTCTTTTTGCTTCTATCTATTGCTATTATTAAATTAGGGGCAAGACTTTTTGTTTTTCTCTGCTTGCTATTCTTGCGTCTCTTTCGACGTTTGCGCCCCATTGTTTCAGCTCCTCTCTTTGTCTTTTCTCATTTTCGCCATCTCCACCACCTCAATCAGCCTTCCGGCTTTCGATGAAATCTTTCAGAATCCAGATGAAGAGGAAGAGGTACAGCGTCACGACGCCGGGCAGAAGGCGCATGTCGACTTTCGCACCGAGGCCGGCGAGGCTGGCCTGCGTGATGACGCCAAGGGTGAGGGCAACGAGTGGGCTCTGGCTGAAGACGAGTCCGAGGATTGTCATGCCAATCCAGATTGCAAAGGGCAGGAAGGCCTGCGCTTGGCTGTTGGGGTTCTCAGTAAAGAACAGCTGGATTGCTTTGTCAAAGTTCAAGCTCAGTGCTTCTTTCCCAATCTGCCAGCCACTCCAGCCTGTGCCGTTTATGTCTGGCATCGTGAAGTTGTTTGTCAATTGGACAGTGTGATTCTGATTCGCGAGGACGAAGTATATGACTAATGTCATGTCTTCTGTTATATTTAAAGTCATGCCTCTTGGCAAGTATCCCTGCTTTTCAAATACGAGTTTATGAGTGCCTTCTCTCAAGATGATGGTTGCTCCCGTGTTTAGTGTCTTCTCCTGCGAATCTATCCAGATAGTTACGTTGTTAAGTTCTAAGTTGTTTAGCATATCGTAGAAGTATAATGTTATCTTGTTGACATTATCTAATTGTACGTTAGTGAAATTTACTATCACGCCATTTCCATCAATAATTTTAGTCATGAGTATGCTTTTATAATGCTCTTTTTTGAATCTGAAGATGTATGTGCCGTATTTTAGTGTCGCACTATCGCCACTGTTGAATATCCCAAGGTTGTGGGCGTTCGCGTACACATTGAAACCGTCTATAGATCTGTTATTCTCGTCATATGCGTAAAAGTAAACGGTGTAGCTTTGTCTATTCAGAACCAAAGTTAAAGTAATATCACTCTCAACGTCAAGAGTTTTCTGAACACTTACATAGTGCTGCTTTTGTGCTTCAAACGTATGAGTGCCGTCAACTAGCACCACACTATCTCCATCATTCAGAGTATATTGTATCCCGTCAACTAGCACAGTAACACCGTCCAAGGCATTCCCTGCATCGTCGAGGAAATGAAACGTAACAGTTACAGGATTATTCAGTTCTTCAGTCCCAATCCTCGCGGTCGGCTCCTGAGCGGCGTACTTGCGGACACGAATCCAATCCACTGTACCTCTCTGATACGCATGAATTCCAACGTTTGCACTTGTGTATGTTGTATCCGTTGCGGATATTGTTTCTACCAGATGACCATTTTCTTCAATGCTATACTGCATTGCCCCTCCCCGTAACCATACCACTCTCCATATATACCACTTCCCCGCCTGCACCACGCCCTTGCTCGAACCTACTGCTAGTTTGTTCGTATAGTCATTATTCTTTCTTATTTGCATGTCGTCCTGATCGCTTCTTTCGTCTATTACAAATTCATACCCCCTGTTTTCTGCCCCTGCTACTAGTGAAACGCCGAGTATACTCGTTACCGAGTTTCCTTCTGTCGCTTTTCCCTTCATTTCTATTATTATGTCCCCCATTATTATGTCTCTGCCCCATACTTCATGATGCTCACCTCCACCATCAAACGTCGCTGTGCCGTCCCCATTTAGCGTCAACCCCTGCGTGTAACCGTTCGTCATTTTTGTTGTTTCAAAGTCATCAAAGAAGTCGAACACTGCGTCTCCATTGCTCTCACTTGTCGCCGAGGGGTTGCCGTAGTACATATAAACCGTTGTCGAGCCGCTGGCGGGGATGTTCGGAACTTTAATCCAGACTACTGCCTGCCGGTTCGTTGAATCCCAACTCTCGATGTAGTACTGGATAGTGTTTCCAGCCGCGTCCGCAAAGCGGATGTCTGAACCGTCGCTGTTGGCTTTACTGAAGTCAAAGGAACTGTCAAGGGTTATTTTCACCTGGAAGTCTGTTAGGTCATTGCTATTCGGGTTGTTGATAGTGATTGGCCTGCGGTACTGCCAGTTGGAATACGCCAATGGCCATGGGTCAGAGTAGGTCGCCGCATGAATTGGCGCGAGCAGGCCCGCGAGGATGAGTAGAATTATGAGAGCAGAGAGACGGCGGGTCATAAGCCCCTCCCTCCTATTATGTATCCGAGTAGGAGGATGTAACTCAGATACGTTATCGACTGCAAGGCCCTGGCGAATGTGAATGTCGCGCCTGGCGGATAGTCTAATCCCATCGCGACCCATACGTCGTAATTCCCCTTCACTAGATTGCCGAGGAATGTTTTTATCATCGTGAGGGCGGTGATGAAGTCGCTCTTGTCTCCTGCCGTCGGCTGGAGCTGTTCTGCTTGTGCCGTCATCTGCTCTACGTTGATCTGTCCGCCCGGTGTGGCGAGTTCGGGGAAGAATGTCCCCATGAGTGCGGCAGCAAGGTTCGCAATGAGCACGAAAAATGCGACAGAGACGGCTACCTGTGAGTACATCATCCCACCCCCTGGTCGCGTCTATACATCAGCATTGCCAATGCGGAAAACACGCCTAACATCCCAAGCACGCTTGGAGAGACGTTTGCCCATCCAAGGAATTTCACGGCGCTGAGGGCTATCAGCGCTCCAAATGGCATCAGATACGCATTTATAGCTACGAACATTAGGGCTCCAACCACGCCGGCCCCAAAGATGACGAGGCCCGATGGCACTATGTTTGATGGGAGAACAGATCCCCCTCCGGCTTCACCAAAGACTGTTCTCTCATAGATATGTCCGTTCGCGTCGATTGTTACTTTGTAAAGCATTACATCAGTATCGTTTGACACCTGAAGCGCCAGCCGATAGTAAGAGACAGGTCCTTCGACTGCAATGTCTTTTATCTCATATTTCAGATTGTTGTTTACATCATAGGCTCTGATGCTGATGTGAAGTTCTTTCGTTTCTGCGCTTTGGTCATAATATGTGACTATGAGCAGTTTATTATTGTCGTCGAGCTGTGCAGTGAAGTATTTGCCCTGGTACTTTGCTATGTCGTTTTCTACCCACAGCGAAATGTCTCCTGTGATTGTATAGAGCATTGATTTCGTCGTGTTGCCGTTTTCGAGCGAGAGGATGTAGTCGCTTCCAAGGACTGCCATCACGCTCGCTGTTTGTGTGCTGTCGAGTTTCACGCGCGTCGCGACCCGGCCGTCTGGTGTTTTCAATGTGAGGTATTGCCATATGGTTGGCCTGATGGAGATTGTTGAGCTAACGAGCTGTACATTTTCTGCTGGAAATGCTATCTCTGTGTAGTTTCTGAGCCAGTATCTCCTTGAGATTCCGCTCCTAGATATTGTGATCAGGGCCGTATTGTTAGGTACTGTTGCAGTTTTCTGGCCTGAACTCAGGGTTGTGGAGTTGATTGTTGTGAGATTTGCCGTAAGGAATGAAACGTCGAGATTGCCAAGGCTGGTCCCGCCTTCGGGGGTTATTGTTATTACCTGCCCTTTCCAGAGCAGAGTGTATCCTTCTTTCTGAGATTCATAGACGACTTGATCTGGCGTGATGTAGATGTCCCACACTTTCAGCTCGTCGATGATTGTACCCCCTTCTGTCTTGTAATCTCCAACCCGGTCGAATACCACATTACCGGCCCAATTGAGTGTCACTTTTGTCGAGTTCACCATTATGTAGCCAGTTCCAGTCTCGAAGCCAATGTAGATAGGAATGTATTGTCCGATCGGGAGGGGGGTTGGGAAGGAATACACATGCCCGCTTGCATTTACTGATAGGTATCCGTTTTGGTCTATCTTCATAACGGGGGTAGTGCCCTCAAGGAGGATATTTGCTTCCCTACCGTTCCATTTTATCCAGAGTGAGATAGTGCCTTGGGAAAGATTATGTTCACCAATGAGGATTGATGTTCTGTTGATTACAAATCCCTTTGCCGTCCCTTTCGCTCCGGGAGGGATGTATGGCGTTGTTTGGTTTAGTGATGAAACTATTCGTGCGGGTGTTGCATTTGTGAACAGTATTAACTTTACAACGTGAAAAAGAGTTGTCCCACTTTTTGCGCCGACGTTAACCGTAAAAGTGCTTGAACAAATGTTCTGAGTCGTTGTTCCAAACATCACAGAGCCAGCAAGGCTCGATTTGGTGAGAGTGAGAGTTAGTGGGATTCCGTTCACGCTTGCCGACGAATCCCCAACGCCAGAGAGATAGTTCGTCACGACTATTCCAAGACCAGAAAAGCATGTTTGTTCCGGAAGTGAAAAAGTCACCTGAACAGAGCCCGTAGCATCCACATCCTGACTGTACATTCTCAATGTGTCAAAGCTTAGGTAGAGCACCTGCGCTCCCTTTACTGGTCTTACGGCGAGGAATGAAAGAATGAGAAGTCCGAGGAGGAGTGCTCCCGCGCGCTTCATCTCCAGCCCCCCTAAATCCTGTAAATGTTTCCCTCTGTGTCTTGCGCCCTGACAATGATATAGATGATGCCTCCAATGATGAGTATGACAGGGATCCATACCCACTGCCAGTCGAGGTGCTGGAACAAAGGCAAAAGGTCTGGCCATGCGGAGACGGCTGGGTCAATTATCTTTTGTCTAAGACTGGCCAACCCATAGCTCGCTATGCCCCACAGCAGTATGACAGCGGCGACGAAGAGCATGAATGCGAGTGCATCTGCAAAAAAGCCCCTACCTCTTCTTCGCACGTTTACCACCCCCTCTTTCCTTAGGGGCCTTGCGTTTACTCCTGCACGTTTTCTTAGCTTTGGTCCCCTTCCGCCCGGATTTCTTCTTTCCAGGACGCCCCCTCAATAAGACTCCAAGAGAGTTGAAAGTAAATGGGTTCTCCCAAAAGGCTAGTTTCCTCTTCCACGACCCCCTTCCAAATGCCCTCGGAAATGCAATGAGAGCACCACTAGCTGGTAGGCGTGGTCTCTCGAGCATAGTCAACAGTGGGGTTGAAGGAGTTGTGGGACGTATTGTACTTGTTAGATCTCCTATTTGCACAGTTTTTTGCAACTGCACTTCCTCTGGCTTGCTGTGTCGTGGGTTAGGAGTAGTACTAGGAGTAGTATCGCGAATGGTGGGAGTTGTAATTTGCACCTGAACTGGTTCTTGTATTTGAGGAGGCGCGTCTGGCCATGGATGGTACTGCTGCATTAGGCTCTTCCGCGAGACACCGAGTAACTGGGCCAGCTCGTTTATCGAATAGCCGTGCTCCTCACGGAGACGCTTTAACAGGGGGCCGTTGACCCGCACGTAGAGACCGCCGCGCTCGGCAAAGATAGCTGGAAGCTCGTTTCCGATGAGGATATCGCGCTTTGGCGCTATTAATTGAGGATGGACTATGTCTCTCTTCTCAGAGCGGGATGTGGCAGGCACTACAAGTAGCACCCCTTCTTCTACTCGCGCTTGGAGGGGGTTTATCCTTAACATTCCGAGGTCTGGAGTCATTCTAACTTGAGTCCTCTCAACTAGAACATTGTCAGCGGGAGGGTCATAGAACGTTTGAATGACATTTCCAGAGCTGGATGCTTTCAAGTACTTATCCCCAACGCGAACACTTCTCACCTTTGTTATCTTCTGTAACAGCGCAAAGTCTTCAGTAGATAGGACTGTCTCTTTGGCGCTCAAACTGAACTCGGGAGAAAACGGCTTTTTGTCGAAAGTTGTTTTCCCCACGACGATGTTTTTGTTTTCAAGTTCAATGATGCTGAGTTCCTGCCCACCTGTTGTTTTCAAAATTGTCTGAGTCTCGAGCTCTTTTTTGATAACTCCTGTCGGCCAGGGCTTGCCAGTCATTTTCTCAAACTCATCCGGCCCGATTGGGGCGCTAGGTGTAGGGCCGGGTTCAGTTTTCAACGGTTCAGTACTCATGAACTTGTTCAACACGAATTGTCTTGTGTCCTTTCCACCAATCCTTAGTGCTACACCCTCATGCCCATTGATGAAAGATTTCATATATCTTATGTCGCCATCTACTTCGAGCGTTGTGCTGTATCTCGTCTCCACCGGCTTCTTCCTGAGCCATCCTTTATAGACAGTCTCTTTTACTGTTGTTCTTGTTCCTGCCGTGTCACCAAAAATATCTGTAAAGCTCGTCTCAGTCGTAACAACTTTCTCAGGAGCGACAGCTCTGATTGTCGGTGCTACAGCCTCTGCAAGCACAGCACTTGCAACGATACTTCCTGCCAACTCGCCTATTGCAAAGTTCTTATTTACCTTCTTTAGATTCTCATTGAACTCTTCAACCTGCTTGTTCGCTTCATCAACACCAAGTGCTTTGAGTTGCGCCTCAATTTCTCTTACTTTTTGGTTGTACTCAATGACTTGTCTATTATATTCTATTGCCTCGGCGTTGTAGAGTCTCGCATAAAATGGGTCGTTCTCAGCTTTTTTCCTGTTTTCTTCGAACCATTTTGCCTGCTCTCTGAGCTGTTCTGCCTGTTCGTTCAGCTTTATTATCTCTGGCTGAAGCTCTTGAGCCTGTTTCAGCTTTTGCTCTGCACTGTACGTCTTCGTTGCGGCTCTTGCCATAATTAGCTCGTTCTTTATTCCTTCATCAGGATCTCCCGCGATAATTTTCTCTGACTCTGACTTTGTCTCGTGACGCAGGCCAAGGACTCCCATGTCGGTCGATGGCGTTGCGTCCCATATGGACTTCGCAGTTTCATAAATCGTGCCTGGCGCGTCGACAAATGCATTAATCAGGATTCCATACGCTGCGCCTATTACCGCTGCTTCTTTTGTGTTCCCATTCTCTGCAAGCTCAATCATTGTCTCTTTCTTTGCAGTTTGTGCCTGCTCGTGTATGGAATAGAAGAAGTTCACGACTGGAATCTTGTCAACGTTCCTGTCAAACCACCACTCGATTTTTTCTTTAGTACTTGGGTGGTATGCGTCAAATGTCCCTGCCGTTACGGGAGGACCTGCCGTGTCTTGACCATTGACGTATAAATTAGCTTCAGTTGGTCTTTGTGGGCCTGCTGAGACATCCCACACTCCATCGATGTAAAGCTTTCCGCGAGGTGGGGCCGGCATCAGAACACCCCCTCAAGGGTTATTTTGTCTGCAATCCATTCTTCTTGGCTTTCTTGCTCTTGCAGGGTGTTCAGGTTTCTTTCCGGAAGAAACGCTTGTATTGGTTTTAGGCCGCGCATTTCTCTCCATTCATTAAACTCATTCAAGGTCTCCTCGAGTATTTTGAGTTTCTCAGGGTCATTTTCAATCCATCTTGGCACTTTAAACGGGGCGTTGTACCTGTCTGCCGCTTCGAGAGCCTTCCAGATGAAGAACTTCGTCGTGTTCGAGTCCTTATGTTTACGATATTCTTCAGGGATCTCTCCCTTCCAGTGGAACACATAGTAGTCGAGCTTACCGATTTTGTCCTGGTTCTCTTTCCAGTAGTTTAGAATGTCCTCAAAGGTCTGTACCTTGATTCTCTTCCGCGCTTCTTCAGTTGCCCTCACAAGTCTTGTTTTGAAGACATCGAAGAATGCGATCGCAGTACCACGCCCAATTACATGAACTATCAATCCTGCACGCCTGAGCACGGCGTCGAGATCCCAAAAGGCCGGTGTATTGTAGATTATGAACTGTTTTCTCGCCCTGCCAGTTTTCACAGCAGAGTCGAGTGTGATGTTTCTCCAAGACTGGTGCATGCGCCTGTGGAAGAAGTTCTGCGCTTCATCAAAGATATGAACCGAGCCTTCTGGCATTACAGCCATGTTGAAAAGGGCCTGCGGGATCTGTCGCTCGTCCCAATACATAGTCTCGCGTAGGTCAAAGTTCGTGTCGAGTTCTTTCGCTATTGCGAGCGAGAGAGTTGACTTACCAGAACCTTCCGGGCCATCAACGATTATGTGAAAGTCATCATCATGTGCCAGCGCATTCTTCCTCAGCTCGCTCAGAACGGCCCTAAATTCCTCCTCAACTATAACAGGCCACTCCATCTCAACCACCAACCTTCTCGTCGCTCAGCTGGAAGATGTTTGTAAGCCTCCTCTTTGCCGCAAAGCGGAGCAGAATGCGAGAGATGTGATACACCACAACGGCCTTTTCAGGGGCGGTCTTTCCAAATTCTGCTTTGCGGAGCATTAGGTAGTCCTGAAAGCGACGATAGGCTTCCTTCTCTTCTTCAGTTATTGCATAGTCCTCACTCAGGAAGGGCTCGAAGAAGTCAAAGAGCGTCATTGCGAGCTGGAGGGTCTTTGTATAAACCTCTGGAGATATTTTTCCTTTCGATAACTGTAACCTCAGCTCGCTTTTTAGTGTGTTCAGCTCGTAGAGGTCATCGGTGACGGCTAGGCGATAAAGATCAACAGGGGCCGCGAGGCCCTCCTCGCGCTTAATCAGTTTTCCGAAAACCTGCCTGCTCACGTAGTCCGTCATGGCATCACCACCTGCTTAGCCGTTTGTGCCGTCTGAATTGCTCCAGCGTGGTCGTTTGCGATGACCTTGTACACTATCGCGAAGCCGACGAGGACCATCAGGGCAACCATGCCAATCGTCATGTAGAACTTGTAGTCGTGCTTACCCTTCTCTTTTTCTTGAACAATCATCTCAGTCACGATGTCAAGGGTTGGAGCGGGGATTCCAAGTGCGAAGCGCAGTATCTTGTCAAGGTCAATCTTCGCCCAAAGCCATTTCCTGACGACATTACCCTTTTCGTCCTTCTCGGGAACCTCAACCAGCTCCTTATTGTCAAGCTCAACGAGAATGTACCTCAGCTCGCTCTCAAGCTGGTCAACTTCCTGCTTTACGCGCATCCACTCGTTCATTACCTGCTGATAGGCCTCGGGGTTTGCAAGGAACTCGGCCTTCAGGGCATCAAGCTGTTCAAGGTAGTTCTTCTTGAGGATGTACTGCTTCAGCTTTTCCTCATAGCCAGCTTTTTTTATCACTGCCAAGTCTGTCGCTATTTTTTTGTCGAGGGGGCTCATCGTCTGGATGTTTAGGAGAACCGCAGGCTTGTTCAGGAACCTCTTCCAGTCTGAGGGCATCAGGGGGAACTGCGCTTTCGTGTGCTTCGTGAGCTTGACTTCAAGCACGTCCCCTTTCAGATTCTTGTGTGAGAGGTGTTTCACATTAATTGGGAAACCCTGCTGGATAAATGCCCAAATTCCACTCGGGGAGAGGATGCCCTTAAAGAGGTCCTTGCCCCTGAACCTTGCCCAACCGAGTATTGATATCAAGATGATGTTAACAAAAACACTCGCCTGGAACAAGTACCAAAGCTCCTGGACGTTCATCTAATCACACCCCCGAAGAAGCGTGAAAGCCCACGCCTTGCCTGCTGAATTGGGCCATTCGACACTATGTTGAACTCCTTCGTACTCCTCTCTAGGAAGCCGAGAAAAGACCCATTTTTGGCCCTCGAGAGTTGAACATCAACATAAGTCTTCAACTCCTCCTTCTGTGCGAAGAGAACATCATCTCTCGCCATTGCGAAGTACGGCCTACGGTATGATTTGAGAATGATAGTATAAACACGGGCCTTAATCTCATTCGCCGTCTCGTTGTCAAGGTTGCCGAGGCTCATCGTCGCGTCCCTGAAGACTGATAAGTGCCAGAATCGAGAGGGAAAACTCTTCTCCTGCTCCTTCAAGAGCTTGAGTACTTCACTCTTCACATCAACTGCAAACTCGCCCTGCTCGAGGAGCGTTGCGTCCCTTGCGAGCATTATCGTGTCAAAAACATCCGCCTGTTGAGGCTCGTCAGTCATCTCCTCACCTCCCTTGCCATGTCAGCAGTTGCGTAGATGAACGCGAAGGCAGCATTCAGGACTGTCATTGCAGAGCCGAAGAACCACATCAGCTCTCGCTCATGGAACTGGAGTATTGTGCCAGCAGAAGGGACATCAACATAGTAGAAACCAGTATATACGAGAAACACGCTGACGACAAGCGAGAACACAAGCAGAACCGGGCTTCTGTACACTATCCCAAGGACGTTGTAAGCGAGTGCTGTCCCCATGATGAGCAGAACAAACCAGACTAGCAAGTTATCACCTCCTGAGCGAAAGGAAAATTGAAAAGGTGGGCCTCAGCGGAAGATTCCGAAGAGCAGGCCAAGAACGAGAGCAATCGCTGCGATGAACGGCACCATCGAAGCCATACTAAGCGAGCTCTGCGTGTTGCTGTCCACGTCAGTTAGCATAGACTGCGCTATTGTGTCGTTCGTTGCCTGTATGTTCTGTGTAATGACAGGGTGGAACTTTCCGATGACGAGCAGAGCCACGTAGAGAAGCAGTATCACACCGACAATGCCGCCGATTGCTGCCATGCTGACCTGACCCTTTCTGCGCCCTGACTTCCACTCCTTAGCCATCTGCACACCCATCTGGAAAGCAAGCTTCGCGGCCAACCTCAAGTTGTCGAACACGAGGCAACACCTCATTGGAAACTTGCGGCGTTAAAGGATAAAAAGGAGGATTGTTAATTCTAACGCGGTAGAGCGGAAGAACAAAAGGTAGAGAGTAAGTTATATAGAAAACAACCCTTTCCTGTTCAAAAAATGAAATCTCTATCCTTCAGCTCGATGCCGAAGCGGGCGAAAAGCTTCCTGACCTCTGCTCTGCGCTTGTACGAGCGGGAGATTTCGAGAAGCTGTGGCCTGTTCTTCTCCTCAAAGCTCTGCAGCAGCGCAATTGCAAGCATCATTACGGCACCTTTGCGTACCCCGAGCATCGCAGACATCTGTGCAAGAAATGCATCCATCTCAACATTGAGTGTAACACCGACCTTGCGAGTGTTTTTAGAAGTTTGCGGGGCTTTTGCCTCCACAACAGGGACAACTACAACATCCTCCATGCCACATCATCCCTCCAAAACCTTCTTCAACTCAGGCAAAACGCGAGAGTAGGCTTCATCGGCCTCCCCCTCAAGCTCAAGATAGTGTTTTTCGAGAACCGAGCGCTTGACGCGGCTTTGAATGTAGTTTATCACGTGGTCTTTGACGCCCTTCCTTGAGAGAAACGTCGCATGCCACTTCCTGATCGTTGAAGCGTTGACCCTCCCGTAAGCCAGGCGCTTCCTTATCGTCGCTTCCTTTATCCTGACCAGACGGAGCTCCTCCGCCAGGGTGGAGGGCATGTAGATGAAGATTGCCGCCTTGTTTCCATGTCTTTCGAGAAGCGCGTACTTCACCACGTTTGGAAAGTCAGGGAGAACTACCAACCGTTCCGGCTCGAATTGAGTTAGCATCTTGTGAACTGCTCTAAGCCGTGCCCCACTGTACGCGAGGACCTTGAAGAAAAGCTGAGTGACTTCATCAGAGTGCTGGAGGTGGTAATGCCACGCCTCCTGGAGCTCCTCCGTTGAAATTCTCACCTCGCTTTCCTTTGTGGGCTTGATGATGATTATCTCCTTCAACTCCTCGGCGGTGATTGGGTCGATTATCTTCCTGGCTTTTAGGAAAGTGACAAACTTCCTCAGCGCTTTGCAGAGGTGTCGCTTATAGTTCTCTTTTGCAAGGGCCTTTTCAAGTTCACCGACTGAACGTGGGCTGTAATTGTCAAAGAACTTCTTCAGTGCTCTGGCGTATTCGCGTGCCGTTTCTTCTGAAAGTTCTCCAGCCTTCACTCGTCCAGAGAGCCACTCTAAAAACTGCTCTTCTAGAGAGACCCACAATCCACTGAAATCCTCCGCCTTCCAAGCCGGTGACCCGGGTTCAAATCCCCGCCCCCGCACCACATCAAACTTCGCCTTCGCGAAGTTTGATCAAGGTTTGTGGTTCTTTTTGGTGATGCTAAAGCGCGAGTAGATTCTTTTTACAGGCTGTTTTGAGAGTGAA
>Ga0256831_1000495_pt1 | contig 20365 bp, 25 predicted proteins | sample 132544metaG_FD_189087 | JGI IMG/M metagenome (GOLD analysis project Ga0256831, IMG submission 189087) | Hydrothermal vent microbial communities from Lau Basin, Pacific Ocean - 132-544 | ecosystem: Environmental > Aquatic > Marine > Hydrothermal vents | place: Pacific Ocean: Lau Basin | collected... | reverse complement strand
ATTTAAGGTACTCGCTCGATTCGTGGAAGATAACGAGGGATTTGAAGTGGAGGCCAAGGTACAGCTTTGAGGAAGGCATAGAGAAGACGGTCAGGTGGTATCTTGAAAACGAATGGTGGTGGAGGCCACTGGTAAACGAGAAGATTCTCCACCCAACACCGTGGAAGATAGGGTGGTAAAAGTGCCGTTCGAGTTCAGACACCTTGAAATTCCAGATGTTATTCTAATCAAACCCCGTGTTTTTGAAGATGAGAGGGGCTTTTTCATGGAGACTTACAAAAAACCGGATTTTGAGAAAGCAGGGATAAAGGAGGAATTTATTCAAGACAATCACTCTCGCTCGAAATACGGTGTTTTAAGGGGTCTCCACTTCCAGCGCGAGCCCTACGCTCAGGCCAAAATTGTTAGGGTCATACGAGGTGTTATCTACGATGTTGCCGTGGATTTAAGGAGGGACTCACCAACGTTTGGCAAGTACATAGGGGTCATACTCTCCGAGCACAACAAGTGGCAACTCTACATTCCAAAGGGCTTTGCCCATGGCTTTGTCGTGCTTAGTGACGTTGCTGAAGTAGTCTACAAGGTGGACAACGTCTACGCGCCAGACCACGAGGGCGGAATAATCTGGAACGATCCAGAGATAGGCATAAACTGGCCCGTTGATAATCCAGTAGTCTCGGAAAAAGACAAGAAATGGCCGACACTAAAGGAGGCAATTAAGAGGGGATGGGTCTTTTGAGGTGGTTTATCTGATGAGGGTTGCGGTCATTGGCGCAAATGGTCAACTGGGAACGGATATAGTTGAAATACTTAAGGAGGATTCCTCTTTTGAGGTTATTCCCCTGACACACAAAGACTTAGACGTTACCATTCCAGAAACCCTGAAAGTTCTGAAAGAGCTGAAGCCGGACATCATAATCAACACGGCTGCATACGTCAGGGTTGATGACGCCGAGCTTTATCCAGAGAAGGCCTTTGCGGTCAACGCCATCGGTGCGCTGAACGTTGCGAGGATTGCCAGTGAGATTGACGCAATCAACGTCTATATCAGCACGGACTACGTCTTTGACGGCGAGAAAGGAAAACCCTATATTGAGGAAGATGTCCCAAATCCAATAAACGTCTACGGGACGAGCAAGTATACTGGAGAGATTTTCACGAGGAATTATTCTAGGAAGTACTACATCATCAGGGTTGCAAGCCTGTACGGGAAGGCCGGTGCTAGGGGAAAGGGTGGCAACTTTGTAAATTGGGTCATTGAAAGAGCAAAGCTGGGTGATGAACTGAAAATTGTGGACGACCAGTTCATGAGCCCGACATATACGATGGACGTCGCTAGGACCTTGAAAGAGTTCTTAAAGCTAAAGCCGGAGTTCGGAGTTTACCACATGGTGAACAAGGGCTACTGCTCATGGTATGAGTTCGCTAAAGCTATATTTGAAATTCTGGGCTGGGACGTTAGGGTAAAACCCATAAAGTCAAGTGAGCTCAACAGACTAGCTAGGAGGCCAAAATTTTCAGCACTTGAAAACATGAAACTCCATAGGCTCAATATCAAAATGCCACCATGGAAAGATGGCTTAAAAAGATACCTCAAGGAGGATATATCTAATGTCAGTGAAAAATCTTGCATTACGTGCTAAACCAATAAAGAGGGTCTTACATCTTGGATACAGAATGAAGAAAGAAAGAGAATACAACAATGCATTTAGAAACAGGCTGAAGGATATAAAAGGTACAGACGTAAGGATAAGAAATAGGTTCAACGTTATCATCGTCGTTGCAGACTGCATGAGATTTAAGAACACGAGCCTCAACAACTATGACCGAGATACGACTCCCTTTTTGAATTCCCTACCGATAAAAGGAAAGTCAGTATCCGCGGCACCTTGGACTCATCCCTCTGTTGCATCAATTATGACCGGGATGTATCCCCATAATCATGGAGCATATATCCACTCCAAGCTCAGAAACTTTGATAATCCAAGAAACATTAAGGGAATAAGACGGAGGTATTTAACAATACCGGAGATTAGTGCCCTAAATGGTTACGATGTATATTTTGCGACTTCCATAGACGTTGCGTCCTTCCCCATGAAGGGAAGGAGTCCTGTAAAAATTTATCCCGGAGAAACCAGGGGAATTACGTTGATAAATGACTTTCTAAGATGGGCCAAAAAAGAAAAAAACAAAAACTTTTTTGCATATATCCATCTCGGGGACACCCACGAACCTCTCAATCCCCCGAAGGAGTTCAGGAACTATTTTGGGGAAGTTGAGAACATGCCAAACATTGAGAGATGGGCATTTCAGCGCATAGAGGAACAAAAAGGTAAAGAATTTGAAAAATTTAAGAAGAATAAAATTTTGCTGTATGACAACACTATCAGATACGTAGACTGGCTGTTTGAAGAACTATATAATAGCCTTGAAAAGATAGGATTGCTAAAGGATACTATCCTTATTTTTACGGCCGATCACGGGGAAGAGTTCTGGGAACATTCAAAACTTGAAGCCAAATACTTCTATGACCCCAGGGAAATCTATGGTGTGGGACACGGTCATAATGTCTTCAATGAGATTATAGAAGTTCCCCTTGCAATTGAAGGGCCAATAGAGAAAGTTAAGATTAAAGGACGTTCCCTTGTTGATGTATTTTCCACAATCATGGATTTATGGGAAGTCGAGCTGCCGTATAAAACAGACGGGCGGTCTCTTCTCAAACGACCAAAAAAGTTCATTCTTAGCGAGGCCACTGGGTATGGCTATGAAAAAAAGGCATTTATTGTAAAGGATTGGAAATTACTCTATGCCCCAGATGACAAAGTTGAATGGCTATTCTCTCTTGATAGGGACAAACATGAGCTCAACCCTACAAAGGATGCTGATGTTATAAAACCCTTCAAAGAGAGACTACTCTCCATACTCGCAAGGGATGAGATATTCTAACGTATGGAAGATATTTTGGTGGATGTAACTACTCGTAAAAATTTCGTAATTTCTTTTTTCATCCGCCTCAATATAACGTCATCAATTTCTGTCGTTGGGTCATACTGCTTAATGCATTCAAACTTCCAATCATTAACGTTAAAGATTGCCTTGAATGCTCTATGATACACTGCAATACGATACTTTTCAAGTTTTTTAACAGATAGTTTTTCTCGTTTTGAATTGATAGCGACCCTCCCCGCAATTCCATAGGACTCTGCAAAAACAGTATCAGAGAACAGCACCTTTTTCGAAGGTATTTTACCAAGAGCAACGTGTGTAATAAGGGATTTAAGTGACGTTAAACTAATCCAAGAGCCACCAACCGATGTTTTATCCGAGGTAGGGGACATCCATTGGGGATATTTTATAAAGAGAGGAACCCTTAATAACTCATCGTACAAGAAATTCCCATGGCCAATTCTACCATGCTCACCAAGTAACTGACCATGATCACTCGTTACAATGACAAGGGAGTTATCTAAGACATTGTGCTTTCTTAGAACAGAAAGCAACTCAAATAGTTTTTTCCCAAGATACTCAGATTCCGTTACATATCTTTGTCTCCACGCAGTCACTAGACTCATGTCCAAAGAATTCATCTTTAGATTATCCGATAAGATTTTTAAATTGTCGTTGACGAGATAGGGTTCATGCATTTCGATTGAATTTATAAAGATAAACATATTCTCGGACTTATTTTTGGAGAGATATCTGTCTAGGTAAGATATAATTTGTGATATCCCTTTTTCAGTCGGCCAATGCTTAAACAGGGCAAAAAATGTTTATAAAATGTCTGCATCAAGTATTGAGTTCCTCCCTTTAAGAGCAATCTATAGTGGTTTTTTCGCACCAGCTCTAAAAATATTCTGCGGAAGTTGCTTTGATTCTGGACAATTTTTCGAAGTATCTGCCTCTCTGAATCAGACAAAAGCTTTATCTCAGGTAGTGGTGGGACATAGTAGACATTATCAAATCCAACAAAGCCAAAATGAGGATGGACGAAAAAGTTGGAGGTCAATAGAACGGTGTCATACCCAAATTCCTTCAATTTAAAAGTTAGTAGATTGTCCTTTTTATCGAGTTTAACACTAGGTATCTTCCTCTTTTTTGTTTCATGAGCTCCGTGCAAAGCAGGATACAGTCCCGTGAGCATTGAAGCATGACTCGGAACAGTCCAAGGAGCGGGAGCTATTGCCCGCTCATAGGAGACAAATCCAAACTTTTCCAACACATTTCTAACGGGAATATCATAGTCTTTCCTAAGGGTATCTAATATAATAACTATTAAGTTAGGTAGCTCCCCCATCCTCGCTACCCTCGCTTGATATGAGTTCAAATCTGACCCGGTATTTCCACTCTCCCCAGAGAGGTTTTATAAGGGTTGGCAACTCACCAGTGTATTTTATGACCTTTCTAGGACCGTACCACTCCCACGTCTTTTCAACAAGTTCCTTTGCTATAATCCTCCAGAAGGTATCCCAATTTTTAATTCCTTTTATCCGTTTTAATATCTCATCATAGTATGTCCAATTGTGTTTGTTGTAAAACTTTTTGTGTTCCTCTATTCTTCTAATGTAATTCCCTGGGAAAATTGCGTAGTAATGATGCACAGGTTTGGGCACATACGCGTAATGAATTGACTTTAAAACATTCAATGGATGTCGTATGTTTTTTATTATGTTTTCCAGAATCCCCAGGGGAGTAAAAAATACACTGCCACTGTCCCCAAGTAGTCTAATATGGTCATCTTTTTTGAAAAAGGTAGGAGCCCATAGTTCAGGCTTAATAACCCAATTCCCAACAAAATAGAGGTAGGGCGCATAGAAAATCTTGACATTACGGTACATGCTTGCTAGGAACAATAAATACTCTATCGTATCCCTCTCAAAAACATGGTCAGGGTCAAGCTTTAAAATGTAGTCACCAGAACTTTCGTCTATAATCTCATTTAAGAGGTCCGAAAAAACATGGGATTTTATTCTTTTATTTGACACCCACTTCTTCCGAACTATAAAAACTTTATCCTCATGTATTTTCTGAAGTTTTTTCAGGATTGTATACGTTTCATCATCACTATAACCCTCACATATCATCAGCTCATCGCAATAAGGAAGCACAGACAAAATTGCTTCTAAAAATGGATATCCCTGAGAAACTAAATTCCTTGCAAGCATTATGCAAGTGACTTTGAGATTACGTGGCAACAAGACACCCCCTAATAGCCTCTGCGACGTATTCTACCTCCTCCTCACTAAGCCAAGGACTCATTGGGATTGATAGTATTCTTTGGGACACACGTTCTGTAATGGGTAGCTTCACATTGAAACCAAGCTTAGTATACGCAGGTTGAAGATGAACTGGAACAGGGTAATGTATCTGAACATGTATACCTTTACTAAGGAGACACTTCTCAAGTTCATCCCGTTTGCCATGTTGGATAACATATAAATGGTAAACATGTTTAGCCCATTCTTTTTCAATAGGCGTGATTACATCTGTATCCCTTAGGAGCTCTTTATATACCTGAGCGATTTTCCTCCTTCTTTGGTTCCACTTATCCAGATACTTTAGCTTCACTCTCAAAACAGCCGCTTGAATCTCATCGAGTCTACTATTAACACCCACAAACTCGTGATAATACTTCCGGGGTGACCCATAGTTTCTCATCATTCTCAATTTATCAGCAAGTTCATCATCATTTGTAGCTATCGCGCCGGCATCGCCATATGCCCCAAGGTTTTTGGTGGGATAGAAACTAAAACAAGACACATGCCCAATACTACCAACTTTTTTTCCTTTATACTCCGCTCCATGGGCTTGGCTTGCATCTTCTATCACATACAGCCCATAATCATTTGCTATTTCCATTATGGGAGCCATGTCAGCAGGATGGCCGTAAATATGCACCGGGATGATAGCCTTTGTTCTTTCGGTAATTGCATTCTCAAGTTGGGATACGTCCATCGTATATGTCTCGGGGTCTATATCAACAAATACCGGTCTAGCACCATTCCTTGTGATAGCGTCGACAGTTGAGATAAAAGTATGAGAAACCGTTATAACCTCATCCCCCTTTCCGATGCCCAAGGCTTTTACAGCAAGATATAATGCATCTGAACCAGAATTCACACCAATTACATGCTTTGTTCCAATGTATTTACCAAACTCCCTTTCAAAAGCTACAAGCTCTTCCCCTAAAATAAACCATCCCCTCTCAAGAACCCTGCCTATCGCGAGGTCTATTTCCTCCTTAATCTCCCGGTATTCCCGTTTTAGGTCTACCAGCGGTATCATAACACTCTCACCACTTTTTCGTTACCAGTTTCATCTATGATTTTCTTATATTCTTTTCCACAAACACATTTTGCGTATCCTTTTTCATTAAACTCTAAATCTCTTCCGCACTCGCAAACCCATCCCCGTAACCTTGCGGGAACACCATAAACCAACGCATAGTCAGGCACATCCCTAGTAACAACAGAGCCAGCACCTATCATTGCCCACCGTCCAATCGTTACCCCACATACTATAGTAGCATTTGCTCCAATGCTTGCCCCCTCCTTTATATATGTCTTAATGAATTCGGGAGGATACACCTTACTCCGGGGCCGTAAATCGTTCGTGAAAGTTACATTTGGCCCAACGAACACATTATCTTCTATTCTTACCCCATCCCATAATTGGACGCCATTTTTTATTGTAACATTGTCGCCCACAATAACATCGTTCTCCACAAATACATGGTCACAGATATTGCAATTTTTACCAATTTTTGCACCTGGAAGAACATGAGCAAATGCCCAGATTCTTGTTCCTTCTCCAACGTGTTCACTCTCGACGAGAGCATTAGGATGGATAAAAACTCCCTTTTGCTCAAGTTTTTTTCTTACCCTCACCACGCGCTCGCTATAGTCCTGATATTTTTTTTGCAACTCTTCTATCAGACTCATCCCAAACCCCCTCCCTGACCATGCGCTTGAATGTGTCGTAATCCCGTATGTAATCACTCTCATCATAAATTTCAGAAGCCAACACCAAAGCGACGGAATTAGAGGAAAAGTTTACCAACTCTCTCCACATTCCCGGAGGAATATAAAGGCCATAATGAGGCCTGTTCAAGAAGAAACTCTTTTTCTGGTACCCATCATCAATCACGACTTCAAAACTGCCACTTACTGCAATTATTACTTGCTCTAATGAAATATGAGCATGGCCCCCCCTTACAGCACCCGTAGGAACATCGTAAAGATAATATATTCGTTTCAGCTCAAATGGAATGTGCTTATATTGTTCTATGAAGGTCAGATTTCCTCGATAATCATGAACAACAGGAAATGAAATAATTTTGCATAAGTTTATTCTTCCTGACTTTACAGCATCGTCCATTAAATCCGCCACCAACAGACTTTTAGAATAGCGAAACTTATAATAATATCGGTGGTTCAATGCCATTACGAGTTTCAATTATTATATTAAACTGGAACAACTGGCAAGCCACAATCGAGGCAATAGAATCGGCCCATCGCTCCAATTTTGAAGATTATGACGTTATAGTTGTTGATAACGCGTCTACAGATGAATCAGTTGAAAAAATAAAAGAGTATTCAGCAGGTAACATCGGACTAACCTCCAAGTACATTACAATGAACCCACTCAACAAACCCCTCCACACATTTGAACTCTCAGAAGAAGATGCTAGGAGAGGAAAATTTAACATGGCTCTTTACAAAAAGATAGACCCAGACAGAAGGCTCATTTTAATCAGAAACAGAAAAAATTATGGGTTCGGTGGAGGAAACAACGTTGGGATTAAATTCGCCCTTACCGTTCTTAAACCGGACTATATTCTTCTTCTCAATAATGATGCATTGGTAACTCCCGAAACCCTTTCTAGGCTGGTTGAGAGTGCAGAAACGCTCAAGGCAGGTGTTGTTACCCCCAAAATTCTTTGGGCGAGAAATCCCCAGCTAATTGACAGCGCGGGTGGGGAGTACTCAAAAAACGGATACAGCTTTGATAGGGGAAAGTTTAGACCGTCTAGAGAGTTCAATAATCGGGAAGAAGTCTCCACAGTCTGTGCAGCATGTTCTCTTTACTCCTCCAGGACACTTGAAAAAGCAGGATTATTCAACGACAGATTATTTTTTCTTTATTATGAGGATACTGATTTAGCATCAAGAATACGGTGGGCAGGGGAAAAGCTAATCTATGAACCCTCTGCAGTAGCTTATCACTATGGGGGAAAAAGCACAAAAGGACTTGAAATCAGTGACTTGGCAGTTTCCCATTCCCTCAAGGGTCATCTGCTTTGTGCAATAATCAACCTCCCAAAGAAGTACGCTCCTCTATACGTTCTAGGTAACATTGTATATGCCCTCTACAATTTTATCTTGAGAAGGAAAATAAAGGCGGTTGCTGAGGGTTATTTAATGCTTCTCTCAGCTCTCCCAAGAGCCATAAGGGAAAGAAAACATATTCAGAGGAAAATTAGTGAAGAAGAGTTCTCAAGGCTTTTGACTTTAAAATGGAGAGCTTTTTAGCGTGTTTTCTGTTTTCAAGGAGTTTCTCAAGCTCCAAGTTAAAACTCGCTGGAGACATTCTCAAACAAAAAGTTGCTACTTCATTTGGAATCTCCGCATCGTCAAAAATCACGACGGGCTTTCCCCTCGCCAAAGCCTCCACTATCGGCAGTCCCCAGCCCTCGTACTTTGATGCATGGACGTAAACATCCAGAGAGTCATAGAACTCAACCAGCTCCTCATCGGGTATGAATCCGAGGAGCCTTATCCGTTTGTCGCTTTCAGCGAGCTCTCTAACCCTCTCGAACTCTTCCCCAGTTCCGGCAAGGAGTAACCTAGCGCTCGGGTTGTTCCAGCCCTTGAAGAGCTCAACAAGGAGAGCATGCCTTTTATGGTAGTCCATCCTTGAGATGTAGCCCACGGTAAACGTTCCCGGCTCCCTGAACTTTCCAGACTTTCTGGGAACCGTGAAAAAGCGCTCGCCTATCGGCTGGTGAACAACACGGATTTTATCCTCAGGGATTCCTCCGAGGCGAACAAGGTCAACCTTGGTGAGATGGGACACGGCATAAATCACGTTGTACCTCTTCGCCGAGAGAAGACCAAGGCGAATGAAAAACCTCTCCAGAAAACCCTTTAGGCCCTTTCTCGGATGCTTCAGGGGTATTAGGTCGTGAATGGTTATCCTCTTCTCGGCCCTTGGCTTGAGAAGGGGGAGCGTTATTCCCTCAATGACGCCGACGGCATGGTAAACGTCGCACCTGGAGCGAACGAGCCAGAGGGGAACTTTAAAAAACTGCCAGAGAAGGTAGGAGAACCTCTCAGAAGGAGAAAGTTCAACTTCGTGTCCTTCTTTCACCAGTTCCCTCATTAGGTTCCTCGTGTAGACCGCTATCCCCCCAGCTTTCACACTAACGCGCCTGACGATTAGGCAGATTCTCATCAGCCCACACCCCGATAGACCCTGAGGAGCGTCTTTACCACATCGTCCCAGTCGTAATGTCTGGCCCTCTCCCGCGCGAAGAGGCCGAGCTTTTTGGAACTCCCATGTGCCCTGAGGAGGGCCTGCGCGAACGCTTTGGGACTGTTATCAACGACGAAGCCATTCTTCCCGTTCTCGACGAGGTACTTCGAGGCGTTCATAGGGTGTTTCACTGTAACAACGGGAATTCCAGAGGCCATCGCCTCTATAACGACGAGACCGAACCCCTCCCTCATTGATGGGAAAGCGAAAACTTTAGAGGCTTTCATAAGCGAGACGACATCCCGGTAATCATCCAGAAAGCCCGTGAAGGTAACGTTCTCCTCAACCCCTAACTCCCCCGCAAGAAGTTCAAGCTTCCTTCTCTCCGGACCGTCGCCGACGATAATAGTCCTGAAGTCAGGGAATTCGCCTTTGAGAATGGCTAGCGAGGTTAGGAGAAAATCAACACCCTTCTCGGGAATTAGCCTGCCGACGAAGATGAAGTCGGACTCAAGTTCCGCGGGCTTTACCGAGCGAATTAGGTTCAGGTCTATCCCGTTGGGAACCAGGTACACCGGCTTTCTTAGGCCCGCCCCGATTAGGTCAAGCTTCGTTTTCTGGGAAACGGAAATATGCCTTTCAAAGGAGAAGAGGTCTCTCTCCAGTGTTTTACCGACAAACCCAAGAGCACCGAGGTAATCGAACCAGTAATCTCCCCAGAACTCGTGCCAGGTTATAAAGACGTTCTCCCTTCTGAGAACCCTGAGGGAGTGTGCCGGCAAATACGGGCTCGCCTGACAGTCTATAACATCAAAGCGCTCACCTTTGAGCCGGAAAATGAGAGAAATGGAATGGAGTAGGGGAGGAAGCATTGAACGCCTTCCGCCGGAGTAGAGATTACTAACGCGAACCGTGCCGTGGTAGTGAATCCCATCGCGCTCGACGTCGGGGCTTCCTTCCCAGTGCCTGTAACCGTAAACGTGAACCTCATGGGACTTTGCTAACCTAACCGCGAGCTCGTGGATTCTCTTTTCAACTCCGCCCTTGACCCAGGGGTAGATAACGTCGTAGACGAAGGCTATCCTCAAACTTTCCATCGCCACGGATTTGTCCGCTAACGTTTATAAGACCATCTAATGAGATTAGCCCAGCGGAAAAAGGGTGTTGAACCATGGTGAGCACCGCGGTTATAGTGATAATGGCGATAACCGTCTTCTGGCTCGTTCTCTACTCCCTGTTCGGAAAGAAGGAGATAGACCCCGAAACGGGAGAGCCCATAGAAAAGGAAGAGGGGTTAAGCGTTGACTTTCTAATAGCAATGTGGAGGACCAAGAGGCTTCTCGGCTTCATAGACAGACTCTCAAAGCTCAACCCCCGGTTCTGGAAGGTTTATGGTGACATAGGGATAGCCCTCGGCTACATGGGAATGGCCTACGTCTTTTATGCCCTTTTCATGACGGCTTTGAAGACCCTCCAGACGAAGAAAAGTCCCTCAGGGGTTCAGCTGGTAATACCTGGTGTGACGATTCCCCTCTGGTACGGCCTGATAGGCCTCGCCGTGGTTATGGTCGTCCACGAGTTGAGCCATGGTGTTGTAGCGAGGGCCGAAAAGCTTCCCCTCAAATCGGTTGGCCTCGTTCTGCTCGCCGTAATACCGGGAGCCTTTGTGGAGCCAGACGAGGAGAAGCTCTCAAAAGCTCCTTTGCGCTCCAGGCTCAGGGTTTACGGGGCCGGTTCGATGGCAAACGTGACGACGGCAATAATAACGGCTCTCATTCTCAGCTACGCAGTGACCCCTCTCCTCGTGCCTGATGGTATAGGGGTTAGTGAAGTAATCAAGGGGGCACCGGCGGATGGTGTTCTCCACAAAGGGGACGTTATAGTCGCAATAAACGGACAGAGCGTTAAAACCATGGAGGAGTTTATATCTCTTATGAACAAGACGAAGCCCGGAGAAACCATAACGCTCACCGTCATCAGGGATGGAAAGGAGATGAACCTAAAGCTCACGCTGGCCGAAAACCCGGAAAATCCAGAGAAGGGATTCATAGGGATAAGGCCGACCCAGCACGTGAAGTCGAAGATTGGACACGACTGGCTTATACTCCCGCTGTTCTTCTCGCTCTACTGGATTTACCTCCTGAACATCGGGATAGGCCTCATGAACCTATTCCCGCTGGTTCCACTCGACGGTGGCAGAATGCTAGACGATGTTATAAAGGAGTACCTGCCCGAGAAAGTGGCCAAGCCCGTTAGATACGCCACAATTGGAATCGGGCTGTTCCTTTTGGCAGTTAACGTTATACCGGCAGTCCTTAATCTCGTAGGGTAGGCAGGATTTCCACCCTTCCCTTTTTGAATTTAAATATTCCCCTTGACGGCTCAAAGTCCGGAAGAAGGGATTTAACAACCCGAATTTCCTCAACGCCCGGCCGTGAAGTCGGCTTAAATTCAACAATGTGCTCCGCGTACTGGGAAATCCATGAGAGAAACCTGGGAGAAACCCTATCCTTGTTTATGAGAAATACGTTAAGGACATCTTCGTCCCTAGAGCGGGGGAAATTTTCCTTTAAAGCCATGTTTCTTCTAAGGATCTTCATCCCAGTATTTTCCCCGAAAATCTCAACAAAACCGTCGACAGTTACGGTAATACCTATTCTCTTCGGCCTCCCCTCTATCATCTTTTTGTAGAGAGCAAGCACCTTGGGCAAAAAAGTACTCCCATCAACTTGTCCTAGAGAATAAACGAAGGACTCTTTAGGCTGAATGCCATTGACCGAGCCAAAAACGTCTATAACCATTAACCTGTCTTCCCTCCCAAGGGTCTGAAGGGCAAACCTAACGGCCATAGCATATTTCCTCAAAAGTCCGTAGGGAAAAGAGTAATTGGAAATGATACCATACCACCCTCTCGATAAAAATGCCTTGAATACTTCAACTCCCAGCGTCCACCCATAAGAACCGGTATAGTACACAATGAGCAGGGTACCGTCTTCTATAATTCCCCCACCGAGCATCTCATCAAAAGCACTAATCCCGGTTTTGAAGACCTTATATCCCATAATTACTCCCCAAGTGTGGGAGCATTAATCTTTTTAAAAGCCTTTTCTTAAGCCGAACCCATGCCAAAGTGTTCAAAGTGCGGAAGACCAGCGGTTTACCATGCACGCTACACCGGGAGGTACTACTGCCACAAGCACTTCAACGAGATGGTGGAGAAGAAGTTCAAGGAAACAGTCAAGAAGTACCGCCTAATCGAGAAGGGGGAAAGGATAGCGGTTGGGGTTTCCGGTGGGAAGGACAGCGTGGTTCTGATGCACCTCCTCGCGAAGCTCCGCGAGAAGTTTCCCTTTGAACTCGTGGCTATAACGATAGATGAGGGTATAGCCGGTTACAGACCGGCAAGCGTGGAGATAGCGAGGAGGAACGCGAAAAAACTCGGGATAGAGCACAGGATTTATTCCTTCAAGGAATACATTGGCTTCACGCTCGACGAGACCGTTGAGATAATGGGGAGCTTCGAGAAGGGCGAAAGAGTAGGCGCCTGCTCCTACTGTGGCGTCTGGAGGAGATGGCTTTTAAACTACGCGGCCAAGGACGTCGGGGCAGATAAATTAGCGGTGGGCCACAACCTGGACGATGAAGTTCAGATGTTCATAATGAACATTCTCCGCGGGGATATAGCCCGCTTAGGAAGAACCGGCCCATACTACGAGGAAATCCATCCGGAGCTTGTGCCGAGGATAAAGCCCCTCCGCGAGATTCCCGAGAAGGAGATAGTCCTTTACGCGGTTCTGAACAACATTGAGGTTGATTTAAGCGAGTGCCCATACGCGGTTGAAGCCTTTAGGGCCGAAATAAGGGACTGGCTCAACGAGATGGAAGAAAAGCATCCGGGAACGAAGTATCAAATCCTGCGGAGCTACGACAAGCTCTTCCCGCTCATCGCGAAGACCTACACAAAGAAAACCAGCGAGCTGAACCGCTGTAAGATATGCGGACAGCCTACAACCGGGGAGATATGCAAGGCCTGCCAGTTCCGCATTCAGGTCGAAAGGAAGGCGAGGGAAAAGGGAATAACCTTCAGGGTCGAGTAAAGGGTGGTTACCATATTGAACAGCCCTTTATAGATACCTGTTTGGCATACTAAACAACCATTAGAATAATTGAAAGCAATCAAGAAAAAATGACCGAATCGAAATCGTTCCGCTGTGGAGGTTCCTCCTTGAGGGTTATTGAGACGCCAATCTGCATGGAAGAGCTCAAGGAACTCAGGGAAAGGAGTAAAGCGAGAGTCGAGCTGGTTCTCCTTGGAAAAATCGAGAGGAACGGCATAACCCTAAATAGGGTCCTCATCAGGGGAACTCCCGGGGAAATCGAGCGCTTCATGGAGAGGCTGAGGTTGGCCCGGGCCGGGGGTTAGTTTGGGGAACAAACTTCCAACCGGGTATTTAAGCCCCAAATCCCAACTTTTCCCGGGTGGGAGCATGGAAGAGCTGAGTGAAGCACTAAGGGCCGTTGAAAGAGAGCTCAACTTCGCGAAAAAAGCCTACAACTCGATACTCTACCTCTACTGGGCGGTCGCGTTCCTGGTCATCTACCTTGCCTCGTCAGTGCTCTCAACATACACCGGGGCGTCCGCTAGTTCCCTCAGGGTTCTTCTCTCGGCCGTTGCGATACTGTTTTTCGTTTTCGAGGAGCTGAAGGCATCCAAGAAAGTAAGGGAGATAGAAAGGATTCTAGGCAGAAAAACACCCCTAAACCCCCGTTATCTCCTCACCCAGGCTCTCGTCTGGCCGGTTGTAATTGTGATTGTCAGTGTTTTTGTCAGGGACATCTGGCTATTCTCCCTCATCGGGATAGGGTTGGGAATGCTCGCTCTCGCGGTCGTTGACCACGCCTTCCTTCGGGAAGGCTGGGACAAGGCCCTTGTGGGGATGACACTATTACTCCTCAGCGTTCCGTACGGGAGGGTTCCAATTAACAATGGTGCATACGTAACACTCGCACTGTCACTGGCCTTCGGGCTCGGTGCTTACCTGTCACTCAGGAGGGCTATGAGGGAGTGAAATGATTGATGAACTCACAAGGCTTTCGAAATCACCTCTCGGCAACCCAACGAGATTAGCCATAGCCCTCTACCTGCTCCCAAGGGAGAGGACAACCTTCTCAAGCCTGAGGAAGGTACTAAAGCTCACCCCGGGAAACCTTGAGTTCCACCTGAAAGCCCTCGAGGAGGCCGGAATAATCCGGACGTACTACGGCTTCGGCAAGAGGCCGAGGAAGTTCGTAGAGATAACCGAAGAAGGAGTCGAGGAACTCGAGGAAGTCCTGAGAATCCTGAGGGAAGTGATTGGAAATGATTGAGTTCGCGGTTGCCTTCCTCCTGTGGCTGTTGATTTTGGTCGCATCCACGACCGTTGCTTCTCTAACCGCCAACAAGATGGCAAGAAAGGAGGATTCGCCATACAGCTGACGATGCTTTTCCTCTCGCTTGCTGTGATTGAGATTATGGGCAGTCCGGAGAGGTTCGGTTTCGTTCCCGACTTCAGATACGTTCTTCCCGCGTTCATCCTCGGCTTTGAGGCCTCGCTCATAATTAATCTGCTCGAGGGCAATCCTTCGATCCCGATGAAGGAGTTTATGCCCGAGGGGATAGAAAGGCTCATTCTCCTGCTAATCCTGGCCCCACTGGGCGAAGAGACCCTTAACAGGGATTTAGTTGAAGGATATCTACTGAGTTACGGCCACTTTTGGAGCGCAATACTTTTCTCGGCTTTGTTATTCGCACTGCCCCACTGGATGGCCAGCAAAGAGGGAAAAGGCGGGAATGCATTCATAGTAACTGGAGCCTTCATCGTTGGCTCGTTAGCCGGTTACCTCTTTGCCCTTGGAGGCATGCTCCCGGCCTTCGTCCTACACTCCTCGGCAAACATCGCCGGGTTAACCGTTCTGAAGCTCAGAGAAAGGCCTAGAGAAAAGGGAAATACCCGCAAGCGTTGAAAGAAACCCTCAGCTCCCTTTAGACTCCTCCTCGGCCCTTCTCTTGAGCTCTTTGATGCGTTCAATCCTGTACTCCTCTACAAGTTTCAGGAACCTCTCGGCTTCCCTTTCCTCGTCCTCTTCCTTCCAGCGTTCCAGCAGTTCCCCGATGGCCCTCTCAAGGGTCTCCCTCTCGACAACTGCAAACTCGTCAACCCTCTTCACATCAAGCTCCTCGCTCGTGAAGAACGGCACGTGTGCCTCCCTCAGAACTTCCCTGACGGTATGGGGGAGGGGTTTCTCCGTTATAAGGGCCCTTATCTTCCTCTCAACAAGCTCCTCCGCTATGGCCCTTCCGGCTCCGGCTGGATTTATTACGAAGAGGACATCGCCCCTTCTCAAACCAACCTCACGCTCAATCCTCTCGAGCTCGCGCCAGCTCAGGGTCCTGAGGACTTTTAAAGGTACAGCGCTCCCGCGAACTTCCACCACGTTCATTCTCTTGACCCGTACCAAATCCCTGCTGAGGCGCTCTATTACCGCCCTCGCTTCCCTCAGCTGTTTCTCAAGGACTTCGATACGCTTTACCTTCGCTTCGAGCTCCCTCTCGCGGAGAACTTTCCTCCTCACTTCCTCGTCGTAGTCGGCTATTCTCCTTTCCAGTCGCTCAATGGTCCTCCTCTGCTCCCTGATGATGTTCCTAAGATCCTCGTTCTCCCTTTCAAGGAACTCTATCCTCTCCTCCAGCTCGCGGATTTTCCTCACGTAGGGCCTCACGTCAACGGTTTCCTGTCCCTCAGGTTCCTCCTCCCTGGGCCTTTCCCTCCTTACGACCCTCTGCATGGCCTCACCGAGGTTGTAGCCCTGAATTACCAGAGCCTTGACCTCATCGGCCTTCTTGCTCAGCCCGGCCTCCCGAAGCTTGGCCTCAACGTGTTCAAGCTTCGGCTTGAGCCTGAGGTAGGCCTTGTAAGCAGCCGCCAGAGCGTCCCTCTGGTGGTCGTCGTCGACCCTAACTCCCAGACTCCTAAGGAGTTCGTTCTTCTCCTCTATTCGAAGGCTCTCCCTCGGGACGAAGAGGTTGGCCTTAAAGGAGCGCGCTATCTTCTCAACGAAGCCCGGGGCCGGAGAAACGTCCGTGGCAACTATAACCGGATGCCCAATCTCGCCTATGAACCTGAAGACCTCGCCGACTGGCATGTTCCTCTCGCTGTGCAGAGCCAGTATGTTCCCGCTCAGGTCGATGACAGCTATTCCAACGGTTATTCCCGGGTCTATGCCCACTATAACGCTTTTCCGCTCCTTTATGGCTTCCTCGCCCTTGAGCGGGGCAAAACCAAGCTCGGCCCTTTCAACCGGGTAAATCCTGACCTCAACGTCCCCACCGCGCATAGGCCTGACAATACCGGCCAGCTCTTCCCTGCTCGCGTAAACCCTGAACTCGCCCCTGGCTAAGCCATAGTCCTTTTCCTCGGTCTCAAGGTCAAATGGTATCTCGGCCCTTTTCAGCCGGTCTTCAATTTCCCTCACTTTATCCCTGACAAGGTTGTGGACCCTCTTCCTGTAGCGGTCCTGACTCCAGCCACCCTTGCCATGACTCCTCCCCCGGGTAACCTTCACTATGACCTCATCCTCAAAGGCCAGAACCTCGTAGCCCACACCTTTGCTCGCGAGCAAAGCGGAGAGCTTCGCTTCCTCGTAGGGGTCGAACCTGTCGGTCGTTCTTATGCCGTGCTCCTTCGCGAGGCTCTGCAAACTTCGCTGTTCGCCGGGCCTTCCTGTAACCTGAACGAGCTTGGTCCCCGGGGGAAGTGCCCTGAGAAACCTCCGCAAATCGTCTCCGAGTTCTGTAACGCTGTCTATAGCCACTATATCGGGCTTCTTGGAGCGGATAAACCGGATTAGCCGGTAGAGAGTGAACTCGCCCTTTCGCTCAAGTTTTCCGTTGTACCAGCTCACCACCGCAAAGCGCTTCGGGTTCTCACCGATTACATCAAGGCCGATTATGAGAATGAACACCACCCTCGGGAGAACTGAGGGACGGTATCTTTTTAACCCTTAGGTTTTGGGATTTCACCAAAACCGTTATTTAGCACTTGGGTTATATTCAATCCCGGGGTGATAGCGTGAAGATGCGCCTCGTCTTTGACAAAAAGTACGACATTCTGACGGGGGAATACTTGGTGAGCGTCAGGGAGCTCGACCTCGACGAGGAGCTGAAGACGATAGTTGATGGATTCGACCCAAAGGTTAAGGTCATGGGCGAAGAGCTAAGCCTCAACGAGCTGACTGGAAAGGTCTTCAAGGCGAGCACGAGGGAAGAGGCCGAAAAAATAATGAGCGAGATTAGGGGCGCACTGGTTGAAACGTTCGGCTCTCTGATAGCGCGCTTCAAAGAGGCCCAGAGTTTCAACGGCTCCGTTGTTTACGAGATAGACTTCAACGAGCTATTCAAGGAGTGACCTAATGGAAAGCTCTATAGCGCGGTTTATCGTTTCCTGGGCCATCGAAGGCCTCGGCTTTTCGAGTGCCTGCTCGTGGTTAAAGGGCATGTGGATGAAACCAGCTTTAGTTTCCATTCCAGCCACATCTATCGTGTGCAGGGCGGTGAACATCGCGGTGTTGCAGACGTAGGTGCCGGCCGTATTCGACACCCCGGCCGGAATCCCGGCCCCTCTAAGGGTTTTAACGACGTGCTTTATGGGTATAGTGGCGAAGTACGCGCTCGGGGCCCCCTCAAAGACCGGCTCGTCTTCCGGCCTGAAACCGTCGTTGTCCGGCATTTCCGAGTCCATCACGTTTATCGCAACCCTCTCCACGGTCACGTTGGGCCTTCCTCCAGCCTGGCCTGTGAGGAGGACGAAATCGGGCTTTTCCCTGACTATGAGCCTCGGCAGGAGCTCCCTGACTCCGTTGAAGGAAACGGGCAGTTGAACCTTTACGAGCGTTGCACCGGCGAGCTCATCTGGAAGGGACCTGACAGCTTCCCACGAGGGGTTTATCTTTTCACCGCCAAAGGGCTCGAAACCCGTAACGAGAACCTTCATGGAACCACCGGAAAGGGTAGGTTTTTAGGGTTTAAAAGCTACTCCGGGCGAGGGGTGAGAATGAGGTACGACGTCCTAATCATCGGTGCCGGGCCCGTGGGCAATTATCTGGCAAACCTTCTCGCGAGGGACTACAGCGTGGCCGTTGTCGAGAAAAAGAGCTCTTTCGGGGAAAAGGCCTGCACCGGCATAATAGGGGCAGAAAACTACGAGAGGCTCAATCTTCCAAAAAAAGCCGTCCTAAACGAACTCTACGGTGCAACATTTTACTCGCGAATCCAGAGCTTTTCGATAGGAAGGAAGAGCCCTCAGGCTTACCTCGTAGACAGGAAGACCCTCGAGAGGGAACTGGCGAAGAGAGCCATGAAAAAAGGGGCCGATTATTTGATGAACACGACCTTCAGGGGATTCAGGAACGGAAAGGCAGTTCTCCAGCACATGGGGGAGACGCTTGAGGTCAAGGCGGACTTCTACGTCGGGGCCGACGGCGTGAACAGCACCGTGGCGAAGGCCATCGGGGCCAAAACCCGGGCAGAATTCCTGAGCGGTTACGAGGTCGAGGTTCTGGGGAGCTTCGACAGGAGAAACGTTGAGGTGTGGGTCAACAAAGAGATAACGCCTGACTTCTTCGCGTGGGTCGCGCCGATTGACGGCGAAACCGCAAGGGTTGGAACATTTGGAAAAATGGAAGCCCTGAACAGGTTTTTAAGACTGAAAAGACTGGAACCAACGAAAATACTTGAGTTCAAGGCCGGTTCAGTCGGTTTCGGATGGAGAAAGCCCTGGGTTAAGGGAAACGTTGCCCTTGTTGGTGATTCAGCACTCCAGATTAAGCCAACGACAGCCGGAGGAATAGTTTACGGCATGCTATGTGCCGAGAATCTGAGAAAAGCCCTCCTCGAAGGGAAACCCGGAAAGTACTGGGACTACTGCTCGTGGGTGAGGAGACAGATAAGCTTTGGGCTTAAGTTCAGGAAGCTCTTTACTGGGCTCGACCAAGATGCAATAGAGAAAATCTTTGAGGTTCTCGGAAGCGAAGAGGCCAGGGAAGTCATAGAGACCCAGGCCGACTTCGACGACCACCTCAGAACCGCAAAGGCCCTCCTAAAGAGGCCGAAACTTCTCGCAAAGCTCATAAAGGTCAGCCCCAGTCTGATTAAGGCCCTGCTGTGAGGTGAGAGCATGAGGTGGAAGATGGGTCTCCAGGAGGAATACCTGAAGGCGATAGCCGAGGGAAAAAAGAAAATCGAGGGCCGCCTGTACGATGAGAAGAGGCAGGCCATAAAACCCGGGGATGAAATAGTCTTCGAGAACAAACTGGTGTGTGTTGTAAAGGACCTGAGGGTCTACTCATCATTCAGGGAAATGCTGGAAAAGGAGGGCCTTGAGAACGTTCTGCCTGGAGTGAAGAGCATTGAAGAGGGCGTTAAAGTTTATAGAAGGTTTTATTCAGAGGAGAAGGAGAAGAAGTACGGAGTTGTGGCTATAGAGGTCGAACCGGTCGCGTGGATAGGAGAACCCCTAACCTAATACTTAAAACTATCCACATCTTGCCAAGAAGATGAAAGAAAAGAATTAGAGATACCTCTCCTTTACCCAGCGGATGAAGTAGTCCGGGTTTAATTCCTCGCCGATGGCCTTCTTTAGGAGCTCCTTTGGTGGATAGATGCTTCCCCAGCGGTGTATCTTCTCCCTGAGCCAGGCCTTAATCGGTTCGAACTCGGCCTTGGCAACCTTTTCCTCGAAGTCCGGGATGTCCCTCTTCATGTGGTAGTAGAGCTGGCTCGCGAGGAGGGTTCCGATGCTGTAGGTCGGGAAGTAGCCTATCGTCCCGTGCGCCCAGTGGATGTCCTGGAGGATTC
>Ga0256831_1000494_pt1 | contig 20404 bp, 25 predicted proteins | sample 132544metaG_FD_189087 | JGI IMG/M metagenome (GOLD analysis project Ga0256831, IMG submission 189087) | Hydrothermal vent microbial communities from Lau Basin, Pacific Ocean - 132-544 | ecosystem: Environmental > Aquatic > Marine > Hydrothermal vents | place: Pacific Ocean: Lau Basin | collected... | reverse complement strand
AGCGGCAGGTGTCAGCTAGATTGTCGCCTGATACAGAGCGTGGTAACGAGGTTATGAGATATGAGATAACCTGACAAGATGAGTACCGCGTAGCAGGGATGGGGTAAAGATAAACAGGCTGAATAATTACGAATTTTATTACTAATTATGCAGAATAAATTGAAATGCCTCTGGATAAACGATAACTGTGAGCTCAAGGTTCGAAAACCGAACCTGATACTCAAGAAGCTGTTAATTGATTGTTCTGCTATTTGCAGAGTCCAGATCGGAGGCTACTTCGACCATTTCGGATACTTCCAGAGTACCGTTAATTTCCAGAAAAGGACATGACTGCGCTGTTTTCAGGGCTTCCTGCATGGAATTGAACTGGATAATGCTCAAGCCGGAAATATTTGACATGGTACCCGGTTCGGCTCTTCCATCAGAATGAATGGTATGCGTGTCCTTAAACGGTATGGCCGGATTAATTACAGCATCACCCAGAGATTGAAGCCATTGCTGATATTTCTGAAAATGTTGCTGGCTTTCTGCGGGGCTTTCTGGAAATTTTCCTCCCAGATAAACAAAGATATATTTTCGCATATTGTTAAGGACTCCTGGTGATTTAAATATTATAAAATTTTACTGTAAGCGCAATCAGCGCCATTCTACAGGGCAAGTAAATTACAGGCAATAAATGAAAATCTACTACCTCTGATATGAAAATTACAGCCGTTTGTACTGAGCCCGTTCAGGAATAATATTGCGGATACCGCCGCCTGGATTGGGGACATCGCCTTTGTAACGGGGTATTACAATAATATGTAAATGGTCGATACTCCGGCCGGCTTCTCTTCCGTCATTATTTCCTAAGGTATAGGCATCGGGCTGATTGCCCAAAAATGGAAGTTTCAGAACGGTTTCAATATGATTTTTGGGACGGCCTTTAAGATAGTCCCTGTTAAGCATTTCCTCGTAAAGTGCTTTCATATCCGTTGCTTCAATAACCTTTCTGACACTGTATAGCGCTTCAAAATAGTCATCATGTTCAGCCTGATTTAAGCTAAAAATCGAAGCAACATGTCTTTTGGGTATCACCAGCGCGTGACCGGGATTGACCGGATTAGTATCAAAAATACTGATAAAGGACTGATTTTCGTATATAAAAGGATCGGCATCACCATTAACAACGGTGCAAAAATAACAACTTTTTTCTGAATTTGATGAACTCATTCTGGTTTTCTTTCTAATATTAGCTTCTGCTATTAGTTTCTTTAACTCAATTAATTAAAACTGAGGCATCATATCTGGATCTGAACCAGACAATACAGAGTCTATCTGCATCATTGCATTCATTTTTACCAGAATATCTTCTATGGGCGACAGTCCTTCGATGGTATCCAGGGTATTATCCTTAATGACATAATGTATTGTGATATCCAGTCTTTGGGTACTTTCATCAAAGCTGGGTTCAATATCGACATTACCGCCTGAAGCATGAAACGCATCCAGTATGTTTTTAAGATGGCTGGTTGGTTTTAATCTTAAAAACTCTGCATAGACATCCGCCAGCTCCAGATCGGTGACATTATGCTTTGATTTCAATTCCTTAAACTGAACATCCGTTAAAGTTGGGTATATCTGATGATCCTTGTTCTGGTATTTCTTACCCAGTTCAACGGCCATATTGTCCAGGTATGCATTTCCCATGTCCACAACAAGGGCTTCATGTTTTTCTAAAAGTTCTTGGTCCATTATTTATATCCGGTTTAAATCATCTAAAAAATCTATTAACTGTTTTTTTATTAAGTTCATTAACAATATATTTCAGAACATTTATTCATGCTGAAACGGATTATTAGACATCAGGGTGATTAAATAAGGCGCGTAAGTTAAAACAGCCCCCTGGGCAGCTCCCAGTTGGTGAAATGACCTGAGCAGCTGTTTCTGGCTGGATTCATTCCATGGGTCGTCGTTAAATACCTTCAGTGCCTCAATTAAAGGCGCAATCTCTTCTCCTCCAACATATTGCTCCAGCATCTGAATAGACTCATCAATCATTTTTGCATTATAGTTCTCTGCAAGATTTTTAAGGCGTTCTTGTTCAGAGTCTTCAAACTCAGGCGGTTCTTCTGATACATTCCCGTTCAGTACTTTAGACGCAGATGCCTGCTTCACGCCGATAAAGGCATCGTATTCACTTTCTGCCCGTTGTTTTAACAGAGCGATAAAAGCATTAAATGCCATTTCATTGGGCTTGTTTAAATGAAATGACAGCAGAATACTGCCGTTAACCCGGCTGTGAAATTCCAGTTTTGAACCATTAATAATATACTCAGGATCCAGTATGGACAGTATTACACTGAAACTTTCTTCTTTAAAAGGTGTTTTAATTCGAACATTTACAGCATCATCAATAAGTTCAAACTCCTGAGAACCTTTAAAAAGCTGTTTTTGTATCAGTTTTGTGCTCATATCTGTGTCTTTTTTACCGGTACTTTACATCATTCATGAATGTACATTGCCAGCCCTTAATTTTGGAGTGCCTATTTTAGGTTATGTATGTTTTTAAGACAATGCTTTCAGAAAACCCTTCAATTTATCAATCACTGGACGGCTCTTATTACAAGGATTGTTATTTCCACAGACCAGTTCAAAACGCCCCCTGCGTTGTGACATCCAGTCCTGCTTGTAACGTTCATTGCCTGTCAGGAAGTCAATTTCATCAACCTTATCAGTATCAATCACATATTCCATCAGGAACCGGGTAAGAATTGAGCCGGGTGAATACTGTTTCCAGGCTTCATCATAGGCTAACCTGAAAATACTGGCTTTCCCGTGTACTACAAACCAGAGCTGTGCCGCAGCAGGCTGGTTTTTAATATAGAGTACCGCCAGCCTTAACCAGCCCTGCCCGGCAAACTGTTTCACCAGTCCTTCCAGCAGAGCAACATATTGTTCATGGGCTTTCCAGCTGGCCTTATAGACGGTATGATAATCAGCGATTGCCTGCTCAATATCCTGATCGATAAAAAGCCTTATTTCGAATCCCTGTTCACGTTCAAGCTTACGTTGCTTTCGGGCTATCGTACTGCGTACTCTGCCGGGACGTTCAGCCATATACTGTGCAAAGTTTTTTCCCTGCACAGCATAACTCCAGTTAAAAAAACGAAAGCCGCTAAAACAGGACATACCCTGAGCTTCCATGGCCTGTTGTAAGCCCGTTATCCTGTCATCATTCTCATCAATTGGCTTGAGACTCAAAGAGCGCCATGACAGTTGACTTAATCCTATGGCCAGGCAGGTTCGTATTTTTAGATCAGAGTCATCTTCAGCAAGCAGCAGGCTATAAAGTGAACTGTATGGATGTGAGAGTGATTGCCAGTTACCATCACTCTGCTGTATCAGGGGCAGGATGGCCAGTATGTTATCCTGTTCAGCTACACAGGCCAGTAATATTGACTGATCGTTTTCAAGCGTTGTTGCCGCCAGGTTCTCAAACCAGGGACGGGAAAAAGACATATTTTCTCCCGCCCCTTTTTCAAAGAGCGCATTGGCACTCTCAGGCAGTTGAGTCCAGTCGGTGTAACAGACAAATCTCATTTAAGATTCATACATTCTTTTCAGATTATCCGTTACATATTCATAGGTGTATGAATTTTCACCACAATGGATAAGATTATCGTCGTCATCTTTAAACGTTAAATAAGGTTTTGCATGTATGCCGTCTATCTCAATATTTGAGGTATCGTCAATAATACTGGCCATGCTGAAGGCAATATGCGCCGTAGTATTTTCTAATGTCAGGCCTTCCAGGCCTGCTTCCACAAGCTTGGTATGAATGGTTTCAGTAATTTCCCTGATAAATACCTGCTGGATTTCATCGAATTTTTCAATATCTAGTTTGAGTTCCATTTTGCTTCTCTTATGATTCAATTGTAAGGATTACTACATAACAGACAAGTCACCTGTAAAAGCTGCTGCTTAGGCACAATTGAGTCAGGTTTATGTAAATTAATATGTATAAACAGCCGCTTGCGACCCTATAAAATTTTGCTGAGTATCATAACTTATTTTAAGAAAGCATAAACCAAAAAAATTAAAAAGTTGTGTATTTTTACTTTGACAATTGGGTGCAATCACATGTATTATATCCTACACATTGAAAATTAGCATACTCATACAAACTAATACAAACCCAATTTGTATGAGCTTATGTGGGCTAAAGCAAACTAAAAGGTGATTTATGAGTGAAGCAAGCAATACTAGACCTAAGGTACCTGAAGGTCATTCTCGCTTTTTGACTACTCGTCAGAAAGAACCTAATGAAAAAGGTTTTGTTGGATATGATACTATCTGGGAACCCTTCCAGAAGGAAGTCCCATATCAGACTCCAAAGCGTCCATAAGACCTTGAGTAAGCTGTTCTGACCAAAGGCCAGAACAGCTTAACTTATATCCATTATCCACCCCCGGCTATTCAGCCAAAGCAATACCTCTTCCAAATAAGCTCAATCTACAGACTCTTTTACGCTTAAATATAGCTATACAGCCAGAAAAACGCATTGTTTAACTGTAACTGTACTAATAAGCTTAGTTATTATATGAGCTATAAAGGAACAGTAAGACTTCCATCAATATCCGGTCCATTTTCAATCTTTCCACCCGCTGCAACTTCTTCATCGGTTGCATCACGAACCAGTAATATTTCCAGCCTGAAAATAACATTTCGGCCACAAAGTGGATTATTGCCGTCAACCGTTATGGTTTTATCGTCCATTCTGGTCACAATAAAGTTTTTGGTATCACCTTTCTCATTTTCCATAATAATGGTTGTACCGACTTCATGATACTCTTCCGGCACGTTTTCTAGGAGATCGGTAAACACTAATGATTCATCTCGATCGCCATATAATAAATGACCGTCTATAGGCACTTCAATAATATCACCGACCGATTTGCCCTCTAATTCAGAAGCGACCGGGGTAGATAACACTTTATTAACACCATGCACATAACCAAGGGGAAATTCTACCTCAGTAAGTACGTCACCGGTTTTTTCGTCAATAACCTGGTATTTAAGTTCAACGTATTTTTCGTTTTGTATAGTTTCTTTCATAATATTTAAAAAATGGATGCTGCAAAGATTTTTGGCTCACCTCTTTCATAGCCAACCACCATTCTGCCGAGCCATTCTCCTTCTTTTTTGGTACTGCGCACTCTAAATAGAAAAGTAACGTGCTCGCCACGACGAATAAAACCCAGGAAATCATAATCCGGAGAAAGACTACGTGTCAGTTCACTTTTGGCAAACTGATTACCTACTTCTACTTCATTCAGGCCCAATAGTAAATCATAAGAAAAGTTCCTGATAAACTTGCCATACTGGCCTTTGTTAGAATATTTAATCAGGTCTTCCCACCAGGGAATCCCGAGTTTCAAAAGCTCTTCATCTGTAAGGTTAATAATATTCATCTGTTACTCTTTATTTAACACAAAAAAAAAAGGCCAACAATAAGCTGGCCCTCTTTAAAGCCTGACAGAAGCCCATAAGAGTTTCTGTCGGGCGTTTTTTTACTACTTAGCTTTTGCTTTATTCAGTTCAGCTAGAGCTTTATCTTCGATGTCTCCAACCAGGTGATACAATGGTGCTTTTTCCATAGTATATTCACCAGTTTTTGGATCACGATGAGATACTGTCAGTACATGCCAGTTGTCATCATCAAGCTTCATCGCGTCACCACGGTAGTAATAACCAGGCCAGCGAGTTTCCTTACGGAACAAGGTATGATGCATAACAGCCTCAGAAGTCAGAAGACGATGCTTCAATTCCCACGCACGCAGTAGTTCGTGGACATTTTCAGCAGCTATCTTATCAAGATCCTCTTCAAGGGTCTTCATTTTCTTCAGACCGATATGTAAAAGTTTCTCGTTAGTCATGTAGTTAACAGTTACACCACCCGCATATTCGTCCATCAGCTTCTGTAAGCGGTCAAGACCCTGACGTGGGTTAATGTAGTTAGGGTTAACACTACCGGCAACAATCTCATTACGGTAAATCTTGTAGTGTTCCATAGGCTTGTAGATCTCTTCCTTACGGCGATTGATCTGCTCATCAGAAACACGAATACCCTGTGCCTTGCCATCGTCAATGTATTGACATGCTGCTTTAGCAGCCAGACGACCTTCAGTAAATGAACCTGAAGAGAATGCATGTGGAGTACCACCAACAGCATCACCCGCACCGAACAGACCTTCAACAGTCGTCATACGGTTATATCCCCAGAAGTACTCATCGGGAGAAATATCTTCAGGGCCTGAACACCATGCGCCACAACCTGTAGCGTGAGAACCCATAACATAAGGCTCAGATGTAGTCAGCTCTGGGTTTTCGTGCTTAGGATTAACATCCGTTGCAGCCCAAAGTACAGCCTGACCAACAGTCATACCCAGGAAGTTGTGCCAGCCAATCTCTTCAAGATGGGGATCCTGGAACGCTTCCATGGTAACCATGTGAATTGGCCCCTTACCAGAAGCTACCTCATTAATGAATGCGTGGTTACGCAGACAGGTAGGAATGGGTCGGTGAGAAACGTGTGACGCTTCTGTATCCAGATAGGCTTTACCAACCATTTTTTCCAGGGCTGGGAACCATTTTGACTCGTACTCTTCACCATCACAGTTTTGAGTATAAGTTTTAAGATGCAGGAAGTAAGCACCTACAGGACCGTAACCATCTTTAAAACGAGCCAGTACAATACGATTTTCCATCTGAGTCATTTTCGCGCCAGCACCGATCATCAGACCGTAAGCTGAACCAGATGACCATGGAGCATACCATACACGACCAGCACCTTCACCAACTGAACGTGGCTTAAAGATGTTAGACGCACCACCAGCACCAACAACAACAGTTTTGGATTTGAATACGTGGTAGTCACCAGTACGGACGTTAAAACCAACAGCACCCGCAACACGGTTTTCTTTAGATTCATCCATTAACAGGTGAGTAACACAAATACGGTTATATACCTTGTCAGCAGACTTCTTAGCCGCTTCAGCTACTAATGGCTTGTATGATTCACCGTGAATCATAATCTGCCAGCGACCTTCACGCAGGTAGGAACCAGTCTTAGGGTTACGCATAATTGGCATACCCCATTCTTCAAACTGGTGAACCGCTGAGTCAACGTGACGAGCCATATCAAATAACAGGTCTTCACGAACCATACCCATTAAGTCGATACGAGCGTAACGAACGTGGTCTTCAGGATTGTTCTCGCCGAAACGAGTACCCATATAACAGTTGATTGCATATAAACCCTGTGCAACAGCACCAGAACGGTTGATATTTGCTTTTTCAGCAATAACAATCTTCTTATCTTTACCCCAGTAACGTGCTTCGAAAGCTGCGCCTGTACCACCAAGGCCGGCACCTGCAACTAGAATATCGATATTATCTTCTATAATTGTTTTGTAGCCCATTAGTAGTAAACCCCTTCTTTCATTTCTAAACCATTCGATTCTAATGTATGGATATCACCATCATCGAGTCGAATGTACTTAGGCTCGTTAAATAACAACTGACTGTTTCTCATTTCCTGAGAAGGTGCAGGCTGATTAGCAAGCTGAGGAATATGCTGACCCCAAGGTTTAGTAGTAATAGGCGCCAGAAGATTCAGATCAAGTTCACCATTGCGTGACTTAATACGCCATGCAATAACACCTTTTTCTTCATCACGGATAACACGAACAGAGTGACCTAATGGTGCGAAGTCCGCATAACCACGTACGTCAATTGCGTGGTGTGGGCAAGCTTTAACACAGGAATAACATTCCCAGCACATGTTCGGTTCAATGTTGTATGCACGACGGTATGTTGGGTCAATGTGCATGATGTCTGATGGGCAGATATCAACACAGTGGCCACAGCCGTCACAGCGAGTCATGTATACAAAAGTTGGCATTCTTTTTCTCCTTAACTTTTGTTAATCGATTAATAATGGTGTGGGGGTTCGCTTTTGATACCAAGCCCCATATTAGGTGGGTTTTTACCCATATATTCTGGAATATCAGGATATCTGGACTGCAGTGCTGGGTCAGTTAAGTCACCAACGTCAGGCAGGTTTTCCTGTGAACCGTCAAGTCTGGTCAGGCGCTTCTGATAAGCAGCAGCAGGCTTGAAGAACATGTGTGCAAATTTAGACCACAATACAGTACTGAACAGAGTAGTAGCAGAAAGGATAAACAGCACGAAGAATAACAGACCAGAACCTTCAAGACCGCCGCCAGTGATTGACCAGATTAAACCCCAGGTAACCATCATTAATGCAGAAACAATGAACAGATCGGCTTTTGACAGCTGATACCATTTATGACCTTCAGCAGACACATCAACACGAATCACAAACCAGAACCAGTAACCGCCCAGAGCCAGTGAAGCTGCACCCAGGTGCCATAATAAGCCCCAGATACCGGCATCAGCATTTCCGGCATAACCGAATATCAGAATCACAGTAGATAGTATGAAAGTAATAAAGCCATACATAGTAAACAGGTGTGACAGTCTACGTTGTGGGTTTGCAAATTCAGAGGAAGTCAGTACTTCGCTTAGTACAACACCCATAGCAGCTGAGGTTTTATCACCACTGCCTATACTGCGTCGAGCATTTTTCTGCTGTTTTTGTGTAGTTTCAAAAAAGTATTTGGCACTTTTCTTGTGGACTACATCTACAATTGTACCAACGACAACTAATAGAAACATTAAAATTACATAACCTTGCATCATTTCGGGTGAAATGGATGTTGCAAGGTCTGCGAACGGATTTGTGGTTAACATTTACAGCGCTCCTTAAACATTTAATTAAATTCTGTACGTGAATTATAAAGGCGAGTAATTTTAACACAATATTCATAATGATATATATCTTTAGCCATTTTATTTTAAATATTTTACATAGAATTCCTTGCTGATAATGGGAACAATTATCATTAACCTTGTTCATAGCCCCTGTTTATGAATGACTTTATGATTTTTGCTATTGAATGCTGGTTTTGTAAGCAATTCCCGGCTCAATAAGCTGTCATCATTCTCCATTTTATTTAAATTCAACAACGCTGGGCACAACCCACCATACCCCCCTTTTGGGGTATGCATACATAAACCTGTAGCCATGTGGTGATTGCTATTTGGATATTATTTTATACTATGAAATAATGCCGCAACCATCTGCCGCCAACCTTAGAAAACCAAACCGGATTACCCATGCTACAGACTCAGATTATCCCTGTTACTCCTTACCAGCAAAACTGCAGCCTGCTCTGGTGCGATCAGACTAATGATGCAGCCCTGATTGATCCCGGAGGGGACACGGAAATTTTAATGCAGGCCATTAAGGAAAAAGATCTGAATCTGAGCCAGCTCTGGCTGACTCACGGGCACCTGGATCATATTGGCGGTACCGAAGAACTGGCCCGAACCACCGGTGCCAGAATTATCGGCCCTCATAAAGATGATTTTTTCTGGATTGATATGCTGCAGCAGCAATGTGAAATGTTTAACTTTCCAATAGTCAATACGTTTAAGCCCGATCAATGGCTGAATGAAGGCAATAGCCTGACCCTGGGCCGGGAATCCTTTGAAGTTTTACACACCCCCGGCCACACACCCGGACATATTGTAATTATTCACCATCCGAGTAAAACCGTCTGGGTGGGTGATGTTCTGTTTAAAAACTCCATTGGCCGCACGGATTTTCCCCGGGGCAATCACGAAGACCTGATCCAGGCCATTAAAACCAGACTCTTTGCCCTGCCCGGCGATTACCGCTTTGTACCCGGCCATGGCCCCGGCGGCACTTTGGAAGAAGAACAACAGCACAATCCTTTTTTAAAATAACAGCCGAAACACCGCTACCGAAAGATAGCTTATAGACATTTTAACAGGATGCTATATAATTTTTGATAATCGTACAATAATTATTGAAAATTATGAAAATACCGCCTTTACCTTTATTTATACATTCTGTTCCTGCCGGTTTTCCCTCTCCAGCAGATGATTATCTGGAACAGTCTCTGGATCTGAACCGTTATTTAATCCGTCACCCGGCAGCTACTTATCTGGCCCGTGCCAAAGGACATTCCATGACTGGACGGGGTATTTTTGATGGTGATCTGCTGATAGTGGATCGTTCTCTGGAAGCCGGACATAACCAGATTGTAATAGCCGCACTGGATGGGCAGCTGACCTGCAAGATCCTGGACAAACAGCATCAATGCCTGCGTGCAGCCAATAAAAACTACCCGCCAATTGCCATTAGTGAGTTTTCTGATTTAATTATTGAAGGCGTTGTGATCCATTCCATACGCCATCATACCCCGCCGGTATCCTGAACAGGGCCGTCTAAATGTTCTGTCTGGTTGACTGTAACAGCTTTTACGCCTCCTGTGAGCAGGTTTTCCGTCCCGATTTACGGGGTAAGCCTGTGGTGGTACTGTCTAATAATGACTGTTTTATTGTTGCCCGTTCTGCCCAGGCCAAAGCACTGGGCATTGGGGATTTACAGACTGTTTTTAATATTAAGTCCTGGCTGCATAAAAACAGGGTCGCTATTTTTTCCAGTAATTACCCGCTTTACGGTGATCTCTCCAACCGGGTGATGGAAACCCTGCGGCTGTTCTCTGCCCATATTGAAATTTACAGCATCGATGAAATGTTTTTATTTCTGGATAATATTAAAAATGCATCGCTTAATGATTATGGCCGTACTATTAAAAATACTGTGTACAGGCACACGGCCCTGCCGGTCGGAGTCGGCATTGCCCCGACTAAAACCCTGGCCAAGCTGGCCAGCCGGGCGGCCAAAGACATTAAAAAATGCCGTGGAGTATGCGTACTGGATACGGCAAAAAAATGGGACTGGATGAAAAAAAGAACTCCGGTCAATAAAATCTGGGGCATATCCTCCCGCTTTGCCCGACGACTGGCAGACTTAAATATTTATACCGCTCTGGAACTGGCCAGTGCTGATCCCAAATACATTCGTCGTCATTTTAATGTCTGTGTAGAACGTATTATTGAGGAACTGAACGGTCATCCCTGCCTGTCTCTGGAGGAAGTCCCCAATCCCCGTAAGCAGATTTACTGTACCCGTTCTTTTGCCCGAAAAACCAGTCAAGTGCAACCCATACTGGATGCAGTCAGTCTGTATGCCGCCCGTGCCTGTGAAAAACTGCGCACCCAGGAATCACTGGCCGCCTCTGTTCAGGTACTATTGTACAGTTCTACTTATCAGAGTAATTACTATAACAGCAGTAAAGTCGTGCAGTTACCCTGGCCCAGCGATGATACCCGGCTGATCTCCCAAATAGCCCGTCAGACCATACAGAAAATAATCCGCCCCAATGTGTTTTATATGAAAGCCGGTATCGGCCTGCTGGAACTAAGCCCAAAACAGCACCAGCAGTTAGACCTGTTTTATCCTCAGCAGTCGCATAAAACCGATCAGTTAATGGCGGTTATGGATAAAATTAATCATTATTACGGTAAGAATTCTATCTATCTGGCTGCAGAGGGTGTGCATAAGAAATGGGCCATGCGTCAGGCTTATCGTTCTCCGGCTTATACCAGTTGCTGGGGGGAGATTCCGGAGATCCAGTGTTAAGGGTTCAGCGACATTATAAATTTTATTTTGGTAAAGGTGGTGGGGTGTCGTTCATACTGCGCAGGAAAATAAGGAGTTTGGCGCGGTCTTTGTCTTTTTTAATGCCGCGGAAATTCATACGGCGGCCGGGAACGGCGCGTTTGGTATTGGTCAGGTAATAGTTCAGGGTTTCCCAGGTCCAGGTGTGGCCGGAATTGCGCATGGCATCGGAATAATCAAAATCTTTAGCGGTGCCGGCTTTACGGCCGAAAACATTCCATAAATTCGGCCCTTTACCATGGGTATCACTATAGTATTCATCATGGCATGAAGAACACTTGCGCATAAAGTATTCCTTACCCGCCTCCAGATCAGCTGATTTAAGCAGCTGCCTGAATTCAGGTGTTAATTCCGGAGTATAAGAGCTTAACGGCCCGGTAGTGACCTTATCACCTGCACCGGCAAGTGTGGAATAACACAATATAGCAACGGATAACAGCCTGACCAGCATTCTGCACATAACATTCTCCTGCAGGGTCGATATAAGTTAAGAACAGTTATTATCCTTAAAAGTGTATCCAGACTCAAGCCACATCATTAAATCATAAATTTGCTATAAAATCTGGTTATTTTAAAATCTAAAGTTTAGATGAAATAAGCAAAAAACATGCAAGACACAGCTTGTCTTTCGATTTCGGGATTTTTATTACGAGAGATTTTGTTGTAGATAAAGATAAATGGTAGGCGCGAGTGGATTCGAACCACCGACCCCCACCATGTCAAGGTGATGCTCTAACCAACTGAGCTACGCGCCTGTTGCGTGTCCATAAGGGCCACATTTATTGATGCAGGGTGCATCAGAAATGAGTGCGTATAATACAAATACTAAGCCTTGCTGGCAAGTGTTTTTTTATTTTATTTTCTTAAAGTTATTGATGCATCTCTATTATAAAACACCTGATATTAATGTAGTTTCATAAAACATTGATAAACCTAATAAATGTAGCTACAATATATTGTATGGAAATTGAGTATGATGTTAATAAAAGGAAACAAACGCTCGAACAAAGAGGTCTGGACTTTAAACAATGCATTGAGGTGTTTAATGGTCCTCATATTAACTTTCCTGATAACCGTATGGATTACGGAGAAGAAAGAATTATCACCTTTGGGTTTCTTGACGGACGTGAGGTGGTTCTTGTCTGGACAGAGCGCGGGAATAAACGTCGCATTATTTCTATGAGGAAAGCCAATGAAAGAGAACAATATACATTCAAACAATACCTGGACAGATCCGGATGATGCCCCGGAAATTACAGAAGAATTACTGGAAACCGGTGTTAAAATGCTGGGTGATCAAGCGGTATCTGATAGTGAATTCAAACAGGCGGTAAAAAAAACCGTTGGACGACCGGTCTCGAAAAATCCAAAACAGTTAGTCTCTATACGTTATGACTCACAGGTCATAGAATATTTTAAAGCCACCGGTAAAGGCTGGCAGACACGTATTAACGAGGTATTAATGGAATACATTAAAACTCATTGAATAATCGATAACGACTTACTCTACAGAGCGATAAACTTCTCCTGCAGGACTTTAATTTCATCCCTTAGACGGGCGGCTTCTTCAAATTCCATATTCTGGGCGTGGCTGTACATCTGCTCTTCCAGAGTTTTAATTTTCTGTTCCAGTTCCTTGCGGGTCATGACCTCATAGCGGCCGGCTGCTTCAGCCACCTTTCGGTTTCTGGCTACCGCCAGACCGGCACCGGGAATGGTGGCTTCCAGGATATCCTTAACGGATTTTTTAATGCCGATGGGGGTAATATTATGGGCTTTATTATAAGCTATCTGTTTTTCCCGCCGGCGCCGGGTTTCATCCATGGCTCGCTGCATGGAGCCGGTGATCCGGTCCGCATAAAAAATAACTTCACCATTGACATTACGCGCCGCCCGTCCCATGGTCTGTATTAAAGATCGTTCAGAACGTAAGAAGCCCTCTTTATCCGCATCCAGGATAGCCACCAGAGACACTTCAGGAATATCCAGTCCTTCCCGAAGCAGATTAATGCCCACCAGAACATCAAACTCACCCAGGCGCAGATCACGAATAATTTCTACCCGTTCAACAGTATCAATATCCGAATGCAGATAACGCACCTGAACGCCGTGCTCAAGGTAATAATCGGTTAAATCCTCGGCCATACGTTTAGTCAAGGTGGTCACCAGTACCCTTTCCTTACGTTCTACCCGTTTGCGGATTTCTGACAGTAAATCATCCACCTGGGTAGTTGCTGTACGTATTTCAACCACCGGATCAAGCAGGCCGGTAGGTCTGACCACCTGTTCGGCAATAACCGAAGATTTTTCCTCTTCGTATTTGGCCGGGGTGGCAGAGATAAAAATACTTTGCGGAGCCAGGCGTTCATATTCTTCAAATTTGAGCGGCCGGTTATCAAGAGCAGAAGGCAGACGGAAACCATACTCCACCAGATTTTCCTTACGGGAGCGGTCACCTTTATACATGGCGCCGATCTGCGGGATGGTGACATGGCTTTCATCAATAAAGATCATGGCATCATCCGGCAGATAATCCAGAAAGGTCGGCGGCGGCTGGCCCGGTTCACGGCCGGACAGGTAGCGGGAGTAGTTTTCAATGCCAGAGCAATACCCCAGTTCCATGATCATTTCCAGATCCAGCTGGGTACGCTGTTCCAGACGCTGAGCTTCCACCAGTTTATTCATGGAATAAAGCTGTTCCAGCCGCTCCTTCAGTTCAGCCTTAATTTTTTCTACCGCATTGAGCAGAGTTTCCCTGGGGGTCACATAGTGGGTTTTGGGGTAGATGGTAATACGCGGCACGCGCCGTAATACTTCACCGGTCAGCGGATCAAAATAACTGAGCGATTCCACTTCCTCATCAAATAATTCAATGCGTATCGCCTCACTGTCTGAATCCGCCGGGTAAATATCAATCACATCACCTCTTACCCGGTAAGTAGCGCGGTGCAGTTCAACATCATTACGTTTATACTGCAGTTCCGCCAGACGGCGCAGAATGGTTCGCTGATCCACCAGGTCACCCTTAACCACGTGCAACAGCATTTTCATATAAGATTTGGGATCACCCAGACCATAGATACAGGATACCGAAGCGACAATTATAGTATCCCTTCTTTCCAGCAAAGCCTTGGTCGCTGACAGCCGCATCTGTTCAATGTGTTCGTTAATCGAAGCATCTTTTTCAATAAAGGTATCTGATGCCGGCACATAGGCTTCCGGCTGATAATAATCATAATAGGAGACAAAATATTCCACCGAGTTATAGGGGAAAAACTCTTTCATCTCACCGTATAGCTGTGCTGCCAGAGTTTTATTATGTGCCAGGATCAGGGTCGGCCGTTGCAGATTCTGTATGACGTTAGCCATGGTAAAGGTTTTACCGGAACCGGTAACCCCCAGCAGAGTCATAGCAGCTTCACCATTTTCCATGGCTTCACTTAAAGTTTTTATGGCCTGCGGCTGATCGCCTCCCGGCATAAAAGAAGAAACCAGTTGAAACGGTTTTGACATGTTATTTTGTATCCAGTTTTATGATATGGCTAATGCCCTTCCAGCATAGTTATGCTAGAATTATTATACGATTCTTTATAATTCCAACCGCTTATTTTACGCTAGAGGTGCTTCCCTTGGCTATACAGTTATCCAATCGAGTACAATCCATTAAACCTTCAGCCACACTGGCTATTACGGCCAAAGCTAAAGCACTGCGAGCAGAAGGCAAAGCCATTATCGGACTGGGTGCCGGTGAACCGGATTTTGATACCCCCGAACACATCAAGCAGGCAGCCATTGATGCCATTAACAACGGTTTTACCAAGTACACGGCCGTCGGCGGTACTCCGGAATTAAAACAGGCTATCTGCGATAAGTTTAAACGGGATAATGAACTTGACTATACGCCTGAACAGATCCTGGTATCCAGCGGTGGTAAGCAAAGTTTTTATAACCTGTGTCAGGCTCTGCTCAATAAAGGTGACGAGGTTATTATTCCGGCTCCGTACTGGGTTTCCTATCCCGACATGGTGATCCTGGCAGAAGGCAAAACAGTTATAGTCAGCAGTGATATTGAGCAGGGTTTTAAAATGTCCGCCGCACAGTTAAAAGCAGCCATTACGGATAAAACCCGGCTGGTCGTTATTAACAGCCCATCCAATCCAACCGGCGTGGCTTATACTCGCGCTGATTTAAAGGCCATTGGAGAAGTTCTAAAGGATCATCCGGATATTATTATTGCCAGTGATGATATGTATGAGCATATTGTCTGGTCTGAAGAACCTTTCTGCACCATTGCCCAGGTCTGTCCTGATCTGTATCCGCAGACCGTCACCATGAACGGTGTCAGTAAGGCTTATTCTATGACTGGCTGGCGCATTGGCTACGCCGGAGGACCGGCCAATCTGATTGCAGCCATGACAAAAATTCAGTCCCAGAGTACGTCTAACCCCTGCTCCATTTCCCAGATGGCGACACTGGAGGCCTTAAACGGTGATCAGAGCTGTATTAAAACCATGCTGGCCGCGTTTAAGAAGCGCCATGCTTATGTGGTACAGCGGGTTAATAACATCAACGGCATGCAGGCTCTGGCTTCACAGGGAGCATTTTATACCTTTGTTAATATGCAGGCCCTGATTGACCGTACTGAAGGGGTCAGTAATGATGTGGAACTGGCAGATTATATATTAAATCAGGCCGAAGTGGCCCTGGTGCCCGGATCAGCTTTTGGTGCTGAGGGTTATATGCGGATTTCCTTTGCTACCAGCATGGATAACCTGCAGGAAGCCCTGGATCGACTGGAAAAACTGTTTGCCTGATTAACTTCCTGCTTAAATAGCTTAGCTTAAAAACGGAAAAGGCGGCATGAGGATAAACCTCATGCCGCCTTTTTTACCTCCATACCAAGCTGTTTTAATCCATTTAAAACCCTGCTTGCGGTCACTCCCTTGACCCTGGTCTCCTTAATCGTTCCTTCTTACGCCTTCCTTAAAAGAGCCTTCAGCCTGTTAAAAGCCTTTAGCCTGTAAAGAGCCTTCAGCTCATAAAGAGCCCCCTGTAAGAAATCTGAATCCGTCAGATACTTAGTTGTTATAATAGCCAATTCCTTTTTCTAAACAATCAGGGAGATCCCGAAACCCATCAGGTTGAACCCCGAGGCGTAAGTCAGACATTACATTTATCTTTACTTGAAAAACAGTCAATTAGCCCCATTTAACTCACAAACTTAATAAAAATCAGGATACAAAATATGAGCGAATTTCCCTTTGTGGTTGATATTCAGGATACCGAGCACTTTAAACAACAGGTTATGGAAGCCTCAAAGCACCAGCCGGTGCTGGTGGATTTCTGGGCAGACTGGTGTCAGCCCTGTCAAACTCTGATCCCTCTGCTGGTCAAACTGGCAGAAGAATATAAAGGTGCTTTTATTCTGGCCAAGGTCAATGCCGATGAGCAGCAGGAACTGGTTGCCGCTGCCGGAGTCAGAAGCCTGCCTACCGTGAAGTTGTTCAAAGACGGTCAGATTATAGACGAATTTATGGGTGCTAAATCGGAAAGTGAAGTGCGTCAGTTTCTGGATGCTCATATTGAAAACGAGTCCCAGAATGCTCTGGCTGATGCCCTGCAGTTATCTGAAGCGGGTCAGTATGAACAGGCACTGGAAGCTCTGAAACAATTAAACCAGGAAGATCCGGCCAATACCGATATTCATCTGGCAATTGCCCGGGTGTACCTGCAATCCGGTGATCTGGATAATTGTGAGGCCGTACTTAAGGCTCTGCCGGCAAATATTCAGGTCAGTGAAGCGGCAAAAAAACTGGCTGATGAACTGGAATTTGCCCGGGCAACCAAGGATGCACCGGACGTCAGTGAAATTGTTGCCCAACTGGAAAAGGATCCGGATAACCATGAATTGCGGGTACAGCTGGCTAACCAGTACACCGTTTCCCATCAATATGAACAGGCTCTGGAAGAATTGATGTATATTTTAAGAAAGGATCTTAATTTTCAGGAAGGCAAGGCTAAGGAAGCCATGTTGAAGATTTTTGAAATCCTGGGGAATCAGGATCCGGTGGCACGGAAGTACCGGAGTAAACTGGCCACACTGCTGTATTAATAATCCCTCACCCAGGTCCTCTCCCAATCGGAGAGGACATAATAAAGAGAGCTACTTAGCGGACTTAATGGCATTAGCCAGACGTTTAGCAGGGACATAACCTGGCAGGCTGGTGCCGTCTTCAAGGAACATAGCCGGTGTACCCTGTACCCCCAGAGCCTGGCCTAACTGAAATTGATCGGCCACGGGATTGTCACAGGTTTTATTGGGCAGCGGTTTACCTTCTTTAGCATCGGTCATGGCCTGGGCCGGATTATCCGCACACCAGACATTCACCGCCTTCTGATAGGAACGACTGCCCAGACCGGCCCGTGGATAGGCCATATAGCGAATGGTAATACCTTCATTATTATAGTCTTTCATTTCCCTGTGCAGCTTGACGCAATAAGGGCAGTCAATATCGGTAAAAACCGTCACTTTGGCAATTTCATTTTTTGCCGGAAAGATGATCATCTTGCTTTCATCCATTGAGTTTAATAATTTACCGCGCGCGGCACCGCGTTTCTGTTCCGTCAGATTCACCCGGTTATTAACATCAATAATATCACCGCGGAGCATTATGGAGGCATCTTTATTAAAATAAAAAATAGTAGAGCCGTAACTGACTTCATAAATGCCCGGCAGAGGTGTTGGCTCAATACTGGTAGGTTTGGTACCCGGCATCAGATTATCCAGAGCCGCAGTTAACTCCTGAGGTACAGCCTCCTTAGCCGCATCCTGTGCCAGAATATTAGCACTGAAAACAGCCAGTCCAATAATAGCCGTCAGGCCCAGGGTTAGTTTCTTGATATTTTTTTTAATTGATGTCATTTAATGGGTTTCCATTCTTTGTCTGTAAAAAATTTGTCTGTGTTTGCCTATACAGCCTGAGTATAAAAATTCAGTCTCGGAAATTGGTAAACTGTAAGGCAACCGGTAAGTCCTGCTGTTTCAGCATACTCATAACCGCCTGCAGATCATCGCGTTTTTTGCCTGTTACCCGCACTTGTTCACCCTGAACAGCAGCCTGAACTTTCAGTTTGGTCTCTTTAATCAGTTTAACAATCTTGCGGGCACTGTCCTTGTCGATACCCTGGCGTAGCAGCATTTTCTGCTCCACCAGTTTGCCATTAGGTTTTATATCCCCTTCTTCCAGGCTTTTAATATCCACTTTACGGCGTACCAGCTCTTTATGAAAGATATCCAGAACCTGCTGTACCTGGAATTCGCTTTCACTGTAAAGTGTGACTTCTTCCTTTGACTGCTTAACCCCGGTCTGAGTTCCCTTTAAATCGTATCTTTGTGTAATGGCCCGATTAGCATTATTGACTGCATTGCTCAGTTCATGCATATCCAGTTCTGAAACGATATCAAATGAAGGCATGGCTTTTATCCTGTGTAACAAACTGCCGTTCATTTTAGTGGGGTAATTTAAATTGTCAATGCAGCAATTATTACTAGCCTCTTGGATGATGCTGGGCATGCAGTTCTTTAAGGCGTTCTTTGGCAATATGAGTATATATCTGGGTTGTGGATAAATCACTATGCCCCAGCAGCATCTGTACCACACGCAGATCGGCGCCATGATTAAGCAGATGAGTAGCAAATGCATGACGTAAAACATGAGGAGACAGGCTTTCCCGGATACCGGCGGTTTTAGCATGGCGTTTTATAATGACCCAGAACATCTGCCGGGTCATCGCTGAGCCTCGTCGTGTTACAAACAGGCTGTTTGACACATGCTGACCTAAAATATCTCCCCGGGCATTTTTAACATAGTTGCGGATCCAGGAAGCGGCTTCTTCCCCCATGGGCACCATCCGCTCCTTATCGCCTTTGCCGACTACCCTGAGCACACCCTGAGCCAGGCTGATGTCGGTAATTTCCAGGTTAACCAGTTCAGATACCCGCAGGCCGGTGGCATATAATAATTCCAGCATGGCCCGATCCCTTAGTCCCAGAGGATCACTTAAATCAGGGGCTTCCAGCAGAGCTTCAACCTCTCTTTCTGACATGGTTTTTGGCAGGGGTACGCCCAGTTTTGGGGATTCCAGCAAAGCTGACGGGTCTTCTGACAACCGGTTTTCACGGATCTGGTACTGATAAAAACGCCGTAAAGTAGACAACATCCTGGCTGTGGAACGGGCCTTTATACCCTGGGTAATACGATGAGCCAGGTAAGACTGCAGGTGTATTTTATCAAGACTGAGCAGGCCGCCGCCATGGCCGCTGGCGGCCCATTTTGCCAACCCCTTCAGATCGGTCTGATAGGCACTTAAGGTATGTTTACTTAAGCCGTGCTCCATCCACAGGGCATCCATAAACTGTTCAATTAACTGTTCATCAGCTGCCAGCTGGGCTTTATTCAATGGTTTTTTGCTCATGAGCCAGCAGCCACTGTTTAATCTGCATAAATTCAATTTCTCCCTTTTGCTGCTGCAGTGTATCACCGGCATAACCTCCAATACCAGAAGCGGATACTACCCGATGACAGGGAATAACCAGAGGAAAGGGATTATTCCGACAGGCATTACCCACGGCCCTGGCACTGCTGCCCAGTTGTGCTGCCAGAGCACCATAAGTTCTCACTTTTCCATAGGGGATCTGCATCAGCGCCTGCCAGACTTTTTGCT